>ERZ840517.3872-NODE-3872-length-11019-cov-2.776085_pt1 | contig 11019 bp, 6 predicted proteins | sample MGYA00519876_ERZ840517 | MGnify/ENA primary metagenome ERZ840517 (study PRJEB31850, sample SAMEA3708882) | human gut metagenome | biome: human gut; feature: human-associated habitat; material: faeces | place: China | collected 2014 ... | reverse complement strand
GAACACATGCACAAGCACCCGGTCCAGAAACAATCAAACACGAACATGCCAATACTGCTGCACTGCATTTAGCTTCAGCATAGTTACGAGCAGAATTATATTGTTCATAACATGTGGCATACAATACCTCTGATCGAGTCTTTACTTTTACAATATTAGAAGCTTCAAAGTAATCATTAAAAAGTTGTATCTTTTCCATCTGATTTAATCGTTCATATTGCGTATTAGCCAATAAACTATTCATCTTCGCTCCTAATCTCTGTAAATCGTTAAGCATATCAGCTTTATTTATAATATCCAACAAATAATCATCATCATTCACATTAGACATTAATTCATTATAATCACTTTCACTTAATGTTTCCTTATACATAAGAAATTTAGCCATAACTGATTCATTCTCTTTAATAAAAGCTAAAAACTCATTTGAATTTTCAACAGATATCATAAGAGGAACAACTGTAAATCACCCCAAAAATAGCTGCAGAAAAGATCATAGCACTACAAAGAGAGGCCATTGCTTTAAATTTTAATTTCATATTATTACTTTTTTAATTATATAAATAATCCTAACCAGCCAAACATTTCAAATTTGGTATATTCCTATATTTTTTCACAAAAACAAATCAAGTAACATTGGTCTTTATCCTCCTACCCAAAACAATTTTATATTTCATCATTAAGTGTACACAATATAAGTCGTATACTTTTTTAGTTACAAACATAGAGGAACTACCAATAATTCACAACAAACAATTATAGACAAACACCATAGACAAGCATTTGTCTATGAAATCTTAGACAAGTATTCAGTATTTTTCATTTCTAAGCATTCCCGTTATAGCCTCATTAATAGACTTCACTTCCTTCAATCCCATTTTCTTGGCAATACGATAACGGTGAGTAGCCAAAGAGGCCAATTGGATATGATAATAGGATGCAATCTGTTTATTACTCACTTCTAAACAAATCAGTATTATTAAATGAATATCTTCATTAGACAACGGATAATTATTACGTAACTTCTGAATAAAGCCATCGTATGTATTATCAAAATATGCCTCCAAACAGTGCCAATCTTTATCATCTGAAGGCATATTGAGTAATACTTGCTTCTTCTCAAGAGAAGTTGAGATCGTATTTACTTTTTGTGGACAACTCTGTTCTATACAAAAATTCTTTCCAGCCCTTTTGCTACTTTTCTTTTGTTTTTTAGGATAAATAAGATAACCAACAAACAAGATAAGTAATATTACTATCCAATATCCAATGTGAATATATAAAGTATTAGACATAGCATTATATTTTTAAGGTTAAGTAATTTTCCATTTCACTCTTTATTCGCTCAATAATAACTGATGGTATTTTCACTGGTTTAGAAATAATAATCGTAGCAAGTTCTCTTGCTTCTGTTTGCCGTCCTTGTCTATCCAACAACCAAACCAATCGATACAATGGCATAAATCGATTAGGACACATATCAGAAGCCAATCTAAAATATTCCTCCGCTTCTACCATTCGATTTATTTCCCAACAATTCTGCGCAATCAACATTTCCAAATCATAATCACTCCATAAATGACGGCATTTCATCGCAATATCAAGACTTTCCTTGTAAAACCGGGCTACATTAAGCTCAGCTGCATAATTGTATAAAAAATAGCGATCATTCCCCAGCACACGCTCTGCCGCATCATACAAAGGTTGTGCCTTTTCGAAAAGCCCACACGAAGACAGGGACAATGCATGTTTCCATTTCATCTCTGCCTTTACCCGAATAACCATCGTGTTCGTTATGCACAAACTCCCCATAACACATAATATCACCAACCACTTTCCAACAACAGAAAATATCTTCCAATGAATATGCCACGTATTCCCAGCCAATATAACCAAATCCAATAAAACAACAGCCCAAGTAAATGGATATAGAAATGGGTAAGAAAATAAAGAGAAAACGGTTATTGAACAAAGACTTAATGCAGCTAAGTCCTTATAGCAACTGTTACATTTTTGATAGCAAAGTATTAAAAATACAATCATTCCCAATAATCCCAACAGCCCACCTAAACCATAATCTACGGCTATGCGAAGAAATTCATTAAATGGCTGCTGAACCGTATCAGCAAGAATAGCGTATCCGCTATCTGGATTCCGATGAAAAAATTGAGCCTGATAATCCATATAATGTGCTTCAAATCCTCCGGAGCCAAACCCGAACCAAGGTTTGATTGCTATCATATTTAAGCAACAAATCCAAATCAATAATCGGCCATCGGCCGAGTTTCTTTTCAGAAAATAAAGAAAAACAATCAGCACTACTAAAGCACCTATTACCAATACGATTTTCTGTAGTTTATTCCAGGAAACAGACTGATACCCCCAAATAGCAACCAACATAAATATACTCAATACTCCTGCCCGTGAGCCTGACAAAAAGACACCACATACAAGTAATAGGATAGTCATTACACACAGCAACTTCTTCCATCCTTTTAACCCATTCCATACAAACCACAAAAAAGGTATACCGGCACATAAAGAAGAGGCAAACCCTGCCGGATTATCAAAGCTACCGGTTATCCTAAAAGATGAAGTACATTGTAATACTCCCCAATATTGTAGGATTCCATATAATGCCTGCAAAGCACATGAAATAATAATAGCATAGATGATCCCTTGCATTTCAAAAGAAAAAGATCTTTTTCGCTGTGAGAGAATTAAATAATAGACAACTAATACAATTCCCATAGCAATAGTCATATACCATTTAGGCACTATTCCTGTGTCAACAAATTCAGAGCTATTAAAGAATAACGCTCCCAAACAAAGTAGTGAAAACAGAATCATCTCCCTAATAATCATATCTGTCTCCTTTCTTTGTTAAGAAGCGTACATTCTTTACAATCTCCATATACTAAGCCGATACTTTATCGGTACCTATGCAAAATTACATGGATTTTAAATCACAGTCTAACCTTCTTGGATTTCACAGAACCTTCTCCCGAAACCAATCCGTCTGCACTCACTTTTACTTTTATTTTTCCCGGATTAAAGGTCGTTCGTACAGCCACTCTCATCAAACCGCCCTCTGCTTGCAATTCATGATCTCCGGGAGCATGATAGGCTAAATCCTTACCCTCAGTCACATAGAAGTTATAAGACCCCTTATAGACTCCTTCCCCCTCTACTTCAAACTTCAAAAGATGATCGGCCCTGGGACACCAGCGGCCGGCTTTATCCACAATCTTAGCCGTCACAATAAAGGCATCGGAAGCATTGGCACGTAATACAAACTCTTCACCGTCGGGTTTGGCAGTCTGCTTCTCGATAGTGACCTGTATTACATAAGGTTCATCGGACGACTCTATCTTTTCGGAGCAGACAGGACGCTTATCATAATCCAGCCCGACCGCCTCAACAATACCCGGTTCCCAATAAATCTCTTTCCAGGTACAACGACGGGTTGCCTGATCCGGCTCAACGATCCCATAGGATTTCTTATTGATAAACAGTTCTACATAAGGACAATTACTCCAGGCATCCACATCCTGAATACCCGAATAGTTCCAATGGCTTTGAAGAGCAACTCCCGGCCGTTTAGAAAACGGTACCCAAAGTGCTTTCTGATAAATCCGATACTTCAACTTTGGAAAGCGATTGGCGTCCATCGCACAGGAACCCAGACTCTTCTGATTCCTCATCCCATTCAGATAAATCGTATACCCCTCGCCATACGTCTCTGCCAACATCCAATCGATCCAGCCACATGCCTGCCTGTCGAGATCATGAAGATAATCCTGTACATAAGCCTGAGAGAACTGCTTTTCATTATCGTAATCGAAGCGGGCAATACACCAGCTGGGCTGACCGTTCCAATTGGTACCATAAACTTCCGTATTCAGAGAAGGATGTCCCTGTACTTTCTCATAACGATTGGTATAGCCTATCACAATCGGCTCCTTCTCATCCCATTCCGGAGGATAACCATCACGATTCAATACCAGACGCGGTTGTATATAATCCCATTTCTTTACCTCCTCAAGCGTATAAGAAGGCAAATATTTATCACCTTCATAGGCCAGCCCATTGTTCGATTCCCAAATAACCACCGAAGGATGATTGCGGAATGCAATAATCGCATCACGGTCGTACTCCCGTTTGTAAGTCTTGGCCGGTTCGTTTTTCAAGGCCCATTCATTGTCTCCACTGTTTACAATCAGCAGAATGCCATACACATCACAAGCCTGAAAAGCTTCGGCAAACGGAGGTTGATGCCCTACGCGGAACGCATTTCCTCCACACTCGGCAATATAAGCGATGTCCTGCCAACGCAAAGCTGCCGGAACGGCGGCTCCCAAACCCGGATAAATGTTTCTGTTGCCAAATCCCCGCAAAATACATTTTTCACCGTTGACATAGCAATGATTTTCATCCCAGGTAATTTCACGTATACCGAATTTCTCACTTTTACTATCCACCTGTTTACCGTCTACATACACTTTATTCTGCACAGTGTACAAATATGGAGTGCCCGAACAGCCGATAGGATACCATAAGTTCGGATTTTGAATGGTTTCCGTCCGATCAAACAGATGAGTAGCGCCGGGTGCCACATTTCGCTGTTCGGTAAATGATAGCACCGTACGTCCCCGTTCATCTTGTAAATAAGTACGCAGTTCGACTGCCTGTGTATGCTCCGAAGAGTTTTCAACATTCGTCTGAAACCTTACGACGGCCTCCTGCGGCGTAGCAGATACCGTTCCGAAATAAGTGCCCCATTTGTTTAAAGGAGAGTAACTGTTGAATGGGATATGCACTTTATCTTTCTTATGCATATAGACAGGACTCACAATACCTCCCATTGCCTGTCCGAATCCTTCATTCTCACCGAATCCCGGCCAGGCAAAGAACGTATTTTTCGCATTCGAGACTTTAATCGCAATCTGATTCTCTTCACCCCATTTTATATATTTGCTGATATTCACCACAAAAGGAAGAGAGCTGCCTACATGAGTCACCACTCCCGGTTGTTTAACCCGTGTATTCCCGGAAATAGCCTGCCCGCTCACAAAGACAATAGCTGCCAGATTAACTCCCTGGAATTCCAAAAAAATCTCCTTCTCCCGATCCTTCTCATTGAAAAAGAGTTTCTTTCTGTACCAGCCTTCTCCCCGCCAGCAACGTTCTCCCGTACTTGCATTCAGATAAGTATCATGTTCGTTGTAGCAATGCGGGATGCCGACCTCTTCCCATCGTGTATCATCAAAATCTGCTCCTGCCATTTCCTGATCCGGATGATCATTTTCAACCGGATGAATGGCCAGCTCACTGACACGCACCGGTAATTCTTCTTTTTTTTCAGAGAAGCATTTCAAACCGGAAAGCTTTATATAACGGTAAGTCACCGGAATCGGTACAGAAAGTGAAGTGCTCGTAACGGTTGCAACGTACCCTACCGTATTATTGACACTCGAGATATCGCCTTCTTTATACAATTCGCACCGCTGTCTGTCTATACCGTCTGTCAACGAATTCCATTGTTTATTATCAAGGCTTACTTCCACTTTTACAGTAGCAAAATATACCCGGTTCCCCTTGAAAGACAATTTGACTTTTCCCGTCTGTTTATTCTCATGCAGATCGATGAGCAGACTTGGTTCCGGTGCATCATTTGCTACCCATTCCGTATTCATATCACCATCATTGATCACAGGTACTGCCTGCGTACCACAGAGAATACGGGCATCTTTTGCCAAATCCATCTCCTGTCGAACGACTTTGGAAAACCTCCAGGGTGTTTCTCCCAGATTTATAGGCTTCTGCTCTTTAGCATATCCGCTCTGAATAAACAAAACAGCACAAGCAAAACATAAATATTTTCTCAATATCATACAGTAAAAATTCTTTTTATTACATCATTACTACTTTCTGTCTTTTCACAGCAGAATCGGTCTCGATCCTGACAATATAAGTGCCTTTTACCATCAGATTGACAGTACCGGTCCCGTGAATCCGACTTTGATACGTCACGCTGCCATCAATGCCGAATACAGTCATCTTCCCCATGCCAGAGATCGAATAATTCAGAGACTGCCCATTGGAAGAAATTAAAATAGCATCCTCTTCTTTGAGGGTAGTAATACCGGTGGTTCCATTCACCTTCACAGTAGCTTTTGCAAAAAGTCCACCTCTTCCTCCATTGTCAATGGCTTGTACTCCCCATTCATATTCACCGTCCGATTCTACTTTAATCTTATAAGAACATTGAGTGAGATAACCGGAAACAGAACCGACTTTAATAAAACCGGAAGTAATATCCGCCGGTACGGTCATGCAGCATTTATCACCTTCCTTCTTCTTCAAATAAACATTATACCGTAAAGCTTTCTGAGGAGTAACATCATCGGCAGCCTCTTCCCATGCCAAAGAAAGAATATCGGAACCTTCGATCAACTTTGCCCGTAAATTTTGCGGCATCCCCGGCGCTTCGTTCTTGCCGGCAACAGAAGTATTTTTCCAAAGTTGTGTATCACAACCGGAAGAACAGGCTCCATTGGACCATCCGGAAATCCATGCATCCAACAGTCCGTCATTATCAATGTCGATCAGATGTTCATTGCCATGAGTGACTCTGGGGAATGCCCATCCGTAATCGTCCTGATTGTACCATGCAATCGGCTCAAAATCAAAATCACCTTTATTGACATATAGCCACGTGCTGTGCTGATGCGTATTATTATGACCACCCACCAGCATATCGGGCAGTCCGTCATGATTCACATCGCCAAAAGAGAGCTGTCCGCCATCTATCGGCAGCAGATTTTCATTTTCTATTTTCTCAAAATTACGCTCTCCCTTGTTTTTATAGATATAGAATTGCTTTTGATTATTATTGAAATAGACTCCCGTCATAATGATATCTGCCAGACCATCGTTATTCAGATCATATACATCACATGAAGAGTTACAAGTAGTGTCAAACTTAAAATCCGATTCCTTAAATGTACCGTTCTGCTGATTCCAGTAAACGTGTACTTCCGACTCTCTTGAATAACCATATCCGGTAGACACGATATCCAGCCAGCCATCATTATCCAAATCGACAAAGCAGACACTGCCATCGGTCAAACCATGGAAAGGCTTTGTTCCCTCCAAAGGAGTTTTCTGCAGTTCGAAATACTCTCCTTTTATATTCTTAAACAGATATACCGCTCTGACCGCATCTTCATAATCTTCCCGGTTCACCCTCGTATGTTCATCAAAGCCCGTTACAAGCAAGTCCGTATAGCCATCGTTATCATAATCACCCGCAACCGCCCAATTGTGTCCTTTTCCTCCGGTCTTTCCATTAAACACCGGCATCAAACCAGATTCCGCCACCGGCATTTCCTTAAACTTGCAAGTACCATTATCCTGTACTCCCTGATTAATATACAAACGTGCCTGGATATTGGATAGGCGTGTATCCAGATCATTCCACTGATAATACCAATCGCCCAGTCCCGGAAGAAAAAGATCCAAAAGACCGTCGTTATTCATATCAAACCAAACCGGGCATGAAAAAGCAACTCCTGCAAATGGGGAGGTTAATTTACGGAAAGTACCATCCCCGTTGTTCTGGTAAAAGTTGCTCTGAATTTTCGTAGCACTACCGTGATTATTCTTATCACTATAAAACAGGTCGAGTGTCCCGTTATTGTTGTAGTCCCCCCAAGCTGCATTCACATAGGTGGCATGAATAAAATTAATCGGGTCACCTCCCGTACTCGACTGTACCGGTTTATCCATATATTCAAACCTGATGTTCTCAATATCTCCCGGAACCTGTGCGTGCAGCAACAAACTAAAGCAAAAACTGCTGCATGCAATAAAAAATAGTTTCTTCATAATATATTATTTAAGAGAAGGTTTTACACTGTCTATTATAGATTTTTCAAAGGTTTCTATTACAAGTCGTTTAAAGACCATTCGTCTTTCCATTCTATCGTAATACTGTCTGCCGAATGAAATTGAACAGGTAACCAAATATATCTGGAATTGATTAAATCCAGTTTATTCCATTTGTCGAACATGGCAATGTATTTATCATTTTCGGGATCTACTGTTATGACATGCGTACTTTGTCCGCCAAACGTCCTGTCGGCATTCTCACCCACACAAGGGTTCCCCATTGCCGTCCACTCTCCCAACATAGAATCTGCTATGGCATATTCCGCTTCATTAGGATCCCAGCCGCTACATCCGGACGTGATCATATAATATTTATCCTGCCTTTTAAAGACAGCCGGTGCTTCTCTGAACTTTCCGGGGAAAACCGCCTTATAAGTTTCAGTATGTTCCAGATAATCATCCGAAAGTAAATGAATATATAAAGTAGAATTACCTTTGGTAGAGTAAACATGATAAGCCTTCCCGTCCCCGTCTTTGAACAGTGTCATATCCCGGCTTTCTTCTCCATACGGACGAAGAGAGTGTAAATACTTGAAACCACCGGTCGGACTATCCGATACGGCAACACCGGTAGCTGCTTTCGAATAATTATAACTATCAATGTGCATCCACATCACAAACTTACCAGTCTTCTCATTATAAATCACTTTAGGTCGTTCTATCACCATAGAAGGATGAATATCCGATTCCGGATTGGCCATATCCGGCTTTAACGCTACCCCCTCGAACTTCCAGGAATGCAGGTCTTTGGATGAATAGCAGGCTACCCCGCCGGCCTCTGTCCGGTAACAATCCCATTCTACACCGGGTGCATGATAGGTAGAATCATTTTTATATTCGCCATACCAATAATACGTCCCGTTATGATACAGAACTCCTCCTCCATGCGCATTAATCATGTTCTGTTCCGTATCCGTCCAGACCTCACCGGGATAAATCATTTTTGGGCCACATGAATAAAGTCCGATTGCAACTATGCTCAACAGTAAAAAATTAAATGTTTTCATTTTGTCAAATTTATATTATAATCATTTGTGTTTGTCATCCTTTGTTGTTTCTCAAATTCCTTCGGTGTCATACCAAACTGTTTTTGAAACAATTTGATAAAATAAGAGGGAGAGTTTATTCCGACGATATAGCACACCTCTCCTGTGCGATAATGCCCTTCGGCTATCAGCTCGGAAGCCTTTTTCAATCGTATCAAACGGATAAAGTCCGTAGGCGATGTTCCGGAGAGTGCCTTAATCTTACGATGCAGGCTCGACCGACTCATGTTGATAATCTCCGACAAGCGTTCCACACCGAAATTAGAATCGGTGATATTCTCTTCAATGATACCTATAATTTTATTTATCAGCTCTTCATCCGCTTTGCACAGTCCTATCGACTGCGAAGTGACATAAGGTTTCTTGATAAACGCTTCTTTCTCCCTCTTTCTGTTTTCAAGAAGCGAATTCAGTTGTGTCGTCAGATACTTAAACGAGAAAGGTTTCTCGATATACGCATCAGCCCCGGTTTCAAGTCCTCTGATCTTACTGTTCAAGTCATTCTTAGCCGTTAGCAACACTACGGGTATATGGCAATACTCAATGTCCGTCTTTATTTTCCTACAGAGTTCAAAACCGTCCATGATAGGCATCATGATATCCGTAACGACGATATCGACATTCACCCTTTGGATAATATCAAATGCTTCGGCACCGTTAGTGGCTTTTTCCACAGAGAAGTTCAAACTCAGCTTTTCGGTCATAAACGATAGCAGTTCAAGATTATCTTCTACCACCAAAATCGTTTCCTGTTTCGATTGCTGCTCTACAAAATCGTCATTATAAATATCGATGTTGGTTTCTTGCCGGGATATATCGCCCTTTGGAATGGCTAATGTAAAAATATTCAGCCCATCGTTACTTTTATAGAGCAACACACCATGATGCAATTCGGCAAGTGACCGTGCCAATGACAGTCCGATGCCGGAACTTGCATTTATATTTGCATTCTTTTTCAATTGATAGAAAGGATCGAATATTTTATCGGCCATTTCGGGAGGTACTATCTCACCGTCGTTCTTTATAATCAGATAGAATTGCATATCGTCCTCTTCAAGTTCCACATCGATTGTATGTTCGGAGTAACGAATCGCATTTGAAAACAGATTGTTCAGAATTTTAATAAAAGATCCTCGGTCGATCAATGCATGGACAGGCAGCTCCGGCATATGAAGTTCTATTTTCTTATTTATAGACAATGCCATCGGAAGAAACTCCTGATATACCTCATCCACAATAGCCGATATATTCCCAACGACAAAATTCATTGTCACCTTATTGGCATCCACCTTTCTGAAATCCAGGATCTGATTAATCAAAGTAAGCAGTTCCGATATGTTCCTCTGCATGAGTTGGACATTCTTCTTTATCTCATGATCTTTAATATCCATCTCGGCCAAAGACTCGAGAGGACCGTTGATCAACGTCAGCGGCGTTCGTATCTCATGGGCTATGTTAGTAAAGAAATCGATTTTGGAGCTATACAGTTCTTTCTCCTTTTCACTCTCAAACATCCGTTGCTTTTCCAATGTCTTCTTCTTACTCACATACAAGTAATATCTGGTTGTTAACCAAACACATACAATCAGAAGGATCGCATAGCAAATGTTGGCAGTCCAGGTCTTCCACCAAGGAGGAAGGATGATAATCTCGACAGAAGCCCCCTCCTGATTCCATACTTTGTCATTATTACTTGCTTTCACAACAAACCGGTATTTTCCGGGAGCAAGATTGGCATAAGTCACACTTTGATTATCTCTTGTAAAGATCCAGTCTTTATCAAGATTTTCCATCTTATAAGCATATTGATTGGCCGCCGGGCAGGCATAGCTTAACGCAACAAATCCCAGTTCTATACTATTCTGATCGTGTTGTAGGGTTATCTGTTTAGCCTGCAGATAGCCGCTATTCGTCCCCTTATCATATAATTCACCGGATGCGTCATCGTTTTTATGCTTTATATAAGTAATATACACAGGAGGGATAAAGCTATTCTGCTCCAGTCTCTCAGGAAAGAAAG
>ERZ840517.3869-NODE-3869-length-11028-cov-2.453477_pt1 | contig 11028 bp, 10 predicted proteins | sample MGYA00519876_ERZ840517 | MGnify/ENA primary metagenome ERZ840517 (study PRJEB31850, sample SAMEA3708882) | human gut metagenome | biome: human gut; feature: human-associated habitat; material: faeces | place: China | collected 2014 ... | reverse complement strand
CTCATTGGGAATCTCTATGTTCACACTCATACGGTCTGCATACAAACCCGCCTCGTCCACCAACTCACGACTGGCTCCCGGAATACTTTTCAAATGGATATACCCATTAAAACGGTGCACCGTACGCAGGTCTTTCACCACACGTACCAAACGTTCCATCGTATAATCGGGGTTCCTCACTACACCGGAACTCAGGAACAATCCTTCGATATAATTCCTTTTGTAGAATTCCATCGTCAGGTCCACCAATTCCGATACGGAGAGTGTGGCACGGGGAATATCATTCGTACGGCGGTTGATACAATAAGCACAATCGTAAATACAATAGTTCGTCAGCATGACTTTCAGCAAGGAGATGCAACGTCCGTCCTCAGCAAAACTATGGCAAATACCGATGCCTCCCACGGTATTCCCCACTCCGCCTTTCACGTTACGCCTCACCGTACCGCTCGAAGAGCAGGACACATCATATTTGGCCGACTCTGCCAATATCTTCAACTTCCTGAGCGTATCGTCTTTCATGCTGCAAACCACTTTTGTTTCACGAAGATAGGATGCGGCTCGGCAGAGCCAAGCCAGAAAACTACGTTTTCGCTTGTCTCTGCGCTCGCCTTTCACTATCTTTGTTTTTGCAAAGATAACCCTTTTCACCAGATTAGGAAAAAGCCGCTCCGGGTTTTCATCCGAAGCGGCTTTGCCGTATCACGTTCAAAAGTGTACCAAAATATTAATACTCGTTACCCCATATATCGGTAAAACCTTGATTCATATTGGTCCGACCTTCTATTCCATCCTGTGGCGTGTTATCGACTCCTATGGAGCAATTCAACAGCAATGAATCTTGAATCTCAAATTCTGCCATTTCGCAAACCGGTTTTATATATATTTTCTTGTCCATATTTCAACTTGTTAATACTATTTTACTACTACTTTTTTACCATTCACAATATAAATGCCCTGCGGCAAGCCTTGAGTGGCCTCTGATTCGTTGACCTGATGACGGACTTCCACACCGCTAAGTGTGTACACATCTGCCAAACCGCCCTCAACCATTGTTTCGGAGATACCGGTCGCATCTTCAAATGAAATCAGGCGTTGGTTCACACCAACTTCTCCACTGTATTCCGGAACTTCATTCATATCAATATAGGCACGGTTTCCCGAAATCTTACAACCCTTACCGCAAAGTTGCACTTTATTTTGAGCACTAATCAGGTACATGCCTTCAGCCACATCTTGCCCCTCAAAGGAACCGATCAAACCGTTTGCCTCTTCAGCCACAGCCACAGCCTTTCCACTGTATGCAGCTATAAGCTTGTCAGAAGTTGCACTGAATATATAAGGTACCCCTGCCTCAAGGTTGGTCACTTGTTCCAATACTATGGACTGCGGCTCTTCACCCTTCATGACCTTTCCGGCAATGCTGAAGAACTCTGCACCAGCCATATCTTCTGCGGCCACGGCATAGGGAAGACAGATAGTACCGTAATCGCCGGAAGTCACATTCCTATGGTACCCCTCGGTTATAGGCATTACGACAGGGGCAGGATATTTGGCAGCTATCTCATTCACCAAATATGTTCCAAAGAAATATTTGGTTACATCATCATTGGTTGAAGAATTCAATCCTATGGCTCTTTGTTTATTCTTTTCATCAACACACGTCCACATTTCATCAGAATATTCCCATTTAAAACCATTGGATTGCAACACCAAATCCGTATTACCAGAACCGTGGGCTACAAACATATTATCATTGAAATCTTTAATATATCCAGCACTTTGATCTACTACCCAACCACACAAATCCATTCTATCTGTAATAACTTTCCCATTAAGAATAGTAGCTTCACTCGCATTCAACTTATTTTTTGAGTTACCCGTGGTATTTAACATCGCATAATATATACCATCTTTTTCCGAAACCAAGGCTACAACATCAGGTACAATACCCGGATCTACCACTTTCACGGTACAAGTTGCAGTTGCACCGGTATATTTATCATTTTCGGTTACAGTGGCCGTAATCGTTACCGTCCCGGCCTTGTTACCGGCTTGGACCTCTCCCGTATTCTCGTCCACCGTAGCTATCGTTTTATCCGAAGAAGAATAAACCACCGAAGCCGAAGAATTTGTAGTAGCCTTGACCGTTAAGGACTCGCCCACATTCACAGAATAAGCATCCGAATCAAAAGTCAACGTAGCCTGCGTCTTGCCTGCAGTCTTTACAGCAATATCCTCTTGCAAGATTACATTCAATTGCTTTGTGGAATTATACAAACCGGGATACCCTGTTACATCAACCGTGGCCTGCACATCCGCCGTAATGTTTTCATCAGCCGCCCTGAGTGCTATCTTTTCGCCGTTTTGCTCGATTTCTCCATTCTTATCGTTAAAGCTTGATGTTACCGTCGCATCTACCACTTTTACACGCATGGATTCATACTGGGCAAAGTTTTGGTTCAATTCAGCCACAGTCACCTCTTGTACCGGAATCTCAACGTCGTTAGTAACCGCAACATTGTCGAACTCCCCTCCGTCTACTTTCAATTCATACAGGCCAAAGTACAATGCCAATTGGGCAGCTACCACACCGTTCAACTTCGTTCCGGCCTTCAATTTATTTGAGCCAAAAACATACAACCCTGCTGTTTCATCTTGAATATAAGCCTTTCGGGAGTCGGCATACGTCACCACAGCATCTGTCAATTTCATTATACAAGGTACACCAGCAGCGGTTGCCCCACCTTTTTCTTTCAATTCAGCCAAAGAAGCAAAAGGTTCCACCTTAGTATAAGTAGCTGTTACCACACTACTGTTATCTAATCCCTCCTTTACAGCAATAGCCTTAACGGCAGTAGTTTCAGTAATGGTGATCCCCGCTTCCGTAAGAACATCAGAATCAACTGTCGGTTCATCACCGTTTGTCGTGTAATGGATGGATGCTCCCTCTGTTGCACAGGTCGCTTTTACAATTAGGCTTTCATCAAATGTTGTTCCGTCTATTGGTTCGAACGTAGGAGTCGCAACCTTATTTGTAGCAACCGCCTTCGTTATTTCGTACGTAGACATTCGTATGGTTTTAGAATTAGAACTTGGCACAGCTACTAACACTATATCTTTTATACTCTGAGGTTGAGCAAATTCGTATGAAATACTTCCTGCAACAGTCGGACCGCTACCTGAAGTTAATGTGTTTTTCAAAACTAATCCGTCTCCCTCATCCACAAGCAGATACATCCTCATTGCATCATTGCTACCAGCCCAATCAAACTGAATGTGACCAACATCACTCAAAGAAGTTCCATTTAATTGTAAGCGCATAGCATAAGCATGGTCCGTGTTTTCCTTAAAAGAAGCATCTTGGTTCTTTATTGCAGCAATAACATCAGCCCATTTATCACTTAAAAGCCCTTTTGCAGCGTTTTTACTATTACATCCCAAATAAAAAACACTCGCATTATATTGGGAAGTACTAACCAACCAGGTATCATTACCTACAACAACTTCCTTATCCGCTGTATAAGAATACGCCGATAATTTTCTGAAATCACCGCTCTTTAAAACTTCTTGTCCCCAAACACTACCGGAGACCAACGCGAGAAGTAGTAATGTCAAAATTACCCCCCCCGATTTAACATTTGTAAACCTTTTCATACGCTTAAGTTTTATATGAATAATAAATTGAAAAGTTTTCTCATGTTATGACATGGCAAATATATACAAAAGAAATTAAGCTGCCATATAAAAAACGGATTATTATTCATATTTTCCCCATAAAAATTAAACTGTATTACAATAAAATGACACGACATCAAAAACAAGAAGTCTTTCAAACATTCATGGTCTGTTAGAATCAGATTGTTAAATTCAACCTCCAGGAAGGAAAGAGTCCGGCAAAACTCCATTTTCCACCCCTTATCTCACTATTTCCCCATACTTTTTTGGAACTTTTCGCTCGCGTATCACAAAAAAGTTGTAACTTTGCCCACCGAACAAGGAAAGATGCCGGAGTGGTCGATCGGGCCGCACTCGAAATGCGGTGAACGGGCAACTGTTCCCAGGGTTCGAATCCCTGTCTTTCCGCCAAAACAAAAAACTGCCGACCAAATTCTACCCATGTAATTGGGTTCTTTTAAAAGGTTTGTAAGGCTCACTAAACAAAACTCCCGACTTCACTATCTCCCCCAACGGAATGGTAAAGTCGGGAAATTCATTTTCCAAGTATCCGGAAGAACTGTATCTTCAGAAGAAAGCATTCACGTGCAGTCCTGACGGCAAAAGACTAAAAGGGAACAAAAGAACACTAAAAATGGGAAACGAATCATCTGAAAGAATCCAAACCTCCATTTTAAACAAGATGGAGAAGAAGTTGCTGATATGGCTGGCACAGAGACAACCGGCATGGGTCACATCCGACTTCCTGACTTTCATTGGCGTGATAGGAGCCGTACTTTTCGCCGTCGGAGGCATATTGGCCCATATCGACACCAAATTCCTATGGTTGGCTTCATTGGGGTTAGTCATTAATTGGTACGGAGACAGTCTGGACGGTACATTGGCGCGCGTCCGCCGCACGCAAAGGCCTGTATACGGCTTTTTCATCGACCACACTTTAGACGCTTTGACCACATGTCTTATCTGTTTGGGACTGGGATTATCCCCCATGATGAGGATGGACGTGGCATTTCTGATTCTGGCCGGATATTTGTGCTTGTCCATCTATACTTACGTCTGCACTATCATTATCAACGAATTCCGGCTGACATACGGCAAACTGGGGCCAACGGAGGTACGATTGCTGCTCATTGCTGTCAACACCTTATATATATACACTCCGTGGTCGGCCATACATTATAATATATATGGCAGGAATTGGGGGCTGTTCGACATCATAGGATGCACTGTGGCCGCCATCCTTTTCATGTTCTACATCAGTCAATTCACAAAGGACAGGCGGGCTCTTGCCTTGAAAGACCCGGCCAAACCTTGGCATCCGTAAATACACCTTACAAACGTAATACCCTCGGAAGTTTCCGGTTGAACTTCCGAGGGTATTACGTTTAAAAACACAAGAGCGTATAAGGTTATTCTTTCAAAGTTATGCGGCATCCCTCCAAACTTTCGATTACCGCCAACGACTCCACATGAATGCCCTGCGCACGCAAATAATCACCGCCATGCTGGAAAGCCTTCTCGATGAGGAAACCCATGCCGGCAAGTTCGGCTCCAGACTGACGCACCAAATCCATCACGCCCTTGGCCGCATTGCCATTGGCCAGAAAATCATCTATGAAAAGCACCTTATCGCCCGGCTGCAAATAATCCTTGCACACGCATACATCGTACGTATTGTTTTTAGTAAACGAAAAGACTTTCGTCACCAGCATATTTTCCATCGTACTCGGTTTCTTCTTCTTGGCAAAGACCACCGGAAGTTCCAAGAGGTAACCCACCATGATGGCCGGAGCTATGCCACTGGCTTCTATCGTCAGTATCTTGTTGATGTCGCGCGACGCGAAACGGCGCACGAACTCCACGGCCATGGACTTCATCAGTATAGGATCCATCTGATGGTTGATGAAATTGTCCACTTTCAGTATTCCTCCCTCGAAACATTTTCCATCGCGCAAAATGCGCTCCTTGAGTTGTTGCATATCTTTTTCCTCTTTATATCCCGTCTGAGTGTTTTCCTTTCCGGCATGGCCGAAATGTGGGACAAAGATAACACAAAAAAAGTAAAAAACGCGGCTTCCGCAACAGAAAATAAGAGGACGGGCAACGTCCTGCAACGGAAAATAAGGTCATCCGACACGCCCCATAGGGAAGGTTCCCGGAAACACCTCCCTTCATTCAGACCGCAATCCACAGGTCTTCCCCGAAAGCATTCAATCAACTAAAAATCAAAGCACTAAACTTTCATTTCAAACCTTCAGAAAAGCCCCTGAAATTTGTGCGCCAAACGAAAAATCAATCTCAGCCGAACGAAAAATCAATCTCAGGAGATTGAAAACGCTCTTTAAGCCGGGCAATCCGAAGGCCTCCACGGAGCGGTTTCCAATCCCCCTACTCCGGCACCGCCACCTTGTCCAAGATACCGGTCAAAGCCGCTATGGCTACTCCATAATTGGTCACAGGCACACCGCAGGCACGTGCCCGCCTCAAACGGTTCAGCACATGGCGGCGCGTAAACATGCACGCCCCACAATGGATGACCAAATCGTAAGCGGACAAGTCTTCGGGAAAGTCATTACCGGACATAATGTCAATGTGCAAAGCCTCGCCGAACTTACGACGCAACAAACGAGGAAGCTTCACGCGTCCAATATCTTCATGTTGCGGCACGTGGGTGCAAGCCTCCGCTATCAGCACGCGGGCATCGGGACGCAAAGCGCACAACGCCTCCGCCCCTTGCAGGAATTGCCGGATGTCCCCCTTCTGGCGGGCAAACAAAACGGAAAAAGAAGTCAGCCGCGTTTGCGGCGGGCAAAGGGCCTCCACCGTAGGAAATACTTGCGAGTCCGTGATAATCAGGGACGGGGGCGACGACAAGACGGACAACGTGGCCGACAAACGGTCGGCCGTACAGCACAAAGCCGTACAACGTTTGTCCAACAAGTTGCGCAAGGTCTGCACCTGTGGCAGGATTAACCGTCCCTTGGGTGCCTGGATGTCTTGCGGCATGACCAACACTACGGTATCGCCCTCGCCCGCCAAGTTTCCCGTCAACTCCTCCACCTCATCCGTACGGCGATACACCTCGGCCATCGCAGACAGCAAACGGTCACGGCCTTCGCCCGTACGCGCCGAAACCGATACCACCTCCGTCGCCCCCAACGTCATGCGCCAAGCATCGGCATGGCTTCCGCCATCTTCGTCCACCTTATTATATATATACAGAACGGGAATGTCGTCCGCCCGGAAACGTTCCGCCCAAGCCTTTTCCTTCTCAGCCCCGTCCGGCAAACCCGACACGATGATCAAAGCCAAATCCACCCTGCGGGCAGCATTGACGGTCTGCCTCACACGCAGTCCGCCCAATTCCCCTTCGTCGTCATAACCGGCCGTGTCGACCAAGACGGAAGCCCCGACACCCGGCAATTCAATGTTCTTCAATACCACATCTGTCGTCGTGCCCGGCACATCGGACACTACGGCAACCTGCTGCCCCGTCAGCATATTCACCAACGAAGACTTGCCGCTGTTGCGGCGACCGAACAATCCGATATGGAAACGGTTGGCGCGTGGAGTTTCTTCTTTCATCATAACGTATCTTACCTACATTTTAAAAACGGAAATCACGTCCGCCATCCTCTATGGCTTTCAAATAGCGGCGGGCATTCTCCCGAACCCGTCCGCCGGGCACGGTTTCCAACAGACGGGCAATCATGGCCTCTCCTTTCGCACGGGTGGCAGGCGACGCATAATCATTCAAATACTCTTTCAGGGTCAGCAAGGCATTGGGCAGGCAACAGTTGGCAATCTGTCCCTTCTTCACCAACGACATGAAACGGTCGCCCGTACGCCCCTCACGGTAGCAGGCCGTGCAAAAACTGGGCAAGTAGCCCAAATCGAGCAGCCATCCCACCACCTCGTCCAACGAACGGCGGTCGGACACGTCGAACTGGGCGGAGTTCTCCTCCGTCTCTTCTTGCACATATCCTCCCACGCTGGTACGGGAACCGCCGCTCAACTGCGACACGCCCAATTCCAATACCTTCTCCCGACTGGCAGGCGTCTCGCGCGTGGACACGATCATTCCCGTATAAGGTACGGCAATACGGAGCACAGCCACAATTTTATGGAAAATCTCGTCCGGCACACAGTTCTTGAAATCCGCCGTGTCTATGTCGTCGGCCGGGCACAGGCGCGGCACGCTGATGGTGTGCGGCCCGACCCCGAAACGGGCTTCCAGATGCTCGGCATGCATCAGCAGCCCTGCAAATTCATATTGATAACCCTCCAATCCAAACAAAACACCGAGTCCGACGTCATCAATGCCGCCTTCCATTGCTCTGTCCATTGCCTCGGTATGGTAATCATAGTCGTGCTTCGGTCCCGTCGGATGAAGTTCAAGATAGCTCTTTTTATTGTATGTTTCCTGAAACAGGATGTACGTTCCGATGCCGGCATCCTTAAGTTTCCGATAGTTTTCAACCGTGGTTGCGGCAATGTTCACGTTCACCCTGCGAATATCTCCGTTTTTGTGGTGAACGGAATAGATAGTTTTTATGCATTCGAGTATGTACTCTATCGGGTTGTGGACAGGATCTTCGCCTGCTTCGATCGCAAGGCGTTTATGCCCCATATCCTGCAAAGCGATTACTTCCTGACGCACTTGTTCCTGCGTCAGCTTAATACGGGCGATATGTTTGTTTTTGAGGTGATACGGACAGTATACGCAGCCGTTCACGCAGTAATTTGAAAGATAAAGCGGAGCGAACATTACGATTCTGTTTCCGTAAAAAGCAAGCTTTATGTCGTTTGCAAGCTTGTACAGGCGTTCGGTAACTTCGGGAATATCGCATGCAAGCAGAACGGAGGCTTCTCTGTGAGTGAGTCCCGCGCAGGTTACGCCGTTTCCGCTGCGCTTCGGTGCGGCCTTTTCGAGCAGACTGTTGATTAGCTCGATATTGTGCTTATTTGCTTCCGCATAAGCAATGGTTTCGCGGATTTCCTCATCGTTGATGAACTCCTCCGCACGGAGGGATTTGGGATCAAAAATAGCCATATTATTCCTTTCTTGTCGGTCGGATTACTCTTTCCGTCAGATAAAATTATCGTAACAATGTTGTTGCCCGGAGATCTTCCCGGCGAGTGCCGCCACACACTCGCTTAATGTTGAAACAAACTTCGCAAGCATCAGCAAGCTGCGGCGGTGCATCTTCATTTTTTATTCAAAAAGCTTCAGATTATTCAGCGCTTGATATCTCCCCGTGAAGTGACGGTTTGAAAGCCGATCGCGTTCAACCTGCCGTTCAGGCATTTAAGGCACTGTGCAGATTCATCACCTGTGCATATTTTGTTGTCATAAAGCGAATATTTCTTTCGCACGGCAATGGGGGACAGGTTCGGCATCACGACATTGGCTCCAGCAAGAATGCCTTTTTCACGTCCGTTCGGGTCGATCGTGCCGAGTGCTGTGGTGGAGGGCAAAAGAATATTCGGCTTTATGAGCCTTATCAGTGAGAGAAGAAAACAGGTCTGCTCAACACTTCCTGCCGGGAATTTTGCAAACGGCGTGTCTTTATGCGGAATAAACGGGCCGATGCCGCACATATCCGGGGAGAATTCTTCAATGAATTTCAAATCTTTTGCAAGCGCTGCCGTTGTTTGCATCGGTGAACCGACCATGAACCCGCAGCCCACCTGAAAACCGATTTCCTTAAGATCTTTCAAACAGCGCATTCGATTTTCAAAGGACATTTCCAAAGGGTGCAGCTTTCGGTAATGCACGGAATCGGCCGTTTCATGCCTCAAAAGGTAGCGATCTGCGCCGGATTCAAACATTTTCAGATAATCACTGCGAGAATATTCGCCGAGCGACAGCGTTATTGCACAATCCGGAAAACAGCTGCGTATTTTTTTTACTGTGCGGCAGATTTTTTCGACAGGAAGCATGCCTTCACCGCCCTGAAGCACAAAAGTACGAAAACCAAGCGCATAACCCTCCCGACAACAGTCAAGGATCTGCTCTTCCGTTAAAACATAGCGTTCCGCATTGACGTTCGATTTTCGAATTCCGCAATACAGACAGTCATTTTTGCAGCAGCTGCCGACTTCGATAAGTCCGCGAATGAAAACATCCGTTCCGTAAATTTGCTTTCGGAAAAAATCAGCTTTTTGTGCTGCATAATCTGCCGTTTCGATGTTTTGTGCAGAAATAAGCTGTTCATATTCTTCAAGTTCGAGCGTGTGTACGGCTGCAAGTCTGTTAACGAGACTTTTTGCGTATTCAATGCCGGTGTTTTTTTCAGCTTCCAACTTTTTTCTCCCTTCGAATCGGAATCAAATACCAAAATATAGGCAAAATCAGCTAATCACTGATTACGTTTGAATATGCTGTTTTGACGCTTATTCCGACAATATTGCCGAGCCTGCCTGCAAGTGCCGAAATAACATCCTGCGGCGCATCAATTGCAACGGAAAGGATATTAACATGCCGCGCCCTGTACGGCAGCCCCATTCGTCCGATAATGTATTCTCCGAATTCGTGCAGAACAGCATTCAGTTTTTCAACCGAATCCGCCTTATCAACGATGATTGCCATCACAGCCACTCTTGTTTGCATAGCTTTGCCCACCTCCTTATTTTTGCGTTTGAATCTGCTGCTGCCGTATGCGGTTCAAATCGCAGCGAAAAACGTTTATATAAACAAAAAACGCCGTACCCGCAGGAACTGGGTACAGCTGAAAACGCCCGGCATACACACCCGCTGTGAATTCATAAAATGCTGCGGAGTGCTATAATAGCGGGAATCGGTATCAACTTGCGACCCCTTTCCGTCGGAACGAAGCAGGTTTCGTTCCTGTTGTCAGGTTTCATTTGCATTATAACCGAATCGGTGAAAGATAGCAAGTCCTGTCACTGAATGATTTCGGAATATTTTTTAAACAGAGTCATGTATTATATTTCAACTGTGTTCGTTCAGGGTGACAGAACAGCCGAGTTCGGCGGGCTTGACTGCTCATGCGAAAACGAATATAATAAACTATGCCGCAGTTGCGCAGAAAGTTTTTGCGGCAGTATTTTGCAGTTGATGGCAGCAGGGGAAGGTTATGACAGAAAAAAACAATCCTTGGGACATATTTAAAAACGGTGCAGACGGTTCAGCCTCACACTTAAAACGGTCGGGCGGAATACTCATGCCCGTATTCTCGCTGCCGTCGCCGCACGGTATCGGAACATTTGGAGCGGCGGCATACGAGTTTGCAGATTTTCTTGCAGCTTCGGGACAAAGCTATTGGCAGGTTCTGCCGCTTAATCCGACGGGCTTCGGAGATTCTCCCTATCAATGCTTCTCTTCCG
>ERZ840517.3858-NODE-3858-length-11058-cov-3.065891_pt1 | contig 11058 bp, 8 predicted proteins | sample MGYA00519876_ERZ840517 | MGnify/ENA primary metagenome ERZ840517 (study PRJEB31850, sample SAMEA3708882) | human gut metagenome | biome: human gut; feature: human-associated habitat; material: faeces | place: China | collected 2014 ... | reverse complement strand
ACGAGAAAAAATCTGAAGGAGCCCACTGTGGAAGAGATCGCCGCGGAGGTGGGTATCTCCAAGGAAGACATCGTCTATGCCTTAGATGCCATGCAGAACCCCATGAGTCTCTATGAGCCGGTCTACACTGACGGCGGCGACACCCTCTATGTCATGGACCAGATCAGTGATAAAAAAAATAAGGAAGAGATGTGGGTAGAACATCTCTCCCTCAGTGAAGCCATGAAACGTCTGAACGACAGAGAGCGTCATATCATCTCTCTGCGCTTTTTCGAAGGAAAGACCCAGACTGAGGTTGCCGACATGATCGGCATCTCCCAGGCCCAGGTCTCCCGTCTCGAAAAAAATGCATTGAAAGCTATGCGGGGCTATCTTACCGCCTGAGATCAGGTCTGTGGAATCCCTGTATCATATGATGCAGCAGCCAGAAAATCACATACCCGATCACAGCCCCCAGCACATTGGTCAGGATATCGTCCACCTGAAAATATCCCCTGCCGGTGATCAGCTGGATCGTCTCCACACCGAAGCTGGTCACGAATGCCGCAAAGGTATTCCTAAAAAAACCCCGAAGCCACGGAAATGCCCAGGGACAGATAAATCCATAGGGAATAAACAGCAATACATTTTCCACGACATACGAATGGTTCCTCGCATTCGTCCCCCAGGTAGAGAACAGTTCCAGATCCATGCCGATCCGGCTGCCATCCTCTCTGGAGAAAAAAGTGATCACCAGAATGATCATCAGATACAGAGAAAATGCCATGAGTCCCGCCATGGGAAAAGTATCCTTCCCCTTACGCTCCCGTCTGGCATTCAGTCCGTTCAGGAGCAGTCCCACAACAGCCCCCGCCATGATCCCGTAGGGAAGATAGGCCAGGGTCTCCTTTAGATCCTTTATGATATATTTTAACATCATCTTATTATTTCCTTACATTTGATAGGTATCCCAATGGGAAGGTGCTTCCTCCCATATCTTCTTATCCTCGAATAAGCGGTCATTCATCCAGCCGACGGCATCCACCACGCCATCCTCGTCAAAAGAAAAATATGCTCTTTTCTTTTTTTCCTCCGGGGTCTTAAAATAATTAAAGGGCTCCGGCCATACCGTCACCATAAGCTTTTTACCGCCCTCGGGGTCCTCCGGAGCCTGTGTCTGTTCCAAGCGGTAACGCATCCCCTGATGGCATCCGGTGAATTCCGTCTTTTTTAAATATTCCATCGATAATATATCATCACGCTGTATCATGTATCTTCGTCCTTAAAATCTGTCATTCACAACCCGGAGAACAGTTCCTCTCCGTAATCTCTATAGTATCATGTATCCGTCCCGAATGCAAAGTCAAATATGCAGGCTGATCTCCTTTTTCAGCTGCCGCATGATCTTTTTTTCCAGCCTCGAAATATAGGACTGGGAGATTCCAAGAAAGCTTGCCACTTCCTTCTGTGTCATCTCCTGTCCGTCCGGTGTCCCCAGTCCGAACCGCAGCCGTACAATGGTCTTCTCCCGGTTCGACAGCTTACTTACGGCATTCATTAAAAGCTTGCGCTCCACTTCGTTCTCTATCCCTCTGTATATCACATCCTCATCCGTTCCCAGGATATCCGACAGGAGAAGTTCATTGCCGTCCCAATCCACATTTAAAGGTTCATCGATGGACACTTCCATCTTCGTCTTATTATTCCGCCGCAGATACATCAATATCTCATTTTCAATGCATCGGGAAGCATAAGTCGCCAGCTTGATATTTTTCTCCGGATTAAAGGTGTTGATGGACTTGATCAGTCCGATGGTACCGATGGAGATCAGATCCTCCACTCCCACACCCGTATTATCGAATTTTTTGGCTATGTAGACCACGAGACGCAGATTATGCTCGATGAGGATTGCTTTCGCCTCATCCTCATATTCCGTTCCGAGATCTCCGATCACCTGATTCTCCTGATCTGTGGGAAGCGGCGGTGGCAGGACCTCTGCGCCTCCGATGTAATGAATATCTCCTTTCCGCTGCCGCAGAAACGGTTCTCTGCGAATCATCTTGAATTGCATTTTCCCGGGTATTGCTATCTTTAAGATCATAGTTGCTCCTTCCTGCTTTTCCTGTCTTTTTTAACAGCGCCGGATGCAGCAGCATAGGAATCTCTCTTCCTGCGATTTCCTCTTCACTTACTGCCAGCCACACATCGCTGCATATTTTTTCCACACCATGGATCCGGATCTTCATCTGCGGAATCCTGTATCCATAGAGAATTCCATTCTTTTTCCCGACACTGTGGTAAGGAATCACCCGAAAATCCGGCAGCCCCTCCGGCCACAAAGTCTGAAATGTCACCACATCCAATACAGATACGGGGGCTCCGCTCATAGGTTCCGTCAAAGTATTGCCGGAATCCACAATCGCCGCGATACACAATGTCTGTTCCGTACCCCGGAGTACTACCTCACAATGAGTTCCAAGCTCCGTTTCTCTTCGGTATCTCCACAATAGCAGCTGCACTGTCAGAGCCCCCAGTCCCAGTGCAAGCACAATTCCCGGTACATACTGTATTCCGGCCGGGATTCCCCTCAGCACAGCCACCAGAATTCCTCCGAGCAGGAAAGTATCATACATCTGCTTTCTAAAATAACTCCATAGCGAACGCCAATTCCGGATTCGGAATGTTACTGTAAGCATCAACAATGTTCCGGGCAGCATACAGAGCAGCAGTTTAAGTAGAGCCGCTCCCTTCCATAAAAAAGGGAGCAGATAGCAGACCGCTCCGATTCCCGCTCCACACAGCAGCCGGTACCACGTGGCAGTGCGGCAGGTGCTGTGGTCTACCATGATCAGAAGTAACAGATTCATACCGAGATTCAGGAGGAACATACTGTCTAAATATAGTTCATAATGCATCACACCCCTCCTTCAGAATTATTATAAGGGGTGTCCCCAGCGGATTTTGTCAAATTTTCATCCGCCGGAACCTTTTTCATTCAATGATTTTCGACAACAGTATCCTCCGTCTTCTCCAGTCCCAAATAAGGCAAAATATTTTCATACAGCTGCCTTATAATAGGTGCTGCCACCTGTCCTCCATAATAGACTCCCTGGGGATTGTTGATAATGGCGATGGCAATCACCTGTGGATCATCGGCAGGCGCGAATCCGATAAAAGAAGAAATATAACGTCCGCTGCCTCTGGGCAGCGTCTGACTGGTCGCCGTCTTGCCACCCACCCGAAAGCCCTGCACCTGTCCGTTTCTACCAGAGCCCTCCGCCACCACTGTCTCTAGGATATAACGCATAGTTGCGCTGGTCTCTTCCGATACGATTCCTGTCTCCACAGGATAAGTAAAAACCTGTTCCACTTCGCCATCCCGGTTCAGGGCTTCCATGCCCAAGTGAGGAGTGATCCGGTTGCCTCCGTTAATGATGGAGGATGCCGTTGTCAGCAGCTGGATCGCCGTGATCTGAAAAGACTGCCCGAAAGCCACCGTCGCCAGCTCCACATTTCCCATGTCTTCTTTTTTATGCATGATCGTTGCTGCTTCCCCGGGGAGATCGATTCCGGTTCTTTTTTTCAGTCCGAATTGCTCAAAATATTTGTAATAATTGTCTACACCGAGACGCAGTCCTACGGAGATCAGTGCCGGATTACAACTATTCTGCATACACTGCACAAATGTCTGTGTGCCATGTCCGCCGATCTTATGGCAGCGGATCTTCCGGTCTTCCACGATCCGGAAGCCCGGGCAGGAGAACCTGTCATCCAGATGGACCACTCCCGCCTCCAGCCCTGCTGCGGCGGTGATGATCTTAAATGTGGAGCCGGGCTCGTAGGTATCGTTGATGCAGCCGTTGCGCCACATGGCATTCAGCTTCTCCTGCTTCTGTTCCGCAGTCAGGGTGGACGAATCCACCACCGCAATGCTTCCGTCCTCCTTCCACTCAGTCAGTTCCGGTAGCGTGTAAGGGTCGTTTAAGTCAAATTCCGGATAATTGACCATGGCCAGGATTTCTCCGTTTCGCGGATCCATGGCGATGATGTAGACGCTGTCCGCCTCTTTGGTGGCGCAGGCCTGTTCCGCCAGCTGCGCGGCATACTCCTGGATGTTACGGTCGATGCTGATTCGCAGATCCCATCCCGGCACCGGCTCTACCCGGCGTTCCCCCGCTGTGTCTATCTCGATTCCTTTGGCATCCGTCACAGTCAGAATCATACCGGGTTCTCCCTGCAGTGTTTCCTCATAGATCACTTCCAGTCCAATGATCCCCTGATTGTCCCCTCCGGTAAATCCCAGGACTTTACTGGCCAGGTCCCCATACGGATAGTATCGCTTATAATCCTCATCCACTTTCACCCCCGCCAGATCATATTCCCGGATTCTGTCACCGATGCTCTTGTCCACATTGCTTTTGACACGTTCCATGGAAGAATATTTTTCCACACGTTTTCTCGCTTCCGTCTCCGAAATTCCCAGCTCTTTTACCAGCATGGCTATCACCTTTTCCGGTTCTGTGATCTGATTATGAATCACCGATACGGTACAGACCGTCTTGTTATCCGCCAGTACCACTCCGTTCCTGTCCAAAATACGGCCTCTTGCCGCCTTTATGCTGCGTTCTCTCTCATGCAGTCTCGTCGCCGCTTCCTCATAATAATCCGCCCTCCACACCATCAGATACAAAAGTCTCATAAACAATCCGATAAGCACCAGTGCACATATGAAAAAAATGGTCATGATCTTTTTGCGATGAAAAAAACGATTTTGCTGATCCGCCATAAAAAAACCTCACAACAAGAGCTTTTTACATTTTATTGCTCCTGCTGTGAGGCTATTCGTATGTTTTGTTTATTCATTCTGCTGATTCAGCAGATTATTGTTAATGGGACTGTCACCCATGGTATCGTCCCCGCCGACATCCGCTCCCGTAATGGGATCGATCAGACCGCCGTCGATCGGACTTACCAGATAACCGGTAGCGGGATCTTTGGGATAATTTCTCCAGTCCTCCGTAACCGTCGTCGTATCATCACCGGTTCCGTCACCACTCTGGGAATCTCCGGTCTGATCATCTCCGGTCTGAGCGTCTCCGGTCTGAGCGTCTCCGGTCTGATTGTCTCCAGTCTGATTGTCTCCGGTGCTCTGGTCATCTCCGTTCTCGGGAGTCTGGGTATACTGATTCGTAATCTCGATCTGTTTCTCCGCCAGTTCCTGAATCTCCTTTTCAGACAGTTCCTCCGTCATGAAGATATTCAGATAAGGCAGCACTTCCGTCAGAACATTTCGTACAATACCGGTTGCAAACTTTGCATCATCCTGAGGGGATGCATTGGCACGGTCCACGACTACATAAATGGCGATCTGGGGATCATCCGCCGGTGCATATCCCATAAAGGATACAACATACTCACCGTTTTTACGGGGAATAGTCTCTGCGGTACCGGTCTTTCCGCCGATGGCATAACCTGCAGGTCTTGCGGTTCTACCGGTTCTGCGGTCACCACCCTCTTCCATAACGGTAGCACGACAGTACTGTCTGATCTTCGCCGAAGTGCTCTCGGAGATGGTCTGTCGTAACACTCTCGGTTCAATGTTCTCCACCGTTGCTCCGCTTGTATTGGTGATCTTATCCACCATATGAGGCTCATAATAGTAACCGCCGTTGATCAGAGAGCAGAAACCGGTGATCATCTGGATCATGGTCACATTAAAGTTCTGTCCAAAGCTGTTGGTCGCCAGATCAGCGCTTCCCATCTGGTCCACCGGAAACAGCAGGCTTGCTGTTCTCGCCTCTCCTGCCAGATCCACGTTGGTCTTTAATCCAAAGTTAAAGATCTGCTGGAATTTGGCAAATTCCTCTTTGCCCATGGTGGCAGCAATCTTCATTAACGCTACGTTGCAGGACCAGGCAATGGAATCCTGTACCGATACATCACCTTCACCGCCGGAACGGTAGCTGTGGCATTTGATCGTATGTCCGCCGACTTCCAGAGATCCGTTACACTGATAGTGCTCGTTGCCGGTGATGGCACCGCTCTCCAATGCTGCTGCCACGGTAAAAGGCTTCGCCGTGGATCCCGGCTCGTAGGTGGTGGAGATACAGTAGTTCTTCCACAGGTAGTTCAGATTATCCAATAGCTGCTCATCTGTCAGGGCATCGATATCTTCCTGGGTAAAATAGGTATCTGTCTTCGTCAGTACCTGGTAACCGTTGGCATTGGTCACCATCTCGATCTTACGGGATCCCAAAAGGGCGTCCGTATTCCTGGTATCGTTCAGGTCATAGGTAGGATAGCTGGCCATGGCCAAAATATTGCCGGTATTGACTTCCATGATGATGCAGCCCACATTTTCCGCACCGTTACCGGGATGTACCGCATCCTTATGCTCCTCGTTAAACTGCTTTAAGTATTTCTCTACAATGCCCTGAATATTGGCATCAATGGTACTGTGTATCGTGTTACCGTCCACTGCCGGCTTGATCGTACGCTCCAGGTTGGCATCGTCATTCAGATAGCCGTATTCTCTTCCGGTGGTTCCGTTCAGAACATCATTGTAATACTCTTCCAGACCGTACTGTCCTTCATTGTCCGCTCTGGAAAATCCGATCACATCTGCCGCCAGAGAACCGTTGGGATAGACTCTCTTATATTCCTCTTCAAACCAGACACCACGGATCTTGCTGTTCTCCAGTGCTGCCGCCTGGAATCCGCTGATCTGGTCATAAGTCATCCTCCGAAGAGGCACATACCAGGAAGATTCGGGGTGAGACGTTACATACTGCCGCACTGCCGTCATGTCCAGATCCGGAAAATTTGCACCCAATGCTTCCATGGTGGGTTCCAGATAATCCTCCCGATCCAGCATTACCCTGGCATCGATGACCAGATTATATACTTTCTCGCTGACCGCCAGTTTGGTTCCTTTGGCGTCCACAATATCGCCGCGCCGGAAAGGTAATGTTATGGAATCATATTTCTGCTGAGACAGCACCTGTTTCTCGTAAGCTGCACCATCTGCTTTCACGATCCATGTAAGACGCACCGATAAAAGAATAAATGCCAAAATGATCAGTGCATAAAGACACAGGAGCTTTTTCTGCATTTTTACGGAAAATTTTTTAGGTTTCTGTTCTTTCACACTTCGGGCCTCCCGGGCTTAGTTCTGACTGTTATCAGCCTGACGCATGTAGTCATTGCTGTTGCTCTCATAAGGGATTACCTGTCCCTCGGCTGCATAGGTCATTCCCAGTTCGCCGATGGCAATCCTCTTGATCTCTTCCAGGTTGATATTACTGGTAATGCGACTGTATTCTTCATCATTTGCCAGCTTCAGAGAGTTCAACTCGCTCTCCATTCTGGATACTTCCGTGATCCTGGCAGTCAGTTCTGACTGCATCTGAATATAGTTCACCAGAAAAAATGCACATGCCACCAGTGCCACCATCAGAAAAGTCACATAGCCGATGCTCATATGTCTTGCTTTTTCTCTGTTTTTTCTCGTCTCGTGAGACAGCTGTCTCCGGGGTTCTTCCATCTGCCTGCGGATCTGTAAGTCTCTTGCTGTATTATCATATATGTATGGGGTATTACTTCTTCTCTGTGCCATACTTTATTCCCACTTTCACTGATGAATATTTAAAATTCTTTATTTCTTTTCAAACACGCGTAACTTCGCGCTCTTGGATCTGCTGTTTACTTCCAGTTCTTCCGCACCGGGCAGAATCGGTTTTCTGGTGATCACCTTTCCCTTGGAGACCTTACCGCATACACACACCGGAAATTCCGGAGGACAGGTACAGGGATTTTCATTCCTGCGGAACGCATTTTTCACGATCCGGTCTTCCAGGGAATGGAAGGTAATGATACAGAACCTCCCACCGGGATGCAACAGATCGATCAATTCGTCCAATGCCTTTTTCAGTACTTCCAGTTCCTGATTGCACTCAATGCGGATCGCCTGGAATGTCTGCTTGGAGGGATGTCCGTTCTGCCGCATCTTCGCCGGAACTGCAGCTTTGATGATCTCGTTTAATTCAAAGGTAGTCTCAATGGGCTTGTCCGCCCTGTTTTTTACAATATGTTTCGCAATGTTTTTCGCAAACGGATCTTCGCCGTAGTCCCGGATGATATGATACAGCTCCATCTCGGAATAGTTGTTCACGATGTCTCTCGCCGTCAGGGTCTGTCTGCGATCCATCCGCATGTCAAGCGGTGCATCAAATCGGTAAGAAAACCCTCTGTCCTCGGTATCTAACTGGTAGGAAGAGACTCCCAGATCCAGCACGATGCCGTCCACACCGGTGACTCCGTATTCTCTGAGTGCCTCCACCGCATTCACGTAATTGTTGCGGATCACGGTCACTTTATCTCCAAAGCATCGTAATCTCTCCGATGCCGCCGCGATCGCCGCGTCATCCTGATCGATCCCGTAGAAATGTCCGTTCTGTAAGCGGCTGCACACTTCATATGCATGTCCGCCGCCTCCTAAGGTTCCGTCCACATAGATGCCGTCCGGTCTGATATTCAGTTGTTCGATGGTCTCATGCAACATCACAGAATAATGATTAAATTCCACGACGGTCATCCTTTCCTGCTTCTTTTAAATGGTCAGTCCCAGTCCTTCCATGGCACCGGTGATCTCATCCATATCCGCATCGGAATTCATGGTCTCCCACTTATCCTTGCTCCAGATCTCCACGCGGCTGCCGACTCCGACTAACACCACATCTTTTTCCAGTCCGGCGAATTCTCGCAAGTGTGCCGGCAACAGGATTCTTCCCTGCTTGTCCACTTCCACCGTAGCCGCACCGGCTAAGAAGAAACGGGCAAATTGTCTTGCTTCCTTATTGATCAGAGGTAATGAGGTCAGCTTCTGTTCAAAAGCGTTCCAGTCATCGTTTGCATACACAAATAAGCAGCCATCCATTCCCTTGGAAATCACAAATTCCTCGCCCAAAGTCTCTCGGAATTTCGCCGGAATGATCAACCTGCCTTTCGTATCTAACGTATGGTTGTACTCGCTCATAAACATCGCACTCACCACCATTCATCCAAAAGGGGACTGCCACGAAAAAGGAGGTCATTTTTCCAAAAATCTACCACTTTGTGGCACTTGCCTCCACTTTCTCCCACTTTTATTATGATTTTATACTAAATTAAGGGATTTTACAAGAGAAATCAAGTAGCTTTTTTCGACGGCGGAATCGAAAAAAACGCCCTGTCCTACGACAAGAGCGCTCTTTTCCACTATATGTGGTAAAAAAATAAGAGCAAACACAACATCTATGTATTTGCTCTTATTTCGATATTCTTAATAAATTTTTAAAAATTTTTAATTTTTTTCCACTTTCGGCTGTTTTTTCAGGTGCATACGTACCACAATGTCCGTCACCACCGCGAAGATCACCATGCACAGAGATAATACCTGCGATACAGCGAGGGTCGTTCCGGGAATAAACAGGGTATCTGTCCGGATACCTTCGATCCAGAATCTGCCAAGACCGTAGCCTAAGAGATAGATCAGGAAGACCTCTCCATCGAATTTCTTGTGTTTGCGGTATAGCAGCATAATGATCAGCACCATCAGGCACCACATGGATTCATACAGGTATGTCGGGTGAACCTGAATGTACATGACCCCTTTTACGGTCTCTGCATGATTCCACATCTTTGTAGTAATGTCTGAGCTTCTGACTGCATCTACCGGAAGTCTCATTGCAAATAAGCCATTTGTATATTCACCGAATGCTTCTCGGTTAAAAAAATTTCCCCATCTTCCAATCATCTGTCCGGTGATCAGACCAAATCCGCCGGTATCAAATAAAAGAAACGGTGATATTTTTTTTATTTTTGCAAATATGAATACTACAATAATTGCAGTAATTACACCACCGTATATAGCAAGTCCTCCCTCACGGATATTAATGATGCTCTTAATGTCGTCTTTATACATATCCCAGGAGAAGATCACATAATATGCTCTTGCTCCGATAATCGAAAAGATTACTCCGTATATTGCCAGATCATAATAATCCTCTACATTCTGATGTGTGCGCTTTGCTTCCATTACTGCCAGCATGAGTCCCGCCAGGATCCCAATTCCTATGACGATCCCATAATATGCAATATCAAATCCAAATACGGTGATATGATCTCCGACAGATTTTAAATGAATTCCCAGATTCGGAAAATCAATTGTTCTGTGCATTTCTTTTTCCCTTTCCTTTTTCTTTATAGATATGACTTTCCAGATTGGCAGAAAAGCCGGCACATACCATGCCAGCTTTTCTATTTATACATTTTCTTATGTGTTTTCAGCATGCTTAGTATGCTTATACATTGAAACGGAACAGCATGATGTCTCCGTCTTTTACCACATAGTCTTTTCCCTCCAGACGGATCAGACCCTTTTCTTTGGCTGCTGTGTGACTTCCGCATGCGATCAGATCATCATAAGATACAACCTCTGCACGGATGAATCCTCTTTCAAAGTCAGAATGAATCTTTCCAGCTGCCTGAGGTGCCTTTGTTCCTTCTGTGATCGTCCATGCACGGACTTCCGGCTCACCTGCTGTCAGGTAACTGATAAGTCCAAGCAGTTTATAGCTTGCTTTGATCAGTTTTTCCAGACCAGACTCTTTTAATCCAAGATCTTCCAGGAACATCTTCTTCTCATCATCATCCAGTTCTGAAATCTCTGCTTCGATCTCTGCACATACAACGAATACTTCACTCTGCTCTCCCTTGGCATACTCACGAACAGCCTGTACCCCTTCGTTATTAGCCGCATCATCTGCCAGATCGTCTTCAGATACATTTGCTGCATAGATCACTGGTTTGTAAGTCAGAAGATTGTAGCTTTCCAGCCATGCCTGTTCTTCCTCGTCATCTACTTCTTCGAATGTCTTTGCAAGCTTTCCGTCTTCGAGATGTGCTTTAACCTTATTCAGAAGTCCGAGTTCTTTTGCTGCTGATTTATCATTTCTTGCAACTTTGGAAACTTTGGAAATTCTTCTTTCCAGGATTTCAAGATCAGAGAAGATCAGCTCTAAGTTAATTGTCTCGATATCA
>ERZ840517.3853-NODE-3853-length-11081-cov-13.306367_pt1 | contig 11081 bp, 9 predicted proteins | sample MGYA00519876_ERZ840517 | MGnify/ENA primary metagenome ERZ840517 (study PRJEB31850, sample SAMEA3708882) | human gut metagenome | biome: human gut; feature: human-associated habitat; material: faeces | place: China | collected 2014 ... | reverse complement strand
GTGAGCGAGACGGCCCGCGCGCAGGCCATGGCCCTGCGCCCGAGCGGCGACCGCGCCGTGGTGGCGACCCGCCTCGGCGAGACGAGCGCTGCCGCGTCGATGATGGTCGTCAAGGGCAGCCCGTCGTTTTCCGGCGTGAAGGACGTGCGCGCAGCGCTGCAGCGCGCGGACATGGGCGGCGCGCTCAACACGCGCGAGCTGCTGGACATCGCGGGCGTGCTGCAGGCGGCGCGCTGCGTGCGCAGCTACGGTACCGGCGAGCGGCAGGACAAGACGAGCATCGACTATCTCTTCAGCGCTCTGCAGGCCAACCGCTTTCTGGAGGAGAAGATCTTCACCTCCATCACCGGTGAGGACGAGATCGCCGACAGCGCGTCGAGCGAGCTGGCCTCCATTCGCCGGCTGATCCGCGCTGCGAGCGCGCGCGTGCACGACGCGCTGCAGAAGATCATCTCCTCGCCGAGCTATGCCAAGGCGCTGCAGGAGCCGATCATCACCATGCGCTCCGAGCGCTATGTGGTGCCGGTCAAGGCGGAGCACAAGGGCGCCGTGCCCGGCCTCGTGCACGACGTGTCGGCCTCCGGCGCGACGCTGTTCATCGAGCCGATGGCCGCCGTGAAGGCGAACAACGAGCTGCGGGAGCTGCGCGCGCGCGAAAAGACGGAGATCGAGCGCATCCTCGCCGAGCTCTCGGCTGAGTGCGCCGCGCACCGGGAGGACATCTCGAGCGACTTTGACGTGCTCGTGCGCCTCGACCTCATTTTTGCCAAGGCGAAGCTTGCCTACCAGCTCGACGCGATCGCGCCGGAGCTGACGGATAAGCAGCTGCAGCTGCGCCGCGCGCGCCACCCGCTCCTGCCGAAGGACACCGCCGTGCCGATCGACGTTTCGCTCGGCGGCGAATTTGACACGCTCGTCATCACCGGCCCGAACACCGGCGGCAAGACCGTTACGCTCAAGACCATCGGCCTGCTCGCCGCGATGACGCAGTGCGGTCTGCATATCCCGTGCGCCGACGGCAGCACCATGCCGGTGTTCGACGAGATCATGGCCGACATCGGCGACGAGCAGAGCATCGAGCAGTCGCTGTCCACGTTCTCGGCGCACATGACAAACATCGTGCGCATCCTCAAGGATTGCGATGACCGGTCGCTGCTGCTGTTCGACGAACTCGGCGCCGGCACGGACCCGGCCGAGGGCGCGGCGCTGGCCATCGCTATCATCGAGCGCGGGCGCAAGTGCGGCGCGCTCATCGCGGCCACGACGCACTATACGGAGCTCAAGGTCTACGCCACCACGCAGCCCGGCGTCATGAACGCCTCGTGTGAGTTTGACGTGGACTCCCTGCGCCCGACGTACCACCTGCTCATCGGCATTCCCGGCAAGTCCAATGCCTTTGCCATTTCCGAGCGGCTGGGCCTGCCGCAGGAGATCATCAACGACGCGCGCAGCCGCATCAGCACCGAGAGCGCGAGCATGGAGGCCACCATCGAAAAGCTCGAGCAGGTGCGCCAGCTCATGGAGCGCGACCGCGCCGAGGCGGCACGCCAGCTGCGTGCCGCGGAGGACGCCCGCCGCAAGTCCGAGCGCCTGCAGGCGGAGCTCTCCGTCCGGCTGGAAAAGGCGGACGAGAAGGCCCGCCGCGATGCCGAGCGCATCATCGGCGATGCCCGCCGGACGGCGGACGAGGTGATGCGCGAGCTCGACGCGCTGCGCAAAATGGAAAAGACAGACGCCGACCATCACCGCGCCAACGACGCGCGTGCCGCTCTGCGCCGCAAGCTGAACGTGGCCGAGGACGCCGCCGCCGCCGCGGCGCACCCCCAGACGCAGGAGAAGAAAATCTCCGCCCGCCCGGTGCGCGTGGGCGACACCGTGCAGCTGCGCAAGATGGGTGACATCAAGGCGACTGTCACAGCCATCTCCGCCGACCGGACGCTGAGCCTGCGCGCGGGCATCATGAACGTGACGGCCAAGGAGCAGGACGTGTATCTGCTCGAAAACGAGAAGCCCGAGGCGCAGAAGTTTGCCGCCGCGCACGCGGCCAGTCTGCGCAATGTGGCTGCCGAGTCGGAGATCGACCTGCGCGGCATGGACACGATGGAGGCCGTCGCCGCGACGGAGCGCTTTCTCGACAATGCCGTCATGGCCAAGCTCGAGAAGGTCACCATCATCCACGGCAAGGGCACCGGCGCGCTGCGCGCCGCCGTGCAGCAGTCGCTGCGCAAAAACAAGGCCGTCAAGTCCTACCGTCTCGGCCGCTATGGCGAGGGCGAGAGCGGCGTGACCGTTGTCGAACTGAAATAAAATCGGAAAATACCGGCGAAAAAACGCTGTGCAAAGCAACGAAAAAGTGAAAATCGGTTGACGATGCAGGGCGTTTTTGATAAGATGGGAAAAGCATAATAGTGCATAAGGAGTGGAGAAAATGATCACGAAAGAAGCAGTCATCAACAACCAGGTGGGACTCCATGCACGGCCCGCGACCTTCTTCATCCAGAAGGCAAACGAATTCAAGAGCAGCATCTGGATCGAAAAAGACGAGAGACGCGTCAACGCCAAGAGTCTGCTCGGCGTTTTGTCGCTCGGCATCGTGAAGGGCACGACGGTCACCCTCGTGGCGGACGGCGCCGACGAGCAGGAAGCGATCGATACCCTGACCGCACTGATCAATTCCGATTTTTCCGAGTGATCCCAACAACATGAAACCGAAACAGGGGCGTGTCTTCAGCACGCCCCTGTTTTCCTGACCGCAGATTTCTTTCGGCACCGCAGGAGCAGGCTTATGGAAAAACTCCGACCCGAACAACTGCGCGAAAAGGCCAATATGCTCCCGCTGCTGCCGGGCGTGTACATCATGCTCGACGAGCACGGTGAGGTCATCTATATCGGCAAGGCGAAAGCGCTCAAAAACCGCGTCACGAGCTATTTTCGCGGCGAGCACCTGCCGAAGGTGGCGGCCATGGTCGCGCACGTTGCGGATTTCAATGTCATTGTCGTGCAGTCCGAGTTTGAGGCGCTCGTGCTCGAAAACTCGCTCATCAAGCTGCACAAACCCAAATACAACATTCTGCTCAAGGACGACAAGGGCTACCCCTTCGTGCGTCTGGACGTGACACAGCCGTACCCGACGTTCTCACTCGTCAACCGCACGGAGAAGGACGGCGCAAAGTACTTCGGCCCCTACGGCGGGCGGAGCATGACGGCGGAGATCATTGACACCGTGTGCAAAACGCTGCGTCTGCCGACGTGCACGCGGAAATTTCCGCGCGACATCGGCCGCGCCCGCCCGTGCCTGAATTACCACATGGGCACCTGCGCAGGCTACTGCCTGAAGGACGTCACGCGCGCGGAGTATCTCAAGGCCATCCGCGAGGCGGAGATGATCCTTGACGGCCGCACGGCGGAGCTCACGGCCGAATTGACCGAGCAGATGCAGGCTGCGGCCGACGCGCTGCGGTTTGAATACGCGGCGTCGCTGCGCGACCGGCTGCGCGCCATCCAGGGCCTGCAGAACCACCAGCGTGTCATCGCCACGGCCTATTCCGACACGGACGCCGTCGGCTTTCAACGCGGGGCCAAGTGCTGTTTTACCGTGCTGCACTTTACGGACGGCAACCTCACGGGCAAGGACAGGTCGTTTCTCGACGAGCCGATGGAGCCGGACGGCGAGGCGCTCGCCGCGCTCGTGCAGCAGTATTATGAGGGCCGCGGCACTTACCCGCGTCAGGTGCTGCTGCCGTGCGCGCTCGAGGGACAGGACGCGCTCGAGCGCCTGCTCACCGAGGCGGCGGGGCACAAGGTCGCGCTCGCCGTGCCGCAGCGCGGCGACAAGTGCCGCCTGACGGAGATGGCGGCGAACAACGCGCGCGAGGAGATCCTCATCGCAACGACGAAGGCGCAGCGCAGCCTCAAGACGCTCGAGTGGCTCCAGCGCGCGCTGGAGCTGGATGCGCCGCCGGAGCGCATCGAGGCGTTTGACATCTCAAACCTTGGCGACACCGGCATCGTCGCCGGTATGACCGTGTTCCAGCACGGGCGGCCGCGCAAGTCGGACTACCGGAAGTTCCGCATCCGCACGACGGACGGGCAGAACGATTACGGATCCATGCACGAGGCGGTCACGCGCCGCTTTCAGCACTATGTGGACGGCGACCCCGGCTTTTGCCCGCTGCCGGATCTGCTGCTCATCGACGGCGGCGCCGAGCATGCATCTGTCGCGCAGGCGGTGCTCGACGGCTTCGGCCTGCAGGTGCCGGTGTTCGGCATGGTCAAGGACGACCGTCACCGCACGCGTGCACTCATCACCCCCGGCGGGCATGAGATCGGCATCGCCGCCAACCCCGCGGTGTTCGCCTTCATCGGTACCATCCAGGAGGAGACGCACCGTTTTTCCATTGACTATCAACGCCGGCTGCGGCGTGAGAGTCTCTCGTCCGAGCTCGATCAGATCCCCGGCGTGGGCGAGAAGCGGCGCAACGCGCTGCTCAAGACGTTCCGCAGCGTCAAGGCCATCCGCGCGGCTTCATATGAGGAGCTGTGCGCGGCCGTCCCGGCGGGCGTTGCCCGCGCGGTCTACGACCACTATCACCCGAAAGGAGAACCGCCATGCGCGTGATCACAGGCACGGCCCGCGGCCGCAGGCTGCGCGAGCCGGAGGGGATGGCCACCCGTCCCACGACCGATAATGTCAAGGAATCCATGTTCAACCTCATTCAGTTCGACATCGAGGGCCGGCGCGTGCTCGACCTCTTTGCCGGCACGGGACAGCTTGGTATCGAGGCGCTCAGCCGCGGCGCGCGCAGCGCCGTGTTCGTCGATGAGAGCCGCGCAGCCATGCAGCTCGTGCGCGCCAATCTCGCGCTCTGCCGCCTGCAGGGAGACGTCGTGCAGGGCGAGTCGCTCGGCTACCTGCGCACGTGCGGAAAGTTCGACCTGATCTTTCTTGATCCGCCATATGATACGGGACTGCTTGACAAAGCACTTGAAAATGTTGTACAGTTTGACATATTGGCTGAGGGTGGTATAATCGTGTGTGAAAGCCGTCGCGAAAAGGTGCTCCCGCAGCTCCAGCCGCCGTATCATCTGCTCACGGAGCGCAATTACGGCAAGATCAAGCTTACGCTCTACGGAAAGGGAACCCACGCATGAAAACAGCGATCTACCCCGGCAGCTTTGACCCCATTACGCTCGGCCATCTGAACATCATCCGCCGCGCATCCGGTATTTTCGAGCGCGTCGTCGTGTGTATCATGCCCAACGCCGGTAAACTGCACCCCATGTTTACCCGCGAGGAGCGCGTGGCGCTCGCACGCCGCGTTGTCAGCCGCTTTCCCAATGTGGAGGTGGACACGTTCGACGGTCTGCTCGCCGAATACGCCAAGACCTTCCCGGAGGGGGCGGTCATCGTCAAGGGCCTGCGTGCGAACACGGACTTTGAAAACGAATTCCAGATGGCGCTCATCAACAAAAAGATCAATCCCGAGCTGGACACCATGTTTCTGACGGCCAGTCAGAAATATACGTTCCTCAGCTCGTCGGTCGTCAAGGAGCTCGCCGGTTATGGTGCGGATCTCAAGCCGTTTGTACCGTGCGAGATCATCGACGATGTGCACGAACGTGCCATGCGCAGCGAATAATTCGATTCGGACAGTTTTTTCACCGGCTCTGCCGGAACACGCTTTGGGAGGAAACAAAATGGACAACGAAGTCATGGAGCTCATTGACCAGCTTTATACCATGGTGTCGGAGGCATGGGGCGTGCCGCTCGGCAACGAAAAATGCATCGTCGAGCGTGACCAGGTTCTCGAGATTCTGGATGAGATCAAGACCGCCATGCCGGTGGAGCTTTCCGAGGCAAAGCGTTTGGTCTCCGCCCGCGACGAATTCATCAACAATGCCAAGCGCGAGGCCGAAGGCATCCGCAATCAGGCGGAGGAGCGTGCACGCGCGCTCGTGAACGATCAGGAGATCGTGCGCATCGCCAAGGCGCGTAGCAACGAAATGCTTGCCTCCACGCAGGCTAAGGCCGACGCACTGCGCCGCGCTTCGAGCCAGTTCTGCGATGAGGCGCTGCGCCGCACGGAGGAGGCGATCTCCGCCGCGCTCGGCAATGTGCAGCAGGCACACGCTGCGTTCCAGGGTGTCGCCGGCAGCACGGCTGCGCCCGCAGCCGCGCCCGCGGCCCAGCAGCCTGAGATCCGCTTCGAGGGCGAGGATGCCCCGGAAGAAGCCAACTGACTGACGTTTTCCTGCACATCTGCACCGCCGCCGGCTTGCCCGGCGGCGGTTTTGCGTTTTGCCGAAATTTTTGCCCGCCGGGGGCGCGTTTGGCGCTTCCGGCGGGGATTTTTTTGCGCAATGTCGGCATATCTTGTGCTACTGTTTTCCTTTTTCCGGCGAAAAACGCAAAGGCTTGTGGCCGGGAAAACCACGGGCGGATTGACAGAATTGTCGGAATTTACAAGGAATTGGCGGGAATTTCTCCTTGCAATTTCCCTGACCTGCCACTATAATGAGGATTACATGTGGGGCAAAGTGGTTTAAAAAGCATCAAAAGCCCACACATGGGGCGCGAAAGTGCACGATTCCGGAGAAGGGGGGATGCAGCATGACCGGCATCTATCAGCATACGCTCGACGCCAAAGGCCGTCTGTTCATCCCGGCCAAGCTCCGCGAAGAGCTGGGCGATACGTTCTATGTGACGGTCTCGCCCGAGAAGTGCCTGTCGGCTTACAGTCAGGAAAACTGGAAGGGCATCTCCGAGAAAGCCGCCGCCATGTCCAATGTACAGCAGCGCAAGGTGCGTCCGCTGTTTGCGTATGCGGCCCGCTGCGAGCTTGACGGCCAGGGGCGCATCCTCCTGCCGCAGCACCTGCGTGAATTTGCCGGCCTGACCAAGAGCGTCACCGTGGTCGGCAGCAACAACCACGCGGAGTTCTGGGACAGCGCGCGTTGGGATGAGATCTGCCCGCTCGAGGCGCTGCCGGAGAACATCGCCGCCGTGATGGAGGAGCTGGATTTCTGATGGACGCCGGACATATCCCCGTGCTGCTGCACGAATGCATCGAGAACCTGAATATCCGCCCCGACGGCATCTACGTGGACGGCACGCTCGGTATGGGCGGCCACTCCGAGCAGATCGCCGGCCGCCTGACGACCGGAACGCTCATCGGCATCGACCGCGACGAGACGGCGATCGCGCGCGCCGGCGCGCGGCTGGCCCCGTTTGGGGACCGTGTGCAGCTCGTGCACGGCAACTTCCGCGACACGGCCGCCATTCTGGACCGCCTCGGCATCGGCGCCGTGGACGGCATGCTCTTCGACCTCGGCGTTTCCTCGCCGCAGCTCGACGAGACGCAGCGCGGCTTTTCGTATATGCACGACGCGCCGCTCGATATGCGCATGGACGCGACCAGCGGCCTGAGCGCGTGGAACGTCGTCAATGAGTGGCCGGAGGGCGAGCTCAAACGCATTTTGTATGAATACGGTGAGGAGCGCTACGCGCCTCGCATCGCCGGGGCGATCGTACGCGCCCGGGCGCAGCAGCCGATCGCGACCACGCTGGAGCTGGTCGATGTGATCCGCTCGGCCATGCCGGGCGCGGCGCTGCGCGAAAAACAGCATCCCGCCAAGCGCAGCTTTCAGGCGATCCGCATCGCTGTGAACGACGAGCTGGCGGCGGTGCGTGAGATGATGGACACCGCACCGGACAAGCTCCGTGCCGGCGGGCGGCTGTGCATCATTAGCTTTCATTCCCTCGAGGACCGGATCGTCAAGACCGGCATTGCCCGGCGGGAGCACGGCTGCACCTGCCCGCGTGAGGCGCCGGTGTGCACCTGCGGCTTTGTGCAGACGCTGCGCAGTGTCTCCCGCAAGCCGATCCTGCCCGGCGAGGAAGAACTGGAGTGCAACCCACGTGCCCGCAGCGCGAAACTTCGTGTCGCGGAGCGCATCTGAGAAAGGAACCGACCATGGCATCTCCCGCTTCGAGAAAACGGAATACCGCGCGCATGGACGGCAACGCGGCGTATGACCTGCGCAGCAACGCGGCCGAGGAGTATCTGTACAGTGCGCCTGTAGAACTGCCGCATGCCCCCCGGACGACGGAAGCCGTCGTCCCGGAGTCCGTTCCGACGCCCAAGCAGGCGATCGCCCCGCTGGCCGTGCTCGGCTTTGCCATTGCCGCCGTGCTGATCGTCATCTCGCTCGTTGCACGTGTGCAGCTCTCGCAGGCGTCGGCGGAGGTCTCGGCGCTCGAGGATCAGTACGCCGAGCTGCAGGAGCAGCAGACGCGCCTGCGCATCGACTATGAGAGCGCGTTCAACCTCACGGAGATCGAGGACTACGCCATTCATGAGCTCGGCATGCAGAAGCCGCGCAGCGACCAGCTCTATTACATCAGCAGCAGCGACGCCGCGGACACGGCGGTGGTCCTCGACCAGAGCGCGGCCGAGCCGCTGAGTCTGGCCGACCGTCTCGGCGATTTCTTCTCATCTATTTTGGAATATTTTCGATGAGCCAGCCTGTATGATAGAACTATCCCCGCAGGAACAAGGAGACAGACATGGCGAATGAAACTTCCGGGCGCCGGGACAACCGCGTGCCCTTTCGTGCAAGTACCAAAACACCGAATATCATGATGCTCCGCCGCACACGCTTCCTTTTGATTGTGTGCGGCATCCTTGCATTTGCTGTCCTTGGCATCAAGCTGTTCAACGTCATGATTGTACACCATGACGAGTACGAAAAAATGGCAATTGACCAGCAGGTGCGCGAGACGGAGATCACGGCCTCGCGCGGCGCGATCTATGACACGAACGGCAAGATCCTGGCCATGAATGCCTCGGTCGACACGATCTTCATCAGCCCGGCCGAGATTGCCAAGAGCAAAGAGGACCCGCAGCTGATCGCACGCGAACTTTCCGAGATCCTCGACGTCGATTATAACAAGATCCTGGCCATGACGAAAAACACCGACCGCTGGTATGAGGTCGTCAAGCGTAAGGTCGAGCCGGACGTATCGGAAAAGGTGCGCGCGTTCAAAAAAGAGAATAAGCTCATCGGCGTCAAGATCGAGCCGGACACGAAGCGCTATTATCCCTACGGCAGTCTCGCCGCGCACGTCATCGGCTTCGTCGGGCAGGACAACGAGGGCCGCTACGGCCTCGAGCAGCGCTATGACAGCTATCTGACCGGCAGCACCGGCCGCATCATCCGCGCGACGGACAACCGCGGCACGGATATGCTCTTTGTCAACTACGAGGATTACTACGACGAGACGAAGGGCAACGACATGAACCTGACCATCGACGCCACCATCCAGTATTATCTCGAAAAGCACCTGCAGCAGGCGGTCGAGGACTACGACGTGCAAAACGGTGCGGCGGCCATCGCCATGGATCCCAACAGCGGTGCCATCCTCGGCATGGTCTCGCTCGGCAACTTTGACCTCAACGATTATCAGAAGGTCAGCGACAAGGATCAGGAGGCCATCGACGCCGAGACCGACCCCGACAAGAAGGCCGAGCTGCTCTCCGCTGCGCAGACGAAGCAGTGGCGCAACAAGGCCCTGTCGGACACCTATGAGCCCGGCTCGACGTTCAAGATCATCACGCTGGCCATGGCGCTCGAAGAGGGCGTGGTCAATGAAAACTCGTCGTTTTACTGCGGCGGCAGCACGAACGTGCTCGGCCGTACCGACCCCCTCAAGTGCTGGAAGACGACCGGCCACGGCAGCCAGAACCTCACGCAGGCCATCCAGCACTCGTGCAATGTGGCGCTCGTGCAGATCGGGCAGCTCGTCGGCGCGCGCACGTTCTACAAGTACGCCGAGGCGTTCGGCTTTCTGAACCTGACCAATAACGTGGACAGCAACCTCACGGCCAAGACCGGCATCGACATGTCCGGCGAGAGCGGCAGCATCTGGTGGAGCCAGAACACGTTCTACGATCCGGAGAACCTCTCCCAGCTCGCGGCGGCCTCCTTCGGCCAGACGTTTACGATCACGCCGCTGCAGCTCATCACGGCGGTCAGTGCCTGCGTCAACGGCGGCTATCTCATGAAGCCATATGTTGTCAAGAGCGTCGTCAACAGCGACGGGGAAGCGGTCGTGTCCAATTCGCCGACCGTGGTGCGCCAGGTCGTGAGCGAGCAGACGAGCGCTACTGTGCGCCAGATCCTGGAGCAGGTCGTCGGCGACCCCGTCGACGGCACCGGCAAGAACGCCTACGTCGCCGGCTACCGCATCGGCGGCAAGACCGGCACGTCGGAAAAGGTCGCGCAGGACGCGGCCGGCGGCGCGAAGGAGTACATTGTCTCGTTCATCGGCTTTGCCCCGGCGGACGACCCGCAGATCGTCATCCTTGTGCTGCTTGACACGCCGAGCAACAGCACCGGCATCTACATCAGCGGCGGCCAGATGGCCGCGCCCACCGTCGGCAAAATGATGGCGGACATCCTGCCGTACCTCGGCGTGGAGCCGTCGTACTCCGAGACGGAAAAGACGCACATGGATAAGACCGTGCCGAACGTGACCGGCCTGTCCGTCGAGCAGGCGAAGGCCGCGCTCGCGGAGCTCGGCCTGCAGGCGCGCGTCTACGGCGACGGCGGCACCGTCACGGCGCAGCTGCCGGGCAGCGGCGCGGTCGTGGCCAACGGTAGCACCATCCTGCTCTATGCCGGCAAGGAGCCCTCGGGCGACAAGGAAACCATGCCCGATCTGACCAACCTGAGTTATGAAACGGCCCGCGACCGCATGGCTGCGCTGGGCCTGTATATCAAGACCAACAGCTCCATCACGGACACCGCCTCCCAGAAGATCTCCGGGCAGGCTGTGGCCGCCGGGACCGAGCTCAAACACGGCACGGTTGTGGAGGTCACGCTCGTGACGACCGATTCGGGCATGTTGGGACGATACTGACGAACAACGGAGGTACCCTTTATGAAACTCAAGCGACTGCTGTCCGTTCTAAACGTGCGCGCATGCACCGCCGATCCGGAGCTGGACATCCGGGATATCAGCTTCGACTCGCGCACCACGCAGCCCGGCGACCTGTTTGCCGCCGTCTGCGGGTATGAGT
>ERZ840517.3848-NODE-3848-length-11094-cov-2.911133_pt1 | contig 11094 bp, 10 predicted proteins | sample MGYA00519876_ERZ840517 | MGnify/ENA primary metagenome ERZ840517 (study PRJEB31850, sample SAMEA3708882) | human gut metagenome | biome: human gut; feature: human-associated habitat; material: faeces | place: China | collected 2014 ... | reverse complement strand
CACGGCCCGGACTTCGAGACCTGCAAGTCCTGCATCGACGGCGGTTTCTCCTCCGTTATGATCGACTGCTCCTCCCGTCCGTTCGACGAGAACGTTGAGGAGACCAAGAAGGTTGTAGAGTACGCTCACGCTCACGGCGTTGTTGTCGAGGCTGAGCTCGGCACCCTGGCTGGCGTAGAGGATGACGTAAAGGTTTCCGCTGAGGATTCCTCCTACACCCATCCGGAAGAGGTTGAGGAGTTCGTAACCCGCACCGGCTGTGACTCTCTGGCTATCGCAATCGGCACCTCTCACGGCGCTTACAAGTTCACCCCGGAGCAGTGCACCCGCAACGAGCAGGGCATTCTGGTTCCGCCTCCGCTGCGTTTCGACGTACTCGAGGAAGTTTCCAAGCGTCTGCCGGGCTTCCCGATCGTACTGCACGGTTCCTCTTCCGTACCGCGTGAGTTTGTTGACAAGATCAACAAGTTCGGGGGCAAGATGCCGGATGCAATCGGCATTCCGGAGGAAGAGCTGCGTCACGCTGCACAGCTGTCCGTCTGCAAGATCAATATCGACTCCGATATTCGTCTGGCTATCACCGCTTCTATCCGCGAGCACTTCGCTGAGCATCCGGATCACTTCGACCCGCGCCAGTACCTGAAGCCGGCTCGTCAGGCTGTCAAGGACATGGTTACCCACAAGCTGATCAATGTTCTGGGCTGCAACGGCAAGGCATAAGATCATTTTCTGATCGAAACCAAAGAACCTCGGAATCCTGTTCCGGGGTTCTTTTTTCGTCTTGCGATGGGGAATAGAACGGATACCATATATAGTGTATCCGCTTTTTTGCGGGAGAAATTACCACGGAGAAAATAAAGGAGAAACTTTGTGGAATTTGTCGCGCTTTTCTGATAATTTTTTCGAGTCAAGAGGAAAAGTTTAGAGAATGCTCCAATAAAAATAGTGCTTTTCTTGCAAATGTGCCAAAAAGAATTTAGCGCCTTGACAGGGCGGTGTTTCGGCGGTAGAATATATAAGCAAGAGATAAGCAGACACAAGATGTTGTGCGATATTGAATGCACCACTACATAATTTAGTAAATAACCAAGAAATCGCCGTTAGGCGGTTTTTGTATGAGAGAGGGATTTTTCTTTATGATTCAGCAGATCGTCAAGCGGGACGGGCGCATGGCTCCCTTTGAGATCGACAAGATCACAAATGCAATTTTCGGCGCAGCACAGGCCTCCGGCGGCCAGGATCACGATATGGCGCAGGAGCTGGCAGAGCAGGTCGAAAAAACGCTGGAGGAGACTGCTGGAACCGAAACTCCCACCGTTGAACAGGTGCAGGACACGGTTGAGAAGGTTCTGATCGAAAGCGGACATGCCCGCACGGCCAAGAAGTACATCCTGTACCGCAACGAGCGCACCCGCGTGCGTGAGATGAACACCCGTTTGATGAAGGTGTATGAGGATCTGACGTTCAAGTCCTCGCTCGAGAACGACGTCAAGCGCGAGAACGCCAATATCGACGGTGATACCGCGATGGGCACCATGCTCAAGTACGGCTCCGAGGGTGCCAAGCAGTTCTACGAGATGTTCATCCTCGATCCGGCGCACGCCAAGGCACACCGCGAGGGTGATATCCACATCCACGATCTGGATTTTCTGACGCTGACCACCACCTGCTGTCAGATTGACCTGCTGAAGCTGTTCCGCGACGGTTTTTCCACCGGTCACGGCTTCCTGCGTGAGCCGAACGACATCCGTTCGTACTCAGCGCTGGCGTGCATCGCCATCCAGTCCAACCAGAATGACCAGCACGGCGGTCAGAGCGTGCCGAACTTCGATTACTCGATGGCGCCGGGTGTGCGCAAGACCTTCCGCAAGCTGTTCCGCGACAATCTCGCCAAGGCCCTCGAGGTGTTCGGTGAGGACGACAACAACGAGGTCGATGCGCGTGCGCTGACCGAGCGTGTTGAGCAGGAGACCGGCAAGTGGGCTTGTCTGGCAGGCGGCAACGGCTACGACGAAGCGATGGCTAAGGCACTTTCCGAGACGCTTGACGAAAAGACGGTTGCAAAGTGCATGAAGTTTGCCCGCAAGTACGCGGATAAGGAGACCCGCAAGGGCACCTATCAGGCGATGGAAGCGCTGGTTCACAATCTGAACACTATGCACTCGCGTGCAGGTGCACAGATTCCGTTCTCGTCGCTCAACTACGGCACGGATACCTCTCCGGAGGGCCGCCTGGTCATGGAGCAGCTGCTGCTCGCGACCGAGGCCGGTCTGGGCAACGGTGAGACCCCGATTTTCCCGATCCATATTTTCAAGGTCAAGGAAGGCGTCAACTACAACGAGGGCGACCCGAACTACGACCTGTTCAAGCTGGCATGCCGCGTTTCCGCGAAGCGTATGTTCCCGAATTTCTCGTTCCTCGATGCGCCGTTTAACCTGCAGTATTACAAGCCGGGTCATCCGGAGACCGAGGTCGGCTACATGGGCTGCCGCACGCGTGTTATGTCCAATGTGTGCGATCCGACCCGTGAGATCACCTACGGCCGCGGCAACCTGTCGTTCACGTCGGTCAACCTGCCGCGCATCGCAATCCGCAGCCACGGCGATCTGGACTGGTTCTTTGAGGACCTCGACCGCAAGATCGACCTCGTAATCGACCAGCTGCTCGACCGTTTCCGCATCCAGTGCGGCAAGCGCGTGCGCAACTACCCGTTCCTGATGGGCGAGGGCGTATGGCTGGATTCCGAAAAGCTGGGTCCGGATGACGAGGTTGGCGAGGTGCTTAAGCACGGCACACTGACGCTCGGCTTCATCGGTCTGGCGGAGTGCCTCAAGGCGCTCATCGGCGTACACCACGGCGAGAGCGATGAGGCGCAGAACCTCGGTCTGGAGATCGTTGGTCACATGCGTCAGCGCATGGACGAGGCAACCGAGAAATACCACCTCAACTTCTCGCTGATCGCTACCCCGGCAGAGGGTCTGTCCGGCCGGTTTGTCAAGATTGACCGTGAGAAATACGGCACGATTCCCGGCGTTACCGACCGTGATTACTACACCAACTCCTTCCATGTGCCGGTTTACTATCCGATTTCGGCGTTTGAGAAGATCGCCCGCGAGGCGCCGTATCACGAGCTGACCAACGGAGGCCACATCAGCTACATTGAGCTGGACGGCGACCCGACGCAGAACCTCGAAGCGTTTGAGGCTGTCGTTCGGGCGATGAAGGAAGCCGGCATCGGCTACGGCGCGATCAACCACCCGATCGACCGCGATCCGATCTGCGGCTATACCGGCATTATCGGCGAAGTATGTCCGCGCTGCGGCCGCCGCGAGGGCGAAGGCGTTCCGCTGTCCAAGCTGCAGAAGCTGGGACTGTATAAAAATTACAACAGCACCACGATCGGCTATCACGGCGACCCCGCCGAAGAAGCCGACCGTCAGCCGAATACATTGAAAATCGTCAAAAAGTGACAGGAAAGGGAGAATTCTATCATGGAAACTAAGAATATCGCTGTACAGGAGCCGATGATTGGTGAAGGTGTAGGCTTTGAACGTATCCGCCGCATTACGGGTTGTCTGGTAGGTACGCTCGACCGCTTCAACAACGGCAAGCGCGCGGAGGAGCACGATCGCGTAAAGCACAGCGTTCCGAGCTGCTGCTCCATGCGTCAGGAGCACACCGCCTGATGGAAGGTAAAATTCGCATTGCAGGTACAGTCGGGGAGTCCATTGTGGACGGCCCCGGCTTCCGCTATACGCTGTTTGTGCAGGGTTGTCCGCATGGCTGTCCGGGCTGCCACAATCCGCAGACGCACGACTTTGAGGGCGGGCAGGATATTGAGCTGGACATGCTGCTGAAGGATATGTGCCGCAATCCGTTCATCAAGGGTGTGACGTTCTCGGGTGGCGAGCCGTTTTGTAAGGCGGAGCCGCTGTATTATCTTGCGGTGGAGCTGAAGCGCAAGGGCAAGCACCTGATGGCGTACTCGGGCTACACGTTTGAGCAGCTGTTGGAGCTGAGCGATCCGTTTGTGAAAAAGCTGCTCGGGCAACTGGATTTACTGGTAGACGGGCCGTTTATCATGGCGGAGAAGAACATCGAGCTGCGGTTTCGCGGCAGCGCGAACCAGCGGGTGTTGGATGTACCGAAGTCGCTGGAGGCGAATGAGGCTGTCTGGGCGGAGCAGTATCGGTGAGGCTGGTCGCTTGCGAAACGAGGGAATCTGCGCTGACGCTGCAGTGTCGGATAGCGTACTGCTGCATATGCGGTTTACTCTCCGCAGGCGCGACACAAGGTGAATTGCCCGAAGGGCAAGAGAAGGTGCCCTAGGGTACGACCTTGGCGCACCGTGTAAACCGCATGCACCATTGATAAACAATGCACACGACACACAATGGCAACAAAAAAGCACCGAAACTTACGTTTCGGTGCTTTTTTCATCTTCCGACGGTTCATTTTTCGCTTCTGCCTTCTCTGCGAGGTGCGGATTCCGGACCACACACCGTACACACGGTGCGGTCTTGCCGAAGGCGGTATGGCTGACCTTTTCGGTCGGCTGCATACGGCAGGCAACGGCAGTATGCAGTCCTGCGAGATCATCCTTCTGCACGAAGGTGCTGACCTCGTCGGCGTGCATGGACTCGAACGCGTACAGCAGGCACGCGGCGATGCACTCGCGGCCGACGCCGATGCCGCGCAGCTCATGCCGGACGATGCAGTTCGCGGTCAGCACGCGTTCCGCGCCGACCTGCTCGTAAGTCAGGCCGCACAGAGCCGCGGGAACGCCGGTCGGCTTATCAAGTGCGAGCAGCCAGCCGCAGCCCTCGGCCTGATAGCGGCGCAGCGTATCCACCAGCCAGTCCAGCGTCTGCTCGTAGGAGAGTGCGCCGCCGAGCGTCTGCATGGTCTCCTCGCTGCGCAGGAGCGGCGTCAGCAGGTTGAGGTCGTCCGCACTCAGCTCGCGGTAGTCCATGCGGCTGGAGTTTAGTTCGTAAAATTGCATAGGTTCAATTTTCTCCCAACAAAACGGTGCGGCTTTTATAGCAATCCAAACAAATACTGCAACAAGTGCGCGCATACAGCACGCGCATAGCAGCGTCGCTTTCACTTGCTATGCGTCAGCATAGCTGCGTAAAATCTCCTTGCTATTCACGCGCTGTATTCGCTACTTTTGTCGCATTATCTATTCGGATTGCTATAAGCCGCACCGCAAAAGTGTCCTTAAAAGTGTCTCTATCTGTTTCGATACCAGAATACAAATTTGCGCACCAGTACGCCCAGCGTTAAGCCGACCAGCGAGGGAACAAGCCCGTAAAACAGGCTTTGCATCTCAGTCGAGCGAAACGTGGCAAGCGGCAGAACAATCGCCCACAGGCCGACGAACACGGGCATCAGACCGTATCGCGGCAGGGCGCGGTATGCCGCCCGGAACGTACACAGCAGCGCCGAAACCGGCAGGATCAGCCAGAAGCCGAGCAGCCAGTAGGCAAATTCATTGCCATACAGCAGACCGGGAATCAGCCCGACCGCCGTCACGACGCCGTAGCAAAGGGCAAGGCTCCAATACGGGGATAAACGCCGGATACCATCAAATGTCATACGGTTCACCCTCCTTTGCAGGGACGGTCGGTGTGAAATTGTACTGCAGATACCGAAAATTCAGCGGTATATTGCTTACTTGGTGCCGAAGATACGGTCGCCGGCGTCACCCAGACCCGGAACGATATAGCCGTGGTCGTTCAGCTTCTCGTCGATACCGGCAACGAAGATCTCAACGTCCGGATGTGCCTTCTGAACAGCGGCAACGCCTTCCGGAGCAGCGATGAGGTTCATCAGCTTAATGTGCTTTACGCCGCGGCGCTTGAGGCCGTCGATCGCAGCGATAGCGGAACCGCCGGTAGCCAGCATCGGGTCGAGCAGCAGTACGTCGCGCTCCTCGATGTCGTTCGGCAGCTTGCAGTAATACTCGATCGGCTGCAGGGTTTCCGGGTTGCGGTACAGACCGATGTGGCCGACCTTAGCTGCCGGAATCATCTCCAGAATGCCCTCAACCATGCCCAGACCTGCACGCAGGATCGGCACGAGCGCAATCTTCTTGCCGGAAATAACCTGTACGCGCGCATCAGAGACCGGAGTCTCGATGGTGATCTCCTTGAGCGGCAGATCGCGGGTAGCCTCGTAGCACATCAGCATTGCAATCTCAGCAGCAGCCTCGCGGAACTCCTTAACGCCGGTGGTCTTGTCGCGCATCAGCGCCAGCTTGTGCTTGATCAGCGGGTGGTCCATTTCATGTACGGTTGCCATAATAAAAATCTCCTTTATCCTAAAACTTTTTGCTTCAGGCAATATCGCATAATTGAATAAGAGCGACTTGCGAGTGGGTTTTGCGCACTGACAAGGCGCGGTTTTGCGGTAATACTTTGTGTATTACAGTGAAATCGGAACGAAGTCAGGGCACAAAATTTCCGCAAAGCGCCGCGGCAGCGCGACCGGAGCCTGCGCAAGAAGCCGCTGCTCTAATTATGCGGTGTTGTCTGCTATTTGGTCTGTGCCAGACGCGCCATGCGCTCGCGCTCTGCCTGCGGACGACGCAGATAGAAGGCATCCAACTCCTGGGGGGAGCAGGCTTTGCCCTCGCGGAACAGGGGGAGTGCGGCAGCGGCAACACCAAATCCGGTCGCAAACCGCAGCTCGGCAGGTGCGAGCCGCAGACCGGTGCAGTTCTCTTTGATAGTATTATAACACAGATCCGCGCCATCTCCAACCAGAAAATACGGCGCTTCTCCGATTTCTTCGGCAAGCTCGGTCAGCTTGATCGCACGGTCATCGCACAGACGGCGTACCCTGCCGTCCTCCACGGTGAAAAGCGCGTTGTAGACCTGACCCGCACGCGCATCCATCACGCAGCACAGGTCGCTGCCGAGTGCGCGGGCGCCCCATGCCATCGCCTCGAGCGTGGAGACGCCGATGCACGGCTTGTCCGCGCCGAGTGCCAGACCCTTGACCGTGGCTACACCGATACGCACACCGGTAAACGAGCCGGGGCCGTGCGCGACAGCGATCGCGTCCACGTCAGCGAGCGATACGCCGCAGTTTGCCAGCAGGTTTTCCGCCATCGGCAGCAGCGTGCGCGAGTGTGTCAGGCCGCAGTTCTGGAAGGACTGCGCCACCAGTTTTTCGTCCTCGGTGAGCGCGACAGACGCGCTGACCGCCGAGGATTCCAGTGCAAGAATTTTCATACAGTCACTTCTCCAATCGTAATGCGGCGGTCGTTGTCCGCATCGCCGTAGGCAATGTGGACGGTTTTGTAGGTTTCCGGCAGAACGTCCGCGGCGTTCTCGCTCCATTCGATGAGCACAATGCGGCTGCCGTCGAGATATTCGTCAAAGCCGATCTCGAACAGTGCTTCACTGTCGAGAATGCGGTACAGGTCGAAGTGCGCGACCTTGACCGTCGGCGTTTCGTATTCGTTTGCAATGGCAAAGGTCGGGCTGGTGACGCGGCACCTGTAGCCGAGTCCGTGCAGCACGCCGCGCGTGAATGCGGTCTTGCCGGCACCGAGGTCGCCGGAGAACGCAACAACGTCGCCTGCCTTGAGGCTTTTGGCGTATTCTGCGCCGAGTGCTTCGGTCTCCTCGGGTGAGTGGGTGATATATTCCATGAAAACACCTTTCTGTCAATCATAACTATACATTTATAATATACCACGGTACACTCGGAATGGCAAGTCAGCCTGCTGCAAAGTATAACTTTTTTATGACATTTCTGCTTGTTTGCTTGCGGGATGGCATAAGTTGTGGTAAGGTATAAAATAACATAAAAAACTGAACAAAAATTTTAAGGAGGAAAACCCTGTGATAGAATTGCTCAAAGCATTTCTGTTTGGCATTGTAGAGGGCATCACCGAGTGGCTGCCGATCAGCAGTACCGGACATATGATTCTGCTCAATGAGTTTGTAAAGCTGGACGTGTCGGAAGCGTTTTACAGCATGTTCGAGGTGGTTATTCAGCTCGGTGCGATACTCGCGGTTGTTGTCCTATTCTGGGGACAGATTTTCCCGTTTGAGCGGCGAAAGGGCCGTCACGGCGGTGCATCCATCGTGCTCAATATGGATACCGTCAAGCTGTGGATCAAGATTCTGGTAGCTTGTGTTCCGGCGGCAATCGTCGGCCTCAAGTGGAACGACCTGTTTGAAGAACTGTTCTACAATTACCAAACGGTTTCCATCGCGCTGATTGTGTTCGGCGTAGCGTTCATTCTGGTGGAGAACGCGCACAAGGGCAAGCCGGCGCGCATCAACGCACTCACGGAGCTTACTTACCCGACCGTGTTTATGATCGGCATGTTTCAGTTGATCGCGGCTGTGTTCCCGGGCACCTCGCGCTCCGGCGCGGCCATCGTCGGCGCACTGCTGCTCGGCGTGTCGCGTACCGTGGCTGCGGAGTTTACGTTCTTCCTGGCCATTCCGGTCATGTTCGGCGCAAGCCTGCTCAAGATTCTCAAGTTCGGCTTTGCGTTTACATCCACCGAGCTGATGATCCTCGGCATCGGTACAATCACCGCGTTCGTGTCCTCACTGCTCATCATCCGTTTCCTGATGGGCTTCGTCAAGAAGCACGATTTCAAGGTGTTCGGTTGGTATCGGATTATCCTCGGTATCGCCGTGCTGGCACACTTTATGCTGGCGAAGTAAATAGGAAAAGAGGTCTGCGGGGCAGACCTCTTTTTGAGGCTGTCGAAAAACTTCGCTTTTTGAGCAGCCTCTCGCTCGAAACCACGCTTTCGAGCGAATGTTGAAGAAAAAGTCAGGTACACGCCCCGACTTTTTATGAATTTGCTTCGCAAATTCTATTTTATGCGTGCTGCCGCACGAAGCGTAAAAATTAAAATAATACTTTTTTGACAAACTGAAAAGAGGTCTGCATTGCAGACCTCTTTTGCTGTATGGTTTTCTATTAGGTACGCTGTTCCAATCCACGCCGAATCCTTCGCCAAACCACGCACGACAGGATGATGGTAATATAATCCGTGATGGATTGTCCGTAAATAACGCCATTCAGACCTGCAATGACATTCAGCAGATACAGCAGGGGAATGAGCAGCAGACCCTGTCGGAGCACGGACAGCACGGTAGCAGGAAGGGCGCGTCCGACCGACTGCATACAGTTCATATTGACGAACAGAAAGCCGATGAACGGGCCGGACAGCATGTAGGCGATCAGCATCTGCACGCCGTATGTAATAACGTCGCTGTCGCCCACGAACAGGCCGATGATCGGCTCGCGCAGGAAGAAATAGAGCGCGGTTGCCGCCAATCCGACAACAAAGCAGCACAGCTTGGTAAAACGCTCGGTATCGGCAAAACGCTTGATATCACCCGCACCGTAGCTGTAACCGAAAATCGGCTGTACACCGTTTGCAAGGCCCATTTGCAGGAAGGTGATGAACATATTCGCTTTGAACACGATGCCGATCGCCGCAACGGGCGCGTTGCCGTAGACGACCAGAATCAGGTTGAGAACAATGGTTGAAACACACATCAGCGCGGAGAAAATGGCGGTCGGGAAGCCGGCAGAGCACACGCGCACGGCAATGTGCGCGCCGCAGAGCGCGTCCTTCGGCGCAAGCGAAAACCGCCGCGACTTTTTGAGAAAATACCACAGGTAGTACAGCGCCGCAAGCATATTGCCGATGGTGGTTGCAATGGCCGCGCCCGCCGCGCCCTGTCCCAGACCGGAGACGAAAATCGGGTCGAGTACGATGTTTGTAATCGTGCCGATCATGCTGCCGATCATGGCCTCCTTGCTCGCGCCTTCCGCGCGCACAACGAAGCTGGCGGCGGCCGACCAGATTACGAACGGTGCGCCGAACGCGATGTAAACCGTGTAGCCGCGGGCAAACTCAAATGTGCTTGCGTCCGCGCCGAACAGATGCAGGATGGGTGCGGTGAAGCACAGCAGCACGGCGGCAAACGCTGCGCCGACGACCAAGCTCGCCCATGAGATGAACGAGGAGATTTTCTTCACGCTTTGGTGATTGTTCTCGCCGAGCGCGACCGAGATCATCGCACTGCCACCCATGCCGAACATGTTGGCGAACGCCATCAGCAGGATGAAGATCGGGTTGGTCAGGCTGACGGCGGCTACCTGCAGGGCGTCGCCGGTCTGTCCGACGAAAAAGGTGTCCGCCATGTTGTACACCACGGTGACAAGGCTGCTGATGACGCTCGGAATCGCCATTGCGGCTACTGCACGAGGTATCGGCGCTTTGCCGAGGAGAGTATCGTTGTCCAAGTTGTACACGTTCCTTCCTTTGGAAATTTAACGGTTGTTTTCATCGAAGCGGCAGGGCAGCCCGCCCTGCGGTAATGGTTAATCGTTTTTTTCAAAATTTGAAAGCATTTTCAGCCCGATCCGCATAAATGTGTCCCGCTCCTCGGGCGAGATGCCGCGGAGCAGCATGGCTTCGGTCTCCGTAATCTCCTGCAGGCAGGCAGGACGGAAGGCTTCGGCTTTTTCAGTGCAGACAATGCATTTGCGCCGTGCGTCCGCGGGATCGGGTTCGCGGCGGATGAGATCGGCAGCCTGCAGGGCCTGCAGCATTTCGGTTGCGGTGGAAGGCCGCAGGCCAAATTCCTGCTCGACGTCGCGCTGTACAAGCGGGCGCTTTTGGCTTTCTATTAAAATATAGTTGAGGATCTGACCTTTGGTGCCGCTGATGTGAATGCGCTTTTGCGTTTCCGCCGACCGGCGGCGCAGGCAGTTGGATAGCTTGTTGATAAGCCGTCCGGTATCCATGAAATCACCTCGTCTAATTACTTCGTTTCCTAAGTAATATTGTAGTCGGTGATTGCGGAATGTCAAGAGAGAATTTTACTGCTTGTCCGGGGAGATGGGAGCCGTCCGGACGGCTCCTTTTTCCTGCACCGGATGACTGGGGAACACGAACTGCCGCAGGCGGGTTCGCCCTGACGGGGCGGCTCTTTTTCCTGCATCGGCTGACCGGGGCGCGCGAACTGCGTGAGCGTGTTCGCCCCTAACGGGCGGAGAGTTTTCCGCTGAACCTCAGCGGGGGATTCGCCGTCTGCGGACGGC
>ERZ840517.3832-NODE-3832-length-11130-cov-2.651738_pt1 | contig 11130 bp, 13 predicted proteins | sample MGYA00519876_ERZ840517 | MGnify/ENA primary metagenome ERZ840517 (study PRJEB31850, sample SAMEA3708882) | human gut metagenome | biome: human gut; feature: human-associated habitat; material: faeces | place: China | collected 2014 ... | reverse complement strand
AAACGTAATGCCTATGGCAGACAGCTTGGCAGTTTTTTCACGGATGATCGGTTTGGCGGTAGCGAGAGAATCCCGATGACATTCATTCGCGCACCATATATCGAGAGCGTGGGAAATAATGTCGAGGTGCTATCCATTGTTGACAGTAATATTGTTGCTGCACAGCAGGATAATATGCTCGTGACCGCATTTCATCCGGAATTAGATGAGGATTTGACGGTGCATCAGCATTTTATCCGGATGGTTGAGCAGTTTCGGTTGAAGAATGCAGGATAACTAAAATAAGCGGCTCTGTAAGAGCCGCTTTCGTCTGTATAGAAAATCTACTGCACACAAAAACACCAGCTGAAAGATATGAGCATGCTATGACTAAATGTGACAATTGTGTTTGCTGTCACTGCACGAAAATGATGCATCACAGAAAAACAATTGTCTATGTACTTTTGCGATGATTTTATTTTACGAAAACCATACGAGAAAAAGCCTATGCAGATACGAAAACAATTGTGCCGATACATAACCAATTGCAACAAATTATAGAACGTCTTACGAGGATAGAAGAAGCTGAATAAAAAAATGAGGTGCTGCGTAATTGCCAGCACCTCTAATTATACAAAATAAAGACTATAACGGTTAATTTTGTTTAATTTGTGCATTTTCGAAACTATTTAGTTGCATTATATCTTAGTCTTGTGGCAATTGTTCGCGTGACATAATAAGATAATATCGAATTTGGTTAAATGTACCTTTCCATTTTTTCGGGCTTTTATTCGGGCGCTTATATATGATTACTTCATCGGTTATTGTTAGTGTAGTACCATCTTGATGTTCTAATTGGATTGTTGCGCTTTGGGATTCAAATTTTTTTGGTTTGAAATGGTAATATCCTGCAATCACTAAAAATTCTACAAGAGCTTTTTCATCTTTGAAATACATATCTATTACCTCGGCCAATAAAGATTTTTAGGAAGACCCAAAATATAATCTGCTGAAACGTTGTAAAATTCACATAATGCTTTTAAGTGGTGCAGGGGAAGCTGTCTTTTTCCTAGTTCGTATTTACTGTAATATTCCTGGCGTGTTCCTAAATAATCTGCAATCTGTTGTTGGGTCAAATCTCGGTCAATTCGTAAGGCTTTAATACGTTCGTAATATTCCATAGTTATCACCTAAGCAGATATTAGCATAGTTGCATTTATACCTATTGACTTTAGGTGTATTGTAACCTATAATATTGTTAATAGGTGCAAACACACCTAAAGCAAGCGAGGCACATAGCCGGGACGAGAAAGCAGGGATGATTATGATCTACAGATTGGATCTTGATAAGGGCAAGATGTATAAGCTGGTAAAAGCCAGCTGGAAAGGGCTGACCGGCTCGGATTTTCCACGGTGGAAAGAATGTGAATTTGTCCGGCGCGGTGATCATTACCTTTTGATATCAGCGGTTGCGATCGCGTCTTTAGGTTGGGAGAACGGTTTTATCGTTCTTACCGTATCCGGCGCCCTGGGCGAAGGGCGCATAACCTGGAAACCGGTAGATGATGGCAAAGGCTGCGTTCCGGGTTATCAGGTATTTCCGTATTCACGTTTTTTAGTTTCTGCGGAAACTTAAATTATATTTTATGAGCCGAAAAGGCGGGAAGGTAACAACATGGGAACTGAAGTATTTATTTTAGGTAAGAAGTTGGTAGATTATACGGATCGCCGCACCGGTGAGCAGATCAACGGCTATACGCTGTATTTTTTCTGTAAGTCTCCGGATGTAGACGGTCATTATTGTGATAACATCTGGATTGACGCTAAACGATCTCCGGAACTGTTTAAGCAGGTTGCGGGTCTGGTTATCAACGATGATTTCCTGCCGGCTGAACTGATGTATACTATTATTCCGGGCCGCCGATCTCAGCAGCTGGCTGAGATCATCCTCAAGTCTTAACTATGCCCACATCTACTACTCTTGATATATCCGCCGTGGACGGTGCAACGGTGCCGGAAGCCGATGTGCATACCGACACCGTTACCACGGTTGGAAGTGCTGACGATCAGTTATTGCAGGTTGTACAGCAGCTTAGCACCGCCCAGCGAGATTACGGTCAGATGATGGTAATTTGCTGCGGTCTTATCATTGGCATATTACTTTGTAGTCTTGTAAGGTGGTGGCGATAGTGCAGGATTTGATAATGCTGCTTGTGCAATGTGTCGGCGCTGGCGTTGCTCTTGGCCTGATCTGTCTTGTCCTTTCTTACGGCTTCTTCCTGATTGCAAGGTATTTGCGTATAGTATTCACTCCATAGGAAGGAAGGGAAAAAGATGAAAGCAATCGAAAAGGTAAAGGGCTTCGTTCAGAAGAACCGTTATGCGTTTGCACTCTCTACCATGTGTGCTATTATGATGTGCAGCGCCGGTGCGGTTGATGGTGCGACTACTTCTTTTGATCTGTCGGCAACTATGACTACTGCTGTTCAGCAGATTGTCAATGATCTGCTGAAGATGATCGCGGCCGTGCTGCCGATCACTGTTACCCTGCTGGGTGCTGCGATTGGTGTTACTTACGGTATCAACTTCATCAAGCGCATTACTCACAAGTCCAACTGATTTTATGCCGTGCCGTTCCCCGCGGCACGGCATAATAAATAAGGGGTATTGATATGATTTCATTTTTCACTGGTACGCCTGGTTCCGGTAAGTCGTATCATCTCGCACAGCTTGTTTACGATAAGCTGAAATACCAGGATATAAACGTAATTGCTAATTTTGACATCAATCTTGATAATATCGCATTAACTCGGCTCGGCTGGTGGAAAAAACGCATTACAGCTTTGAGCGGCGATAAGATCAAGTTCAAGAAATATAACAGCCGTCCGCTTAAAGGGCGGTTCTATTACTGGGATAACTCGCAAATGTCAGTTAAGAATTTGCTTTTGTTCGCCCAGCAAAACCATAAGAAGCGGCAACGATCGGTTGATGCCCCTCAAACGCTGGTATTGATCGACGAGGCCGGTATTGTGTTTAACTGCCGTGGTTTTTCGGATCGCAATCGTAATGAATGGGTTTCCTTCTTCGCTAAACATCGGCATTTTAATTTTTCGTTCGTTCTTGCTTGTCAGTTTGATCGGCAGGTAGATAAACAGATTCGTTGTTGCGTGGAGTACGAGCAAATTCACCGCAAGCTGCGTAATTATCAGTTTTTGGGATGGTTGGTGTCTACGCTTTGCGGCGGTAATCTGTTTTTGATTTGTGAAAATTGGTATTGTAACAAGCTGAAAGTTGCAAACCATGTTATGCGGTATACTGCCAGGATCGCCGCGCTGTATGATACGCTGCATGATTTTGATGATGCTCTCGGAACGTCTGCCGATGCCCCGCCGCCGGGCGTCGGTGGGGGTAGGGGGCCCACCGCTCCGACGCCGGTTACATCGTCAGCCGATACGCAGCTGCTTAAAGATCAACCAGCAGAACAACAGCAGCCGCGCGCCCTGGATATACGCAGCCGGTGGAAGAAAAAACTATTGAATAATGAATCGGGGGAGTAAGTATGCAAATGTCTATTGGGTTAGATCGCCTTAAACGTTTTGTGTGCTTACTCCTTATTTTTGTGCTTTTATTTTGTTTCTTTATGTGTCCGCGTGCTTCGGCCGTTGCCCTGGAAGCAACAACGATTGCTTATGGTGGATTGCTCGTCGGTACGATCTTGGTTGGTGCTGGTGTGGTATTTAGTTCACATGGCGATATGGTCAAAGTCGGAAATGCTATGTATAAAACGCTGGTTAATGGATCAAGTGCAATAGGTAAGACGATTAGCAGCATTTCGGCTTGGGCGGTGGAGCATGGTACATCATTGGCTAAGGGTGCGCTGCGTGTCGGTAAGGATCTGTATCAAGCTGTTGTTGATGCTTTTAATGCGTCTTATTCTAATGGTTTTTTCTCTGATGGCGCGCACGTTTCTTTCTCTGTGGATGCGTCTGATGATGATTGCAAATCATTTGCTTCTGTTCTTGTTGGCTGGGTGAAAGAGGGTCGGTCTTTTACAGTTTATACTACTGGTCCGTATTCTGATGCTATTATTAGACAAGATTTTATTCCTTCATTTGATGCGGACGGTACTTTTCAACTTGAGGTTGATACTGATGGTGAGCCGAGGTATTATGGTGGGTTTGTTCCTGCCCGTTGGTCTTATGACGGCGTTTATGCTTCTAGTTATGAGTATATGCAGGCGTCTTTTACTGTTTATAATTCTGGTGGCGGTGGTCAGAGTTTTGCTTTTAATCGTCAAGCTGTCGCGTCTTTGGGTAATTTAGTGTCTGCTCCTGCTGACGATCTTGCATATCCGTCAGACGATTATCTCGTTAAAATGCCGGATATCCCCAGTGTGGATACCGCTACGGGTGAGGTTACATATCCGGATAGTATTGCCTACACCAAGGACGCTGTAGCAGCTCCATACCCGATCGGGGACGGTGGCGTTAAGGTGCCGGATATCCCGTTTGATATTCCAGTTGATCAGACTAGCGGTAAGCCGATGGAGGATACCGGCACGGATACGGACACTCCCAGCAAGCCGGGTGAGGGGACAGATACCGATAAGCCGAGCGATTCGGTTAACTGGCCGAGTGCCGGAGATATATCATTACCTAAGCTGATTATCTCTAAGTTTCCGTTTTGCATACCTTTTGACGTGGCGCGGCTCATCGGCCTGCTTGAAGCTGATCCTAAAACGCCGGTTTTTCATGTGCCGCTTAAAGTTGGTACAATCCTGGACGAGGAAATAGTGCTTGATCTCTCACAATGGGATAATGCAGTTCGTATAATTCGCTGGGGTGAGCTGATCGTGTTTGTTGCCGGTCTTGTCCTGGTAACGCGCAATTATATTAAATGGTAATAGGGGGTGTTCGGCATGGGGTCTATCATTAATAGCGGTATCGGCTGGTTAAAGAATATGGTCGCTGGTGTTATTGATCTGCTGCCGGACAGTCCTTTTAATTTCGATATACCAGATTATGTGCAAGACATACTCGGCTATATAAATTATTTTGTTCCGATTGGTGGCATGATAAAAATTCTTACCGCCTGGACGGCTTGCATTATTGTCTGGTATGCTGCATCGGTTCTTATGCGTTGGATCGAGTAAGTAATAACCCAGCAGGATATGTATGACCTGCGGATCATACGTATTCTGCTGGGTGCAGCACTCCGCAGAGTGCTAATCCTTTTTTTGTGCGGTCTGCAACTTTTTGCGTCCGCGCAGAAACCCCCGTATAGTAATCACGGGGGTACTCGTTACAAGTCTGCACCAAAAAGTAGAAATTGAAGGGGAGTAGTAGAGATGAAAAGCGCAGCAACAATAGACTGGTTGACGTTTACACTTAAGATGGTGGTTGATCCAGTAGCAGTGATAAAAGACTTTCTCGCGCTAGATCCGGATTTGTTCCAATCGCAAGACTTCGGCAAATTCGGATATCGCAAGAGTATGTATTTTGCAGGTATTTTCGTTTATTTCGATCCGGCAGAGGGTCGCAAAATGGAAATGGGTGTTTGCGTATCTATGACCGGTGTAGGTTGCCGGACATATGAACAGCATACCAGGCTAACGGCTGCTGGTACTCCGCTCCGTGCGCTGATTGAGAAGATACATATTACTGATATGGTGCATTGCACACGTCTTGATCTGGCATTGGATGATAAGGACAAGTTGCTTGATCTTGATCGTATCGCAGACTGCGTAGAAAGTGGCTGCGTAAATAGTCGGATTCGCAAGCGTACTATTTACTGCGGCTATGATGGTAGTGATCGTTCTGGTACTACGGTTTATATTGGTGCTCCGTCTTCTGATTTCCGTATCAGATTCTATGATAAAGCAAAGGAAAAGTATAAACCTGACGATGAACGGTATTATTGGCACTGGGTACGTCTTGAAATGGTAATGCGTGGGAAAAATGCTGATGGCTGCGTGGCTGCCATTTGCAATTCTGATGATCTCGGCTTGCTGGCCTCGGCAATCCTTAACGACAAACTCGCATTTATTGAACGTGATTCCGATAGTAATATCTCGCGTTGTCAAATCTGCCGTTGGTGGTTGGATTTTGTTGATGCAGTAGCTGCCGTAAAATTAGTGGAAAAAGAAGATGTTCCGCATAAGCTGGAGCGCTCTATTGATTGGATCCGTAACCAGGTTGCACCGTCTTTGTCACTGATCGCTGATGCTCGCGGTTTCTTCCTAATTCGGGAGATTCTCGCGCTTGGTGCTGACAAGCGCACAAAACAGCAACAAGCCTTGTTAGATGATTATCGTAATTCGTACCATTTTGTTCAATCTGAGGATTTGATCTGATGGCTGAAAAGTGTAATCGTTGTATTTGCGTGGACTGTGTGAAAATTGGCTGCTACAAGTATACTGTCCGGTATGCGTACCAACGCTGCACGCGGTGCATCATCGAGAATTTACCACCATGGCCAGAGTGCAAGTATTTTCAGCTGCCACCGGATCCAGAACCGGTTGTTATAGGAGAGAAGAAACCAGATAAATTGGATAAAATATTGTTAGAACTAGAAGAGTTGAAGAAAGCGCTATTGAAATAGCATTGAACCTAATTATACAAAATAAAGATTTTGTATAATTAACAAACCATCTATCTAATAACAATCAATAATTAACTGTTTTCATCCTATTTTCTCCAGATACTCTATCATATCAGCCACAGCACGATCATTATTAGAACTTACCATCACATTTACATTTCGCAGCACTTCCGGCACTGCATTGGCTGGTGCAAACGAAATCTGAGCTTCTTGCAGCATGGATTCATCATTGTAGCTGTCGCCAATAGCAAAAACACGTTCAACGTCCGGTAAGTATTCAACAATACTTCGTAGAGCCGAACCCTTATTCACACCTGCGGCTGTGATTTCACAGAATGTCGGCATGCTGGATGTCACATCAAATACATGCGGATACCGAATCAGTAAATCCTGCGTCAGTGCGGTGATTGGTGCCGGTTCACCGGTAAAATTGACCGTACACCAGTCCGCAGTTGCGCTTTTTGCAAACTGCTCATTAGAAAGCATCTGATAATCTAAATGCAGCTTGCGCATGTGCTGCAGCGTGTGATCGCTCATTTGCCGAATCAGCGCTGTTTCGGCGGTAAAAATCTCGCATCCAAATTGTGAATTATTTAACAATACATACTCAATCATTTCTTTCGTCTCGTACGGCATACCGGAACAATGCAAAATCTGGCGATTTTCATCGCAAATCAATGAACCATTCATCACACTGTATGGCGCATTGACCGGCAACTGAGCTATATATGTGCCAATAGCATGAGGAGAACGGCCGGTCGCAAGCGACAGCCGTCCTCCCTTTTTCGTAAAATATTGTAATGCGCGCAGATTTTCTGCCGGAATTTGCTTTGAATCATCGAGCAGCGTACCATCCATATCGCAGGCCAGCAGCATACCCTTAAACTTTTTCATTGCATACGCTCCAATTTATCAAGAACTTCAGTAAAATATTGTGGCAGCGATGCCGAAAACTCCATCCGCTCCCCTGTTTTCGGGTGCGTGAGCGTCAGCTTCGCTGCATGCAGACATTGACCGCCGATATTGGAAAACCGGTCTTTTTTCAGTCCGTACACCGGATCACCGATAATCGGATGACCAATAGATGCCATATGTACACGAATCTGGTGTGTACGTCCGGTCTCGAGCTGAAACGCCATATGTGTGTAGCCGTTATACCGTTTGATGACAGAATAATGCGTGATTGCCTCCCGTCCGCCTTCCACGATTGCCATCTTTTTTCGATCCGTCTTGTGACGGGCAATCGGCTTATCCACCGTTCCCGTATCATCCTTAACAGAACCAACCACAATCGCTTCATAGCCGCGATATGCCGTATGCGCCGCAATCTGAGCCGCCAGACTCTGATGTGCGGCGTCATTTTTCGCCACAACGAGCAGACCACTGGTATCCTTATCAATACGATGCACAATGCCCGGTCGATGTTCACCGTTAATACCAGACAGGCTGTCACCACAGTGGTACATCAATGCATTAACCAACGTACCGTCCCAGTTGCCAGCCGCAGGATGCACAACCATGCCGCGCGGCTTGTTGACCACCACAATATCCGTATCCTCATAAACGATATCCAGCGGAATATTCTCCGGCTTGAGATCAACTTCCTTTAACTCCGGAAGCTGAACCGTAATCGCCTCGCTGCCGACCAGCTTGTAATTTTTCTTGAGTGGCTGACCGTTACAGCTTACTGCCTGCTCTGACAGCAGATTCTGCGCCGCAGAGCGGGTCAGTCCTTCAATCTGCTCTGCCAGCCAGCTGTCGATACGCTTGCCGGATTGCTCTGCCGGAACTGTAAATTGTAATTCACTCATGGTTACTTCTCCGCTTCGCTTGTCTCCTTGTGCTGAAACATAAAATATAGCACAAACAGTACGCCACCTACACAAATGAAGATATCTGCCACATTAAATACCGGGAAATGAATCAGACGGAAGTCAAACATATCGACAACAAAACCGCGTGCTACACGATCAATGGCGTTGCCGAGTGCACCTGCCGCTACCAGAATCAGCGACCAGCAGCCAAGCTGAGTCTGCAGCATATTCCTGTAAATCGCTGTGAAAATGGCAACTATAATCACAATGGCCAATACAACAAAAATCCAACGTGAATCAAACTGCGCGAACAGGCTGAATGCTGCACCGCGGTTCTCAATATAGGTCAAGTGAAACACACCATTGATCAACGGAATGGTCTGCTGTGCCTGCAGGGATGTAAACGCCCAGTATTTCACTGCCTGATCTGCCGCGATCATCAGCAAGATTGCACAAATATAAATCGGCATTTTCTACCTCCAAAACAAAAAGGAGGAACAGAATTGCTCTGCTCCCCCTTGGATTCTTCTTTTAGCCTACAACCTTGGCACAGCGAGCACACAGACCCGGATGCTTTGCATCAGAACCAACGGTCTTAGCCTGCTTCCAGCAGCGCAGGCACTTCTCACCTGCTGCGCGGGCAACAGCAAGATTCTCGCTTGCAGAACCCTCGCCGTCACCGGCAACCACATCAAGTTCGGAAACGATGCACAGATCAGCCAGATCCTGACCACAGCCGTTCAGGAATGCAGCCTGCTCAGCGTCAGCGTAAACAGTAACGCATGCTTCCAGCGGCTTGCCGATGGTCTTAGCAGTACGCGCACCCTCGAGCGCCTTGTTTACATCATCGCGGAATGCGGTCAGCTTGTCCCACTTAGCACGATCCTCATCGCTGAAGGACAAAGCCTCGTCAGCCTGCGGCATCTCGTTATATGCTACGTTGCGAGCATCATCCTCAGCAGCGTGCGGCATAGCCTGCCAGATTTCGTCTGCGGTAAAGCACAGAATCGGAGACAGCATGCGAACCAGCGCACTCAGGATACGATAGATCGTAGTCTGTGCAGAGCGGCGGCTCAGACCATCGGTCTCATCGCAGTACAGACGATCCTTGATCACATCGAGGTAGAAGTTGGACATATCAACAACACAGAAATTATGAATTGCATGGAATACGGTGTGGAATTCGTAGCTATCATATCCCTCACGAACCTTTGCAGCAAGGTCGTTCAGCTTCATCAGTGCCCACTTATCCAGCTCCGGCATATCTGCGTATGCAACAGCGTTGGTCTTAGGATCAAAGTCAAACAGGTTGCCCAGAATGTAGCGAGCCGTGTTGCGGATCTTGAGGTAGTTCTGCGACAGATGCTTGAGCATGTCCTTGGAAATACGCATATCCTGACGGTAGTCAGAAGAAGCAACCCACAGACGCATTACGTCTGCGCCATACTGCTTGAGGATATCCTCCGGAGCAATACCATTGCCCAGAGACTTGGACATCTTCTGGCGCTCCTCATCAACAATCATACCGTGGGTGATAACCGTCTTGTACGGAGCCTTGCCCTGCGTAGCGATAGAGGTCAGCATCGAGGACTGGAACCAGCCGCGATACTGGTCGTTGCCTTCCAGATATACGTCAACCGGGGTCTTCTGACCTTCGCGGTTCTCGATAACAGCACGCCAGGAGGAACCGGAATCGAACCATACGTCCATGGTGTCGGTTTCCTTGTCAAATTCGCTGCAGCCGCACTCACACTTGGTGCCTGCCGGCAGAATCTCAGCAGCCGCCATGTCGAACCATGCGTTGGAGCCCTTTTCACGGAACAGATCAGCAACGGTCTTAATCGTCTGCTCATTTACCAGCGGCTTGCCGCACTTCTTGCAGGTGAAGATCGGAATCGGAACACCCCAGACACGCTGACGGGAAATACACCAGTCAGAACGCTCACGGATCATGGAGGTCATGCGCTCCTGACCCCAGCCGGGAATCCACTTGATGTCCTCACAAGCCTTGACTGCGTCATCCTTGAGCGCATCAACAGAGCAGAACCACTGCTCAGTAGTGCGGAAGATGATCGGATTTTTGCAGCGCCAGCAATGCGGATAGCTGTGCACGATGTCCTCGGTTGCGAGAAGTGCGCCGCAGTCATCCAGATCCTTGAGGATAACCTCGTTGGAATCGTCAACGAACATACCCTCGTACTTGCCGGATTCGGCGGTGTGACGGCCCTTGCCGTCAACCGGAACGATGATCGGGATGTTGTACCTCTGGCAAACGATAAAGTCATCAGCACCGAAGCCCGGAGCGGTATGAACACAGCCGGTACCGGCATCGAGCGTTACATGGTCACCGGTGATAACCAGAGAATCACGATCGAACAGCGGGTGCTTGGTCTTGATCAGCTCCAGATCAGAGCCAAGAACGGTTGCGAGAACTTCCCAGCTGTCAATGCCTGCAGTCTTCATAACAGAAGCAACCAGTTCCTTGGCCAGAACATAAACCTCGCCGTTCGGGACCTTAACGAAATCATACTCGAAGTTTGGGTTCAGAGAAATTGCAAGGTTGCCCGGAATGGTCCAGGTAGTGGTGGTCCAAATTACGAAATATACGTTCTCTTTGGTACCAAGCAGTTTGGTGATAACACCCTTGTCATCGGTTACAGCGAATTTTACAAAGATAGACTTACACGGAACATCCTTGTACTCAATCTCTGCCTCAGCCAGTGCAGTCTCGTCGTGC
>ERZ840517.3822-NODE-3822-length-11153-cov-3.208236_pt1 | contig 11153 bp, 7 predicted proteins | sample MGYA00519876_ERZ840517 | MGnify/ENA primary metagenome ERZ840517 (study PRJEB31850, sample SAMEA3708882) | human gut metagenome | biome: human gut; feature: human-associated habitat; material: faeces | place: China | collected 2014 ... | reverse complement strand
TGCCAAAATAATCGGACTCAAAAGAATGTCCGCAGGTCTGCAATGTGGGAAGTTGCGTGGTCTATTTGCATGGCGTTTACTATCCAGCCGTGGCAGAATTTCGGGACAACTTTGTCCGCCTGACTTCACCGAATGTACGGATTCCGGTATCCATGCGGTACGCTTGGCGGAACTGGTGCGATGTTGGCGTTTACGGAAAGAATGGTATTCCAGTTGCTTCTTTCAGGATGCCAAAATAATCGGACTCAAAAGAATGTCCGCAGGTCTGCAATGTGGGAAGTTGTATGGTCTGTTTGCTCGGAGGTTGTCCACTTCTTGAACCACTCCGCCAGCTTCCATTTGATCCGATAGCGTTCGGGATGATAGAGCACATCTTGTTCGGCATCGGAAAAATAGGCTTTTGCCTGCTCATCCTGTACAGCAACATCTTCTGCCACTGGAATACATAATGGCGGATACATTACACACCACCAATTCTTTCCGGCAGCTGCTCCAATGGTAATGCGAATGGCTTCGTATGTACCAGCCGGCATTGTTAAATCTTCATAGGTACGTTCTGTAAAGGGCATCGTCACCAACTCGGCTTTGACTGGATAGGAATATCCCTGCTCCTGCACGACCTGTTGTGCAATCGTTTCCATTTCATGCAGGTGGGCTTTTGCAGTGGTTTCCAATGCCTCCCGACTTTCTGGCTGGCTACTGCCGAACAGCGTTTCAGAGGATGCTAACAGAGCATCTCGTACTTGATACTTCAATTGCTGGTCGGCATCGCTGTCGGAATTTGCAAGGATATGCATCCGCAGAACGTGCTGCTGTAAATCGGAGACGGTTTTTTCTGCCTGAAAGAGATTGCCAAACAGCAAGGTCAACAGGCAGCCAATGAGCAATGCGATTTCCCAAAGTTTGATGGTTCGTTTCATTTCTTTTCACCTCATCAAAAGCATGGGCAATTCTTGCACGTTTTATACACAAGGGCAAAAAAATAACAGCTGGAGAAACACCAGCTGTTATTTTTTTATGTGTTTTACGATTTTCGGTAAATCGTGTCTTTTAGCACTTGCCGATTTGCATCGCAATCTACTCTTAAAACCGACTCTCCGTCAACATCATCTCCATAAAAGGTGTCATCTGCTGGAATCTGCTGCGTTTTCAACTGATAACCGATCAACAAAAACGGTGCACGCAACGTATAACCATAAGATTTTCCAACAGATAAATTTGTGGATAGTTCCGGCAATGCTGTCACAAAAATTCTCGCCATGGCAACCGGATTGACCGCTGCCTTTTTCAGAACCTGTGTCATCACAGTTCGCTGTCTGCTTGCCCGTTCAAAGTCTGCATTGCCAACATAACGGATTCGGCTGTAAGAGAGTGCTTGTTTCCCATCTAGCTTCTGTTCACCGCCACAATCTAACAAATCATCGTTCCGGTCATCCCCCATCAGCTCATTCACTTCACTGATGAGAATTTCGTTGACGGCATCTGCTTCTTCATCAGTGAGGTCTAACTTTACCCCACCAACTGCATCAATGACATTCGCACAGGCTGCAAAGGAGATCAAAATATAATCATCAATTCGCACGCCATAGTTCGATTCGATGGTATCCATCAGCAACCCTGCTCCGCCATAGGAATACGCTGCATTCAGCTTGCCATATCCATATTCATCATCAATATAAACATAGCTATCTCTCAGAAAAGAAGTCAGGGTCAATTCCCTGGTTTTCTTATTGATGGACGCTAAAATCATGGAATCGGAACGCCCTCGTTCTTGTGAAAGGTCTCTGGAATCCGTTCCAATCAATAGCACATTACTGACATAAGCAGCATCCATAACATCCGAGATATTCGCACGATTTTCTGCGGTTTCCCGATGCATTCGTAAGATTCCAATCAGGGAAACAGCGGAATACAGCACAAACACAATGATAATCACCCATAAAACCGCCCGAATGGCTTTCCCTAAAATGCCGCCACCGACTCGACTTTTCGGGCTTCTGGTACGAGCAGCTTTCTGACGAACCGGCTCTGCCGGAGCAGTTCGCTGGCTTGTACTTCGCTGTGAAGAAACTGGCGGCTTTTGCGGCGGTGGTGCAGCTTGCTGCCGCTGCGGACGTGGAGAAGCAGTTGTTGCAGTTCCCCGATAGGAAGAACCGGAATGCTGCTGTCCACCAGCATAATTTTGCCGAGGGGCATTATTGTTATAAGTGTTATAATGCGGTTGCTGCGGTGCATTGCTGTAGCTATTGTTATACGGCTGTTGGGGTGCATTGCTATAACCATTATTGTATGGCTGTTGCGGTGCATTGCCATAACCGTTGTTATACGGTTGTTGCGGTGCATTGCCATAACCGTTGTTGTACGGTTGCTGCGGTGCGTTCCCATAACCATTGTTATACGGTTGCTGCGGTGCGTTGCCATAATCATTGTTGTATGGTTGTTGGGGTGCGTTGCCATAACCATTGTTATACGGCTGCTGTTGTGCGTTCCCGTAACCATTGTTGTATGGCTGCTGCGATGCGTTCCTGTAACCATTGTTGTACGGCTGTTGCGATGCGTTTCCATAGCCATTGTTATACGGCTGCTGGGATGCATTCCCATAATTGCTGTTATAGGTTTGTTCTCGATAGGATGCCGCTTCCTGTTCCGGAGTCATCGGCGTTCCGTGTAATTCCTGTTTTTCTCTGCGGTATGGGTTTCGATCCCGATATTCCGTTTGTACCGCATCTAATTGCTGGGTATCCAGCTGATCGGTAGAGCGTTTCGCTGCAATTTCAGAGGCAGAAACGAATTGTGTTTCCTCTGCATCGGTATTGCGTTGTTTTCGCAAATCCATTTCCTCCTTTATTTCAAGCGGGTGGTCAACAAGGTCAACCCTGTCATCACCAACTGGAAGAATAACAAGGTTTGTGACGTAATATTATCATACCCATTGACCAGAATATAACCAATACAAATGGACAGTCCCAAAATAACAGCAATCACTTGTAATAATAGGCCTGTCGTTGCTGCCCGTTTGATGCTTCTTGCTTCCAGCAGCAAACGAGCCGTTCCAAAGAACGAACCATCATGAATCGTGGAAGCACTCACATCTTGCAGCGGAGCGGTTTCTTTTTCGTATAAATCATTATCGGCGGATGGCAGAATCTTCAGCATACTATCCGGCACGCCAAACAGTGTTGTCAATCGCTGCAATGTGATACAACTGTCCACACTCTTAACAATGACGGAAATCTGCTCTTCTTTCAACCGCTGCATTTGACGTTTCACCATCGGGTCAGCGGTAATATCAATCACAAACACCCCTGCCACAACACCGCTGACAGACAAATACAAAACATCTTGGCTGCCGCTGGTCATTTCCAGTTCCCGAACCTTTGTCGGCATGCCTTCAACATGATGAGCCATCATCATTTCCCGATTGCCCAACAGCACCCGACGGTGACGAATCCAGCCACAAATTCCGAGGTTATCCTCATAGGAACAATCCTCTACCTGATAGAGCATCCCGCCATCTTTTTCTTCCACCAACGCTGCAAATGCGTTCTGTAAAATGCTGTCAGCAGCATAAACCATGCTAGCAGCATCCAGCAATGCTTCTTCCACCTGGAAACCAGAGAAGTTCTTGATACCGCTGATGGTAATGGACTGCTTCGGGAAGAGCGTTGCTGCTGGAACTAAAATAGAATTTACGTCATAAAAATCGTCTACGCTCTGATAGCCCAGCAATGTACAGCCGTGCGGACAAAGCCGCTTCGAGGCACGGTCTAATGGCAGATTCACAGTCAATGGAATTCCGGCACTGCATCCGGCAGTCAGAAGCATTGTTAAAACAGAACAGAAAAATGGAATATTTTCTGCTGGTGTTTCCAGAACGCCAATGCGGATTCCCGTGATAGCAGCTGCCAGCAACAGGGAAATTCCAGCCACAATCGGTGCTAATTTCTTGCTGAATCGGTCTGCTAAATCAGATGCATACGTATGGCGGAGGAAATCCGACATCTGTTTTGTTTTCCGGATGGTTGCCAGAATCGGATAATCTTGCACTACCCCACGGGTCAATTCTTCAGCTGCGGTTTCACTCTGCACACAGGTGACAATATACTTTTCAAAGTTTTTCGTCAACAGAGCAAAGTTCCGAGTTGCACGGCGAATGATGAATAATTTCCCGATGGAGTTCATCAGCAAAATAAAGCTGGAAACCGGCAAGAAAATATGCACTAAGTTATGCTGCATGGGCTCTGGAACGAAAATCGTTGCCAGAACGGTCAGCAAACACGGAATCAATGGCATTGCTGCAATCGTGTCGCTGTCTGCCTCTCGATGGAACAGCTTTCGCATTCCATTGATGACGGTTGGAAATGTAATAAACAGAATCAACAGCCCTAAAATCAGATGCAGGAAACAATATCCCCGTACCGTCATCAGCTGTGATAATGCCGGATACAAGAGCGTATAACTCGATTCTCCGATGGCAAGAAATGCACCGATTACGGTCAATACTGCCAGCGATACTGTCCGGAAAAAGACGGCGTTCCGCAGCAAATTGATGTTGACCCGAATTTCCGCTTCCTGATTGGGAATGGATTTTGGTTCTGGCGGAACAGGCTTCTGCACTTTCACCCGTGGCGTTTTTTCCTTCTTGGGTTTTCTCGGCTTTTTCGGCTGTTCTGGTTCGGTGTAAGTGCTTTCCTGAACAACAACCTTCTTGAATCTTGCTGTATAAGACTCATTTTCTTCTGGCTGTGGTGCTGGTTCTTCTGTTGTCCAATCGGTTCCCAGCGGTTGTTCTGTTGAATCAAATCCGCTTGAACCTGGGATTTTCGATTCCGAATCGTCCCACCATCCTGAATGGGAAGATTCTTCTGTTGTCCAATCGGTTTCCAGCGGTTGTTCCGCTGGTGCATAACCTGCTGCAAATTCTGATTCTGAATTTGGCACGTTATTTGTGACAGGCTCTGGAATGGGCTTTTCCACTGGAATTGATTTTTGTTTCTTTGGCTTCTTTTCTTTTTTCTGCCGTACTTTCTTCTGTTTTTTGGGTTTCTGTATTGGGGTTGATTTAACTAGTTCTGATTCCGTGGCAACTGGTGATTCTTCCGGTTGCATATATTCTTGCACTGGCGGCATATACGCTTCTTCCGGCTGCGTATATTCTTGCACGGGTGGTGTATACGGTTCTTCCGGCTGCATATATTCTTGCACTGGCGGCATATACGCTTCTTCTGGCTGCGTATATTCCTGCACAGGTGGTGCATACGATTCTTCCGGCTGCGTATATTCCTGCACAGGTGGTGCATACGATTCTTCCGGCTGGGCAAATTGCTGCTTGGACGGCTTTTCTTTTTTCTTCCGTGCCTTTTTCTGTTTTTTTGGTTTCTGTACTGGAGTTGGTTCAACTGGTTCTGTGATAATTGATGATTCTTCTATCTGTGCAGGTTCTTGCACAGGCGGTATATAGGACGTTTCTGGTTGTACAGGCTCTTCCTGCACGGGCTGCATGTATGATTCTTCCGGCTGTGCGGATTTCAGTACAGATGGCGTTTCTTTTTTCCACCATTGCCACCATTTTTTCTTTTTCGGCTTCTGTTCCGGAGTCGATTCAAGCGGTTCTGATGTTGTCGAAACTGTTACTTCTTCCTGTACAGGTTCTTGCACAGGTGGTGTGTATGGCTTCGGCTCTTCTGCCTTTTGTACAGGCGGTGTATATGGCTTTGGCTCTTCTACTTTTTGCATCGGTGGTGTATACAGCTTCGGTTCTTCTACTTTTTGTACAGGCGGTGTGTACGGCTTTGGCTCTTCCGCCTTTTGCACGGATGGTGTATATGGCTTTGGCTCTTCTACCTTTTGCACCGGTGGTGTATACGGCTTTGGCTCTTCCACCTTCTGTACAGGCGGTGTATACAGCTTTGGCTCTTCCAGCTTTTGCACTGGTGGTATATACGGCTTCGGCTCTTCCACCTTTTGTATTGGCGATGTATACGACTTTGGCTCTTCTACCTTTTGCACGGGTGGTGTATATGGCTTTGGCTCTTCTACCTTTTTCACAGGCGGTGTATAAGGCTTCGGCTCTTCTACCTTTCGCACAGGTGGCATATACGGCTTCGGCTCTTCTACCTTTTGCACTGGCGGTGCATACGGCTTTGGCTGCGGTTCTACTGGTTGCCGATACGCCTCCGCAGGCTCTGGATAACTCGGCGGTGCTGTATGATTGACCTGCGGAACTCGTTTCTTCCCAGAAAACCATCTTTTCGCAACAGGCTGCTTTTTCTCCTGCTGTTTTTTCTCTGGCTGCACTGCCGCCTTTACAGCTGGTCTTTCTGCCGGCTGTGTCTTCTTCACTTTGCGGGACTGGTCAGCAGCGTTTCAAATGCATGTGAAATCGGCTGTTTTTTCTGTGGCTGCTGTTGTTCCGCCTTTAAGGCAGCAACTGCCGCAGCCGCTTCCGCCTCTGCCTTTGCAACTGCCTCCTGAGCCTCTCGCAAGGTTTCCTGCAAGGTCTGTGTTGGCGTAATTGCCGGAAATGTTTCCGTCTTTGCCTTTCGCCACTCTGGCTCTGGTTCTGTCAGCGATTCTCGCTGATAAGATTGCTCGGTACGTTTCTTGGGTTTCCGACTTTTCTGTGCCTGCTTTTTCTCTTTGGCACGGGTGGAATCCTGCATTTCCTGAATCGCTGGCTGATATACCGGCTGCTCCGGCTTCTGTTCAGATTCCGGCTGTTCTAATAAAACTGCACCGTCATAATCTGAAATATGGTCGCTCTTTGGATTCGGTGTGGTCTGCGGACGAATGGCAGGAGAACGGACAAACGACACCTTTGGCCGCATGAGTTCCAGCGTCTGAAACGCAGCGGTTCGGCTCTCTTCTACATCGGTTCGCCGCTGATAGCGATTCTGTTTGATTTGATTGATATTTGCCGCCATTTCAGAACGGTAAGGAGAATACGGGGTACGCTGTCTGGTGCGGCTGGATGCATAAGAATACGCCTCCGCAGATGCTTCGGTACTCGGTGGTACGTTTCTTCTGCCGGCGGCATGATTCAACATTTTTTGTGTTTCCAGCTTTCCGGACGGAGATTCTTTTTTCCCTTTCGTTGCTTCGTCGGACTGATATTCTTTTAAAATTTCCTCAACGGAAAATTTTTGATTTGCCATATTTTGCTGTTACACTCCTTTAAAGCAGGGGATTGCAGAACGGCAGATTCTGCAACTTATGGTTTTCCGGATGGATTCCGCCGCTGCCGCACTGCCTCATACATAAAAATGCTGGCTGCAACGGATGCATTCAGGGAATTGACTTTTCCGTACATCGGCAGACTGAGCAGCTGGTCGCAGTGTTCCCGCACCAGTCGACCCATGCCATTTCCCTCTGAGCCGATGACAAACGCTGTGCCATCCCGAAAATCTGTCTGCGTATAATCCGTTCCGGCAGCATCTGTTCCGTAAATCCAAATACCGTTTTGCTTGAGTTCTTCCATGGCTGCCACCAAATTGGGGACTCTCGCCACTTTCACCCAGCTAACTGCACCGGCAGAGGTCTTTGCGACGGTTGCATTCAGCGATGCACTTCGCCGTTTCGGAAGGATGATACCATGAAAGCCTGCCGCCTCTGCGGTTCGCAAAATTGCACCCAAATTGTGCGGATCCTGAATTTCATCGCAAATCAGCAGCAGCGGTTTTTCGCCTTTTTCCGCAGCGTATTCCAAGATTTCTGCAATGCTGGCATAGGTTGCACAAGCACCGTCTGCCACAACGCCCTGATGGGTCTGGCGGGTCATCTGGGATAACCGAGCATCTGAAACAATCTTCACTGGAATGCCCTGATCGGCTGCCAGCTGTGCAATCTGCCCTAAAATGCCCTGTTTTCCGCTCATATAAATCGTATCTAACGGCGTACCGCTCTTCAATGCCTCCATGACCGGATTTCTTCCGGCAATGCGGTTTTCTTCTTCCTGTGGGGCAGCGGTACGATTTCTTGGTTGTCTTTCCGGCTTCATCTAAATTTCCTCAGTCCTCTTCTGGTGTAAATGCCAGCCGGACATCCTCTTTTTTCCGGCTGGTAAGTTTCAAAAATGAATAAAAGTCATGGCAGAATACCATGACTTTTATTATAGCATGTTTCCAAAAAAAGTACAAGGTCTTTTTTCTGGTTTTCATAAAGTTTTTGCGGAAATGGAAAATTTTCTGCAACCGTTGATTCTGAAATTTTACAGGACTGCAAAACAAACCGCACACGCTGCCGCTGCCGAGAGCACTGCACTGCAAAACAACGGCAATGTCCGCTTCCAAAACGGCGGCAACGGGTTCGGTTCTAGTTCCTGCAAATACTCTCTGGCGGCTGCCTGTGCAAGCTCCGGCGGCAGCTGCGTGATGCCCGGACGGAGATAAAAAATTGCCTTTTCAAAATACGCACTGTCCGGCTGATGCACTTCAATCACTTTTTTATGAACCCCTTTTACCATGTTGCAATTCCTCCTGTATGATTGGATTTACCATCAGTATGAACCACATTCCGGCAGTTTAAACCATCGAAAAAAGAAATCCCGTACAGAATGGAATCTGCACGGGAAAATCTGAATCTGGCACCCCCTACCGGAATCGAACCGATGACCAATTCTTAGGAGGAATTTGTTATATCCACTTAACTAAGGGGGCAACGATGTTATTATAGCACAGTTTGGGGAAAATTGCAACTGTCATTTTGAAAATAAACGATTCTTAGGGAAACCGACTGCGTATGATTCGGCAAAATCGCTTCGCTCTTTGCCTTCGTGCTGTTCGCCGGTGATTGCGTTTTCCGAATTTATTACCCATCTTTCTTAGATTACAGTTTACAAGAAGTTTCTTTGTTTTTAGAATGGCGAACAGCATTTGCTTACTTCTCTTAGATTTCAATGTCATCTCATTAATACGTCTGTTAAGGGGGACAGCTTGTCCCCCTTAACAATCCTCCTCCGCCGAGCTGAGCCAGCTCGACCGCAGTTTTCTGCAACAAAATCTGCCGATCTTCCCTTTGAAAATCAATTTTCCCGATAATTTACGTTCTGCTCTTGCATCTTTCCGCTTTTTTCGGTATAATAGAGAAAAGAACGCTCAGGAGAAAGAGGAGAAGTACCATGAAAAACGGGTTTTTCCCGATTGCCTGTGCAACGCCACCCTTACGGGTGGCAGATTGCACCTATAACGCCGAGCAAATCATCTCTCTGACCAGAGAAGCTACAAAAAACGGCAGTAAACTGGTCGTCTTTCCGGAACTTTGCATAACCGGATATACTTGCGGTGATTTGTTCCTTCAGCAAATTCTATTAGACGGTGCGTTGCAAGCACTGCGTACAATTTTGAAAGAAACCAGTAACCTTTCCTGTATTTGTGTAGTCGGTCTGCCCATCCGGCATACCGGAGCAATTTATAACTGTGCAGCGGTCTGCTATCAGGGTTCTGTATTGGGCATCGTTCCAAAGCAGCATCTGCCCAACTACGGGGAATTTTACGAACAGCGTCACTTTACCCCCGGTATACCAGCAGACGGCAAGACGTTCTGGCAAGCAGATGGCATTGCTCCCTGCCCGTTCGGAGCACAACAGCTGTTCCAGTGTGCAGAAGCACCGGATTTCACCTTTGGTGTGGAACTCTGCGAAGATGTCTGGGTTGCAGATACGCCTTCCGTTGCAATGGCTCGCATGGGTGCAACGCTGATTGTCAATCTCTCATGCAGCGATGAAATCATTGGAAAAGCTGCTTATCGCCGTACCATTTTGCAAGCAAAATCCGGTAGCCTGCTCTGTGCCTATGCCTATGCAGATGCCGGCATGGGAGAGTCCACGCAGGATATGGTCTTTGCCGGACACAACTTGATTTTAGAAAACAGTGCGATTCTGGCAGAATCCAAGCTATTTTCAGATGGTCTGCTCTATGCAGAACCGGACTTACAGCGAATGGCAGCAGAACGGCAGCGTTCCAACTCGTTCCAGCCGTTGCCGCTGACAACGGTCTGCACAAGATTTTTCATGCCGCTGACAGAAACTGCCCTGCATCGCTTTTTCTCTCCGACACCGTTTGTGCCTGCCGGAGCAGCAGAACTTTCTGAACGCTGCGAAACCATCTTGACGTTGCAGGCAACGGGTCTGGCAACCCGTCTGCGACACATCGGCTGCAAAACGGCAGTCGTTGGCTTATCCGGCGGACTGGATTCCACATTGGCACTCATTGTGATGGTGCACGCTTTCGACCTGTTGGGACTGCCAAGAAGCGGAATGCTGGCTGTTACAATGCCCTGCTTTGGTACGACAGACCGTACTTATCAGAACGCTTGCCGTCTGGCAAAAGCCTATGGGGCAACCCTGCGAGAAATTCCGATTCAAAAGAGTGTCCGGCAGCATTTTGCTGACATTGGTCAAGACGAATCCGTTCACGATGTCACCTATGAAAACAGTCAGGCAAGAGAACGGACACAAGTCCTCATGGATTTGGCAAACCAGTGCGGCGGGATTGTTGTCGGCACAGGCGACCTCTCAGAATTGGCTCTGGGCTGGGCAACCTACAACGGCGACCATATGAGTATGTATGCCGTCAACGCCTCCATTCCAAAGACGTTGGTACGCTATCTGGTACAGTATGAAGCCAGCAAAACACCGGAAGTTCTCCGTGCCGTCCTGCTGGACGTTTTAGATACGCCCGTCAGTCCGGAACTGCTGCCGCCAGAACCAGACGGTACGATTGCACAGAAAACAGAAGATTTGGTTGGTCCTTACGAGCTGCATGACTTCTTCCTGTATTATGTGCTGCGATTTGGATTCACGCCGTCTAAAATTTATCATCTGGCACAAAAAGCACTGGGCGGAAAGTATGAAACAGCAGTCATCTTGAAATGGCTTCGCAGTTTTTATCGGCGATTTTTCTCTCAGCAATTCAAGCGTTCCTGCCTGCCGGATGCTCCGAAAGTCGGCAGCGTTACCCTCTCCCCAAGAGGTGACTGGCGAATGCCAAGCGATGCCTGCCGGACGCTGTGGCTGGCAGATTTGGAACAGCTGTAATTTTATTGTTTCTTCGTTGCAATTGCAACTTTGATTCTATTTCATATCAAATTGGATTGACACCGCCTAAAATTTATCATCTGGCACAAAAAGCACTGGGCGGAAAGTATGAAACAGCAGT
>ERZ840517.3818-NODE-3818-length-11165-cov-4.357156_pt1 | contig 11165 bp, 9 predicted proteins | sample MGYA00519876_ERZ840517 | MGnify/ENA primary metagenome ERZ840517 (study PRJEB31850, sample SAMEA3708882) | human gut metagenome | biome: human gut; feature: human-associated habitat; material: faeces | place: China | collected 2014 ... | reverse complement strand
ATAATATATGTATGAGTCAATAAATGGGAAAAAGTTAATTAAAATTTTATTTGTAAAAGTATTCACAAGTGATATAATTGGTTCAATTGTAAACATAGTTATTCCTTGTTTATTATCTCTTCATTCTATTACTTATAAAAAAGGCGATATTCCTTGGTATTGGATTACAGGTATTTTTTTAGTTATATTAATTGTTTATAATATATTATCATGTATAATAAGAAGAGTGACAGAAAGGCAGAATAAGCAACTAAATATAGTATATAATTGTTACAATGAACAACGTTCGATAAATAGTAAATTTGCTACGTATATTTATAGACTTAACAAAGCGATAAATGGCTACATTAGTTCTTCAACTCCTATTGATAAGAAGTCTTTAGATAAAATTGCAGATTTTCAAACATTTTCCTTTTGTGTTTGTGAAAGTATTTATAAAATTATAAACAAAGAGTTCGGAGACGATATTTTATGTCAAGTTACTCTAATGAAAAAAGAAAATAACATTGTTAAAATGGTGGCATATGCAAATGATAATGAAATTATGCCTTCTTCTTATAAAGAAGAATTTCATCTAGATAGTAGTGATATATTTTTTATAACATTGTTTAATGATTTAAATGGTGAAATACGTTGCATACCTAAAAAGGAAGATATTGGAACAAAGTTTAAAATATTCAATGGGAGTTCTGAGAGAGAAAAAAATATTTGTCAGTACATAGGAATCCCCGTAAAAACCGATAGAAACGAAATTGAATTTGTGCTACAAATAGATGTCTCAAAGCCTGATATTTTTGGGAAAAATGAAAAAGAAATGAAAATTTTTGCCAAAAATGTTTTTTATCCATATGCTATGATGCTGTACAAAACATATGAAAGAGACTTGGTTTTTAATCAGTACTATGATTTGATTGTTACAATGTTATCTAAAACATCTTAAATAAGGAGGTTTAACTATGACAGATATTTATCTTGAATCAAATGAAATAATTGTTGAAGAAAAGAGTGTGACTCAAATGAAAGAATATGTGAAAATGCGAGAGCCAAGTCAAACAATATTCATTAGAAATAAAAAAGAAGCTCAAAAGTTATCAAAGAGAGTTGCAGAATCCTCAGAAGAGATGAGATTTGAAAGATACAAAGAAGCTGTTCAAGACAATGATTTATTGTATTTATATAATTATTATAATTCTTGCTCGACATTTGATTTATTAAAAATGCTTTTTGGTAAGATACAAAAGCGTCTTTCTTAAAATGACAATTAAATATAAATACCCCTCTCACAAGCCTCAACTTAGGATTCTAGGTTGGGGCTTTTTGAGTTGGGGAATGATGCATGATGGTGGTGATTCGATGCCCGATCATTTGATAGGATATGGAATCTAAAAAGAAAAAGAATATATTAAATATTTTAGCAGAGGTTACGTTTGTGGCTTCTGCCAGTTTTGTAAATTATGAGAAATTTAGGAGCGAATTTATTATGGATAATATAACGGTATCTTTAGATAGCAAAATTTTATTAAATGTTAAAGAGGCATCGGATTTGTTTGGAATAGGACAAAATAGACTTAGAGATATAGTGAGAGAGGATTATGGAAATAAGTATCATCTTATGCTTGGACGCACTATAAAAATAAAAAGAAAGCAGTTTGAAGAATTTATAGATAAGGTGGAACAATTATAAGGACAAATAGACAATTAGCTTTGAATGTGATATAATCAGCGTTGTACGCATTCGAGGCATTCATGTTTATGGAGGCTGAGAAATGGCAAATAGAGTAACATCTGAAAAAAACAAACCTTCAAGAAGGACTTTACGAACTAATGAGTATTACAATCCTAAGACAAAAAGATATGAATATCATTACAAGGATTGTTTTGGAAAAGAAAGAGTTATAAGTTCTTATAGGCTTGAAGTGATGGATCAGTTACCGAAGGGAAAGAAATCATCAAAAAGTTTGCGTGAAAAGGAGGCAGAATTAAACGCACAACTTGAAAATAGTATTGATATTGATGGAGCAAAATTAACATTATTGGAAGTAGTTGATAGATATCTTAAATATTTATATAACAGAAAGAGTTTGGCTCATAATACAAAAGTTGGATACAATGTAACGGTAAACAATTTGAAACAATATAAACTTGGTTATATGGAAATAGGAAAAATAAGACCGCAGCATTGTGAAGAGTGGCTTGATGATATGAAGAAGAAACACAGAGGTTCATCTATTCAGACACAAATAAGCCTTATAAAAAGAGCTTTTGAGTATGCTTTAGACTATGATTATATTGTCAAGAATCCATTCAGAAATATTACAACCGATAAAAGTGACAGTAAGAAGATGGACGCTCTTTCTGTGAAGGATATGAATAGATTTCTTGATTTTTGTTCAAAAGATGTACATAGTGCACATTGTTATGATATGATATATGTATTGTTTTGGACAGGACTAAGAGTTTCAGAATTATGTGGTCTTACGCTTGATGATATTGATATGGACAATCGAATGGTAAAAGTTGATAAGCAGTTACAATGCGTTAATCATGTGCATGTGATTTTGCCTACTAAAACCACAAATGGAGAGCGTATTATACCAATGACGGATGGCGTATATCAATGCTTCGAACGTGTTATTAAGAATCGCTATATCATGGGTGATATAGAACCAGCATGTTATGATGAACGAGGTAATAAATATGAGGGATTTGTATTTCTTGCAACAAGAAGCAGAAAGACCATAGTAAGAAGTCATGTAGAAGAGTATCTGCAAAATTGTATAAAAAGATTTAATAATGCCAATATTGAAAATCCCATTCGTAAATTTGAACCGCATATATGCAGACATACGTTTGCAACTAATATGCAGTATCTACCACCAAAGACATTACAATATATACTTGGACACGGAAACATATCTACAACCATGAATAATTATGTTAATGCAAAACCAGGCGAAGAACAACTAGCACAGATAAATGCTATGGCGAATCAACTTATTTCTAATTAGTATGAAATAGAGCATACTAAATTTTTACTAAATATGAAGTGCAACGAAATGTGATATTATATATGTAAAAGTGATGAAATAACAGTAGTTAGCATTTATAATATGAAAGAAAATCCTAAAAATACCGAATTTGAAAGGATACAGATATATGATAGCTATTATCGATTATGATGCAGGAAATCTAAGAAGTGTGGAAAAGGCACTTGAAGCTATAGGGCAGGAAGCAGTTGTGACAAGGGACAGGAATGAGATTCTGTCATCTGATAAAGTGATTTTACCGGGGGTAGGTTCGTTTGGCGATGCAATGGGACGGCTTAATGAGTATGGTCTTGTGAACACCATACATGAGGTTGTTGACTCAGGAAAGCCATTTCTGGGTATATGTCTTGGACTTCAGCTTCTATTCAGACGCAGCGATGAATCGGATGGAGTTGAGGGACTTTCGATTCTTCCGGGTGAGATATTGAGGATTCCGGATGCACCGGGAATCAAGATACCTCATATTGGCTGGAATTCCCTTAAGGTATCGGAGGGCGCAAGACTTTTTGAAGGTCTTGGTGAGAATCCTTATGTGTATTTTGTACACTCATATTATCTCAAGGCTGATGATGAGAGCATAGTCGCTGCGACTTCTGAATATGGCGGAACTATAATACACGCCTCTGTTCAGAAGGATAATGTATATGCATGTCAGTTCCACCCTGAAAAGAGCGGAAGTGTGGGTATGCAGATTCTCAAGAACTTTGCCACATTATAACAGTGCATTCTAATCAATAATAGAGAGGACAGCTTATGTTTACCAAGAGAATAATACCATGTCTGGACGTTAATAATGGAAGAGTTGTGAAGGGAACCAATTTTGTGAACCTGCGTGATGCCGGTGATCCGGTTGAGGTAGCTGCCCTTTATGACAAGGCGGGAGCAGATGAGCTTGTATTTCTGGATATCACAGCCTCATCCGACAGAAGAGAGACTACAGTTGAACTTGTGAGAAGGGTTGCCGAGAAGGTATTTATTCCGTTTACGGTTGGTGGCGGAATAAGGACTGTCGATGATTTTAAGAATCTTCTGAGGGAGGGTGCGGACAAGATTTCAATTAATTCATCCGCAATCGATAATCCACGCCTTATAAGCGATGCGGCGGATAAGTTCGGCAGCCAGTGTGTAGTTGTCGCGATAGATGCTAAGAGAAGAGTGGACGGAAGCGGTTGGAATATTTACAAGATGGGCGGAAGAGTGGACACAGGAATCGATGCACTTGAGTGGGCTGTGAAGGCTGATAAGCTGGGTGCCGGAGAGATACTTCTTACCAGCATGGACTGTGATGGAGTCAAGCAGGGGTATGATATTGAGCTTACGCGGACAATAGCTGAGAATGTATCAATACCTGTCATCGCTTCGGGCGGAGCCGGAAGTAAGGAGCATTTTTATGAGGCACTCACGGAGGGCAAGGCGGATGCGGCGCTTGCTGCTTCACTTTTTCATTACAAGGAGCTTGAGATATCCGACCTTAAAGATTATCTTGCACAGCGCGGTGTGTCTGTGAGAAGGTAATGTATGTATAACTAAAAATAGACTTAGTAATTGGAGATTGATATGTCACAGATTAGCAATGACTGGCTTGAAGCGCTTAAACCTGAGTTCGCCAAGCCATATTATAGGGATTTATATAAGTTTGTGGACAGTGAATACAGGAAGGGTGTGGTATATCCGCCGTCGGAGGATATATTTAGCGCATTTAATTTCACGCCGTTAAAGAATGTCAAGGTGTTAATACTTGGGCAGGATCCATACCACAATGAATTGCAGGCGCATGGGCTGAGCTTTTCGGTTCTTCCTGAACAGAAGGATATTCCGCCATCGCTTCAGAATATATATCAGGAGCTTCACGATGACCTTGGCTGTTATGTTCCGGACAATGGTTATCTTAAAAAATGGGCGGATCAGGGTGTGCTTCTTTTAAACACTGTACTCACGGTTCGCGCTCATCAGGCTAACTCTCATCAGGGACATGGCTGGGAGCAGTTTACGGACGCCGTCATTGAGGCTGTCAATGCGCAGGACAGACCTATTGTGTACATGCTCTGGGGCAGACCGGCACAGAGTAAGATTCCAATGTTAACGAATCCGAAGCACCTGATACTCAAGGCGCCGCACCCAAGCCCGCTGTCGGCTTATAGAGGCTTCTTTGGGTGCAGGCATTTCAGCCAGGCAAATGAATTCCTGAAGGCACATGGGGTGGAGCCTATTGATTGGCAGATTGAGAATATAAGATAATAGGTTCATCGATTGCAGAGGAATTGGATTATGAAACTTAAGAACGCTTTATTATTGGCATTGACGGCATTTATATGGGGGACAGCATTTGTCGCGCAGAGTGTAGGAATGGATTATATAGGACCATTCACATTTAACGGAATAAGGTCATTTATCGGTGCGTTGACGCTTGTTCCTTGCATATTGGTTCAGAAAGAGATTTGCGGAAGAGATAAAAGAGCAGCACAAAGCACATCGATAATTGAAAGAACCTCCGGCTCTGAAAAAGTGTCGGAAATAACATCAGGAAGTAGAGTGCAGGCAACAACAGAAGGAGTATCGGAAAACACAACTGATATACATAATGGAAATATAAAGGAGCTGATTGTCGGAGGTATCCTCTGCGGAATACTTCTCTTTGTGTCGAGCAGCCTTCAGCAGATTGGAATTAAGTACACATCCGCGGGAAAAGCCGGGTTTATCACAGCTTTTTATATAGTGCTTGTACCGGTTATTGGCATTTTTATGAAGAAGGCTTCCGGCTGGAAGATATGGGCGGCAGTTGTTCTTGCTCTTGTAGGTCTGTACTGTCTATGTATAAAGGACGGCTTTTCAATCGGAAAAGGGGACATTCTTATTTTTCTATGTGCGATAGGATTTTCGGCGCACATTATGGTGATAGATTATTTTTCGCCGAAGGTTAATGGTGTTACACTGTCATGCATACAGTTTTTGGTGTGCGCAGTGGCATCACTTCCGTTTATGTTCAGCCTTGAACATCCTGATATGGCAGCCATATTGTCAGCGTGGCTTCCGATTCTCTATGCCGGTGTGCTCTCCTGCGGGGTGGCATACACCTTGCAGATTATAGGGCAGAGGAATGTCAATCCTACGATAGCGTCATTGATACTCAGTCTGGAATCCTGCTTCTCAGTGCTTGCCGGGTGGGTAATTTTACATGAGAGCCTGTCAATTAAAGAGAGCGCTGGATGTGTGCTTATGTTCGCGGCGATAATACTTGCACAGCTGCCGTCAAAAATTGAGTAAAACATGAAGTGTGGGTATGGAAAACATAAATCAAGAAAAATACCCACAGCCAAGCAAAAAAGCAAAAAAAAATAGACTGCTATGGGTATGTGAGAACAGAAGACAGGAAAAATACCCACAGCCAAGCAAAAAAGCAAAAAAAAATAGACTGCTATGGGTATGGAGAGCATAAGACAGGAAAAATACCCACAGCCAAGCAAAAAAGATAATAGAGAAAAGAAAGCAGATAAAAAAGAAAACGCGTCATATTGTAATTTAACTTACAATATGGCGCGTTTTCAACTGCATATACCTCAGCTATCTTGATATCTCAACTATCTCAACTATCTCAGCTATCTCAACATTACACACTATTGTTTTAGTGGAGTTTGCCTTTTAAGAAGGCTCTAACTCCAACCTACTTATCAAGATTCTTCTGCGCAGTCGACAGCATAAGCTTGATTCTGTTGAGCTGGTTAACCTCGCTGGCACCCGGGTCATAGTCTACGGCGATTATGTTGGCATCCGGATAAGCGGCGCGCAGCTCTTTTATGACACCCTTACCTACGATATGGTTAGGCAGGCATGCGAAAGGCTGGCAGCAGACGATGTTCTTAGCTCCGTGGTGAATAAGCTCAATCATTTCGGCCGTGAGAAGCCAGCCCTCACCTGTCTGGTTTCCGAGTGAAACGAGTGGGGCAGCCAGCTTAGTCATCTCCTTGATGTCTGTCGGAGCATCGAAGCGCTTGCTCTGCGCAAGTGCCTTGTTGGACGGACCGCGGAACATATTGATTGCCTTTATTACAGCGTTGCTTATGTGCATTGACTTCCTGCTTGAACCGAGGTTGTCTGCCTTGAAGTTCGCGTTCTCAGCGCAGTAGAGCATGAAGCCCATGAAATCAGGAACTACAGCCTCAGCGCCTTCCTTCTCAAGGAGGTCAACGAGGTAGTTGTTGGCAGCAGGCAGGAACTTGACAAGAATCTCACCGACTATTCCGACGCGTGGCTTCTTGATGTCAAGAAGAGGAAGCTCATCGAATTCCTTTATAATCTGCCTGATGTTGCGGTTGAAATCCTTCATATATACCTTTGGCTGCTTGAGCTGCTCTATGATAATATTCTTCCACTTCTCATGGAGTGCATTGACCGAGCCGGGAACTGCCTCATAAGGACGTGTGCGGTACACAACATTCATAAATATATCACCGTACTGGATTGCCATCGCTACCTTCTTAATCATAGGAAGCGAGTAGGTGAAGCCTGAGTTGCTCTCAAGTCCCTGCACGCTCAGCGATATAACCGGAATATCAGGGTAGCCTGCCTTTATGAGGGCACGGCGGATAAATCCGATATAGTTCGACGCACGGCAGCCACCACCTGTCTGTGTGATGACAAGAGCTGTCTTTGTGAGGTCATATCTGCCTGAGAGCACTGCCTCCATCATCTGTCCTACCACGATAAGAGAAGGGTAGCAGGCATCATTGTTGACATACTTAAGACCTGTATCGACTGCAGACTTGCTCACATTCTTCAGTACTTCGACATTGTAGCCGCAGGAATTGAGAGCAGGCTCAATGAGGTCGAAGTGTATAGGTGACATCTGCGGACAGAGAATAGTGTAATTGCTGTCGCGCATTTCCTTGGTAAATTCTTTTCTGTGGTAAGCACTTGATACGATGCTGCGCTTGTAGTTGTTGTGCTCACGAACCTTTATGGCGGAGATGAGTGAACGGATACGGATTCTTGCGGCACCGAGGTTGTTTACCTCATCTATCTTTAATACGGTGTAAATCTTTCCTGCTGAGGAGAGTATATCATTCACCTGGTCGGTTGTGACGGCGTCAAGTCCGCAGCCGAAGGAGTTGAGCTGTATCATGTCAATGTTGTCCTTGTCGCGGATGAAGCTTGCTGCGGCGTACAGTCGTGAATGGTACATCCACTGATCCATTACGATGAGAGGACGCTCAACCTTTCCGAGGTGTGATATAGAATCCTCTGTGAGAACAGCTATTCCATAGCTGTTGATAAGCTCAGGGATACCATGGTTAATCTCAGGGTCGATATGGTATGGACGGCCTGCGAGAACTATAGCGTGTCTTCCTGTCTCCTCAAGGTATTTGAGGGTTTCATCACCCTTCTTCATAATATCGCGGCGGCATTCTGCTAATTCATCCCATGCGGCCTGGCATGCGGCGGTAACATCCCTGGAGGAGATGTTGAACTGACCTCCGATTTCCTTGGAGAGACGCTTTGCAAGAACCTTCTCGTCCTCAAATGAGAGGAAAGGATTCATAAAAAGTATATTCTCTGTCACAAGCTCTTCTACGTTATTCTTGATGTTCTCAGCGTAGGAGGTTACGATAGGGCAGTTGTAGTGGTTGTTAGTGTTCTCTATTTCCCTGCGCTCATAAGGTATGCAAGGATAGAAGATAAATTTTATTCCCTGCTTGATAAGCCACGTTACATGACCATGTGCGAGCTTGGCAGGATAACACTCAGACTCACTAGGGATGGATTCAATTCCCAGCTCATATATCTTACGACTTGACTCAGGCGAGAGAACAACGCGGAAGCCGAGCTTTGTAAAGAATGTGAACCAGAATGGATAGTTCTCGTACATATTGAGTACACGCGGGATACCTACAACACCGCGTGGTGCATCTGTTATCTCAAGAGGTTCATAAGAGAAAAGACGCTTGTTCTTGTATTCAAAAAGATTTGGCACATGGTCTTTATTCTTTTCCTTGCCGATACCACGTTCGCAGCGGTTTCCGGATATGAACTGTCTTCCGCCGGAGAAACGGTTGATTGTGAGGAGACAGCTGTTGGTACAGCCCTTGCAGCGTGCCATTCTTGTCTCGTATGTAAGCTCATTGATTTTCTCAATAGAAAGCATAGTGGTATTCTGACCTTCGTAGCGCTCTCTTGCGACAAGGGCGGCACCGAAGGCACCCATGATTCCTGCAATATCAGGACGTATAACCTCTACACCTGTAATTTTTTCAAGGCTTCTAAGGACAGCGTCATTGTAGAAGGTACCACCCTGGACAACAATCTGGTGACCTAAATCCTTAGGGTCTGAAATCTTGATAACCTTGTAAAGCGCGTTCTTGATAACAGAGTAGGCAAGTCCGGCAGATATATCCGCCACGCTTGCACCCTCCTTCTGCGCCTGCTTAACCTTGGAGTTCATGAATACGGTACATCTTGTACCGAGGTCTATAGGGTGAGGCGCAAAGAGAGCCTCTTTTGCGAAATCCTCAACAGAGTAGTTCAGCGACTTTGCAAATGTCTCTATGAAAGAACCGCAGCCTGAGGAGCATGCCTCATTGAGCTGGACACTGTCAACGGTGTTATTTTTAATCTTGATACATTTCATATCCTGACCGCCTATATCGAGGATACAGTCAACCTCAGGGTCAAAAAATGCGGCGGCATAATAGTGGGATACAGTCTCAACCTCACCCTCATCGAGCATGAGTGCTGCCTTTATAAGTGCCTCACCGTAGCCTGTTGAACATGAGCGCACGATATGCGCATCGGCAGGAAGGATGGAATATATCTCCTTTATCGCCTTTATGGATGTCGCGAGAGGGCTTCCGTTGTTGCTGCTGTAGAAGGAGTAGAGAAGTGTTCCGTCCTCTGCTACCACTGCAGCCTTCGTTGTGGTGGAGCCGGCATCTATTCCGAGATAGCAGTTGCCGGAGTAGTTCTCAAGACTGCCCTTGATAACGCGGTGGCTGTCATGGCGTGCGCGGAATTCCTTGTAGGCATCCTGCGTGGCGAACAGAGGCTCCATACGCTCTACCTCAAAGTCCATCTTAATCTTATTGTGAAGCTTGGTGATGAGAGCGTCAATATCAATGGCAATCTCATCTTTGGCGGTCATTGCCGAACCTACAGCCGCAAAAAGATGTGAGTGCTCAGGTGCAATGATGTTCTCAGGACCAAGATTAAGCGTGCGGATAAAAGCATTCTTAAGCTCGGACAGGAAGTGAAGAGGTCCGCCTAAGAAGGCAACATTTCCGCGGATAGGCTTACCGCAGGCAAGTCCGCTTATGGTCTGGTTTACAACGGCCTGAAAAATGGAAGCGGATAAGTCCTCCTTGGTTGCTCCTTCATTGATGAGAGGCTGTATATCGGACTTTGCAAATACTCCGCATCGGGCAGCTATAGGGTATATTGCCTGATAATTTTTGGCATACTCATTAAGACCGGTTGCATCGGTCTGCAAAAGGGTAGCCATCTGGTCGATGAATGAGCCTGTACCACCGGCACAGATACCGTTCATACGCTGGTCGATACCGTTGGTAAAATAGATTATCTTGGCATCCTCGCCGCCAAGCTCTATGGCAACATCTGTCTGGGGAGCGTAGTCGCTTAGCGCTGTTGATACGGCTACGACCTCCTGGGTAAACGGAACCTCAAGGTGGCTTGCAAGTGTAAGACCACCGGAACCGGTTATGACAGGGTGTACGCTTATTGTGCCAAGCTTATCCTTAGCCTTGACAAGAAGACCTGCAAGAGTCTCCTGGATATTGGCGAAATGTCTTTCGTAATCTGAAAACAATATATTGTTAGCTTTATCAATAATTGCTATTTTGACTGTAGTGGAACCAATGTCAATTCCAAGTCTGTATTCGGATGTCATCATGAGAATACATCTCCTTTATCTATAAATAATAAGAAAGGTTACAAAACCCAAGTATGTTACATTATATTATAATTTTTTTCAAATATCAATAGCAACCGTCATTGACAAAATATTAAAAAAAAATTATACTAAAAATTGATGATGTTGGGGTCAAAACATGCCAACCTAATTTACGAGTGTATAACGTATTATATTTATGCATATCAGCTCCGTTGTACGAA
>ERZ840517.3806-NODE-3806-length-11182-cov-3.171385_pt1 | contig 11182 bp, 9 predicted proteins | sample MGYA00519876_ERZ840517 | MGnify/ENA primary metagenome ERZ840517 (study PRJEB31850, sample SAMEA3708882) | human gut metagenome | biome: human gut; feature: human-associated habitat; material: faeces | place: China | collected 2014 ... | reverse complement strand
AAAAGTGCTCCGTCTTTACCTGAAATTCAAGTGCATATTTTTTATAGACAGCCGGCCCATAAAAAATGCTGAGAAAGCGGCGGCATATTACCTCATATACACCCTTTGCCACGCCTGACAGACGCTCATATGCACCAAGACCTTGTCCCGTTGGGATAATGGCATAGTGATCTGTGATCTGCTTATCGTTTGTGTAGCGTGTCTTTGCGATTGTTTTCCATGCATCCTGTGACAAGATCTCCTGTGCAAAACTGCCCACAGGTGCAAAATTACTTAAGCCGCGAATATTTTTTGAAATTTCTTTTGCCACTGCAGTAGAAAGCACACGCGCATCTGTTCTTGGATATGTGACCATCTTCTTCTCATATAATTCCTGAACGATTTTAAGTGTCTCATCAGGACTTATCTTAAATCGTCTTGAACATGTATTTTGAAGCTCGGCAAGATTAAATAAAAGCGGTGGCTGCTTCTGCTCTTTTTTCTTTTCAATTTTAATTAAAGTACAGTCGGGCCTTTTTTCTTCTGGATTAAGAGGTGCCTCCAGATAATTTATAAGCTCCTGTGCCGTCTCTCTCTTTAAAAAGCCATTTTCCTTATAAAGCTTTGGCGACTGAAAATACTTTGAGCCCTCCACACTTCGCCACTCGGCCTCTATAGTTCCCTTATTTTCCTCCTGCGCCACAGGAAGCGATATAATCACACGGTAAAATGGTGTCTTTACGAAGCTTCGTATTTCACGTTCTCTTCGTACAACCATGCCTAGTACGCATGTCATTACACGTCCTACTGAGATAACAGACCACTTTGTATTCATAAAGGAAGCAACAGCAGGACCAAATTTCAGCGTCAGTGCTCTGGAAAAATTGATGCCCATAAGATAATCTTCCTTCGCTCTTAAGTAAGCAGAATCGCTCAGATGATCATAAAAGCTCCAATCCTTTGCCTCACGTATTCCTCTTAAAATTTCTTCTTCTGTCTGAGAATCAATCCACACTCTCAGCCTCTTTTTGTTCTTGACGCCGGCCATCTGGTCTACCAGACGATAAATATATTCACCTTCACGTCCAGAGTCGGTACAAATATAAATAGTATCTACATCTGCACGGTTTAATAATCCCTTTACAATGGCAAATTGTTTTTTGACAGAGCCAATTACCTCATATTTCCACTCCTCTGGGAAAAATGGAATTGTGTTAAGGCTCCACTTTTTAAGTGCAGGATCATAGACCTCTGGATAAGACATCGTGATCAAATGACCAACACACCAAGTCACCACATACTGGTCAGACTCTAAATAGCCGTCCCTTCGTCCGCCATTTACCTTAAGCGCCTTTGCAAATTCTGCTGCAACGCTCGGCTTCTCAGCGATAAACAATTGTTTCCCCATGAAAAAACCTTTCTACATTTACTTTTTTCCTTAAAACGAAAACAAGAGGCAGTAGTTTTTGCTGCTGCCTCCTCCTTGCCGTTATACCGTATGGAAACGATATTCTGTAACAGTTGTAAACTTTGTATTTGCCTTTAATACACAGCTCTTGAAATTCTCATGATGAATGGAATCCGGGAAAAACTGTGTCTCAAAGCATGCACCGCAGAATGGCTTATATGAGCTTTTATTTTTTCCGCATTCAATTGTTGTTCCGTTTGCAGTATATACCTGCATACCTGGCATATCGGTGTAAACATCCATCACGATACCGCTCTTTGCACCTGTCATAGATGCAACCTTTGCAAACTTGCCATCTGTCTTTAAGACATAGTTATGGTCATAGCCGCCGCCATTTTTTATCTGCTCATCATCTGCATGAATATCTTGTCCGATGGTTTTTTCTGTTCTAAAATCAAATGGTGTTCCTGTAACATCTCTATACTCGCCTGTCGGGATCAGAGTTGCATCAGATGGTGTAAACTGATCAGCATCAATCCATACCTTCTGTGACAAAACATCACCACTATCATGACCATCCATGTTAAAGTAGCTGTGATTTGTCAGGTTTGCAAGTGTGTCCTTATCGCTCTCCATATCATACTGAAGGGAAAGGCCATTCTCATCATTTAGCGTATAGGTAACTGTAACTGTAAAGTTACCCGGATAATTCTGATCACCATCTGGACTATGAAGTGTAAAGGCAACTGAGTTTTCTCCAATCTTTGCATCCCACAGACGCTTATAGTAGCTTCCTGGGTTGCTGTGAAGATTGTTAGGACCATTATTAGCCTCAAGCTTATAAGTAACTCCATTTAAAGTGTACGTTGCATTTGCAATACGGTTTGCATGACGGCCTACGACAGCGCCAAGACTTCCGTTATTCTCCAGATAAAGCTTTGGATCACCAAATCCTAATACAACATCTACCAGATTTCCATTTTTATCTGGTACAAGAAGACTCTCAATAACAGCACCGATATCAAGCAAAACTGCCTTCATTCCAGATTTGTTTGTGAGTGTGTAGGAAGAAATCTCCTTCTGATCGGCTGTATAGCCATAAAACTTTTTTTCAACAGACATTTTTATCCCCTTTCTGTCACCATTTATATTTTACGCTTATGCGTTCTTTGGTGTGATATAGCCCTTTGCAGTTAAAAGCTCTGCACTCAAAACTGCACCGCCTGCTGCACCACGCAGTGTATTGTGGGAAAGACCAACAAACTTATAGTCAAATGCAGTATCTTCTCTCAGACGACCTAAGGAGATACCCATTCCATGCTCATAATCGCGGTCTAAGTGTACCTGCGGACGGTTGTCCTCCTCCATGTAGCGGATGAACTGCTTTGGTGCGCTTGGAAGATTTAACTTCTGCGGCTCGCCGCTGAAATTGTTCCAACGATCAATGATCTCTTCCTTTGTTGGCTTCTTCTTAAAGTTTACAAATACTGCTGCTGTATGACCATCCTCAACTGGTACACGGATGCACTGTGTTGTGATCAGCGGTCCCTCTGCCTTCTTGATCACGCCATCCTCAATCTTGCCCCAGATACGAAGCGGCTCCTGCTCACTCTTCTCTTCCTCACCTGCAATGTAAGGAATTACGTTGTCGATCATCTCCGGCCAATCCTTGAAGGTCTTTCCTGCTCCGGAAATTGCCTGATATGTAGTTGCAACAACAAGTGTTGGCTCAAACTCGCGCAGTGCGTGAAGTGCCGGTGTATAGCTCTGGATTGAGCAGTTTGGCTTTACTGCGATAAATCCTCTCTTGGTGCCAAGACGCTTTCTCTGATAAGGAATGATTTCTGCATGCTCTGGATTTAACTCCGGAACCATCATCGGAACATCTGGTGTCCAGCGATGTGCGCTGTTATTAGATACAACCGGAACTTCTGCCTTTGCATAAGCTTCCTCAATTGCACGGATCTCATCCTTTGACATGTCAACTGCACTAAATACAAAATCTACCTGTGCAGCAACTTCTTCTACCTGATTAACATTTAACACAACAAGATTCTTTGCTGCCTCAGGCATCGGTGTCTTCATCTTCCAGCGTCCGCCTACTGCCTCCTCATAGGTTTTTCCTGCAGATCTTGGACTTGCTGCTACTGCAACAAGCTCAAACCACGGATGGTTCTCCAAAAGTGTTACAAAACGCTGTCCTACCATTCCTGTCGCACCAAGTACGCCTACCTTTAATTTCTGCTCCATCTGTGCACCTCTCTCTGTTTTTGTTTTTCATAACTCTTTATATGTAAGGGCTATTTGCCTACATATCGTATATTACTGCTGTGTATCTGTCGGCCCAGATTCAGTTTGCTCATCATCTTTTTCTGATGACTCCTCACTGTCAACACGAGCACCGCAATTAGTACAAAATACATCCTCCTCATCAACTGCAGCACCACACTCAGGACAAACCTTCTGTGTCGGCTGCGGTTCTGGCTCTGGCTGTGGTCTTTCTATTTTTGTTCCGCAGTTAGGACAAAACAGCACATCTTTTGAAATGGTTGCGCCGCAGCTTGGACAGGTATTCTCATTTTTGATATCCCTAATCTGCTGCTCACACTTAGCAATCTTTTCCATAGCATCAGCAATGATCTGAAACTGATTTGCCATGTCATTCTCCACATCATCCTTGTGAAGCTCATAGTATCTTTCTCCGATTGCCATGTATGTATTTTTCATCTGATTTTTTGCTTCATTTACCTGAGCATTCAAACGAGAAATGGCCTGCTGCTCTTCGAGCTTGCCCTTGATATCTTTCGTCATCTCCTGGGCTTTGTTTCCAAAATCCTTTGTTACCTTTGAAAATTGATCAAAAATAGACATCGTATCCTCCTTCAACACTTTAATTTAGTATCATAAAGTATAGCACTTGCTTTTTCTTTCGTCAATGACTCATTTTTCAAAATGGTATCATATCCTATATTGGGGGTCGTGTTCACGGGTTTTCTTATATAAAATGCACTTTTTCCGTGAAGATATATGCCCTTAAGCTTCATTAAAAGGAGGCAACTATGGAACCAATGCTTGATGTTAGCAATCTTTCCTTTGATTATCTTTCTGCATCATCTTGCTTACCTGTAATCGACAATATCTCGTTTCAGGCTTTTGAAGGCGATTTCATATCGATTGTCGGACCGTCCGGCTGCGGAAAATCAACGCTTCTTGATATTATCGCCGGTCTGATGCCGTCATCTGCCGGACAGGTTTTCTTTTTAGGCGAGCCTGTCATAAAACCAAGAAAGGAAATTGGATATATGCTACAGAGAGATCAGCTTTTTGAGTGGAGAAGCATTCTTCGCAACACACTTCTTGGTCCTGAAATACAGCATTCCTCCCATAAAGATAAAAGAAAAGCACGAAAAACTGCTTCTGAAATGCTTACTCGCTATGATCTTGGCGGCTTTTTGGGTGCAAAGCCTTCTGAATTATCCGGCGGCATGCGCCAGAGAGCTGCTCTTATTCGCACACTGATCATGGAGCCCACGCTTTTACTTCTGGATGAGCCATTTTCAGCACTTGATTACCAGACAAGACTCACTGTCTGCAATGACATTTGTGAGATTATCCGCACGAACAAGAAAACTGCCATTTTAGTCACACACGATCTGGCAGAGGCTGTCAGTACAGGAAACAGAGTGCTTGTTTTAGGGAAGCGACCTTCAACAATTAAAATGGAGCTCGTATTTGATCCTGATTTTACTGCACTCTCACCACTCGCCCGCAGGAACCATCCATTATTCAATCCATATTTTCAAAAGCTTTGGGAGGCATTTGCCCATGAAAAATGAAGAATTGATGCGTCTGCTTGCCAGACGACAAAAAAGAAACCGCAAGCTTTTAACTGCCGGACGGTTTCTGATTGGGATTTTGTTTTTTGCCATCTGGGAGCTTTGCGCCCGATTTGGCATTATAAATGATTTTATTTTCAGCAGTCCGTCACGCGTCATACGCACAATACAAAGCTTTGCAGCCAATAATACACTGTGGCTTCATGTTTCTGTTACACTAAAAGAAACAGCACTCAGCTTTTTTATGACTATGGTCATAAGCCTTTTTACCGCTCTTTTATTCTGGCGCTTTCGCTGGATCTACAAGCTGTTTGAGCCATATCTGATTCTGTTAAACAGCCTGCCAAAATCAGCACTTGCACCACTTTTAATTGTGTGGCTTGGCAATAAGCCGCGCACCATTATTGTTGTCGCAGTTTCTCTCGCCGTATTTGGCGCAATATTAACGCTTTACCACGCATTTGAATCTGTTGACCCAGAAAAGATAAAGCTAATACAAACGCTAAATGGCACAAAAATGCACATCATCACAAAGGTTTTGCTTCCCAGCACCGTGCTAGTCTTTATCAACAACATGAAGGTCAACATTGGCCTTTGTCTTGTCGGTGTGATAATAGGTGAGTTTTTAGCAGCCCGCGCAGGTCTTGGCTACCTGATAATTTATGGCAGCCAGACCTTTAAAATGGACTATGTAGTTACATCTATAGTAATTTTATGTACAGCAGCTATTGTGCTGTATGCACTTCTTACATGGGCTGAATCTGCTTACAATCGCTATTATTTAAAGAATGCCTCAGCAAACTGATCCATTGCAAGCTGACTAGAACGAGCCATAAGCTCACGGCTGGAATGCATTGCCAGAATCGGCACGCCAAGATCTACTGTCATTGCCGGAATTGAAGTACTTAAGATACTTCCAAGTGTTCCGCCGCCAACAGCATCTCCATGATTAACAAACTTTGTATGAGCGATCTTCTCTGCACGGCAGATTCCCTCTACAATTGATACTGCATTAGTATCTGTTGCATATCTCTGGTTGTAGTTCATCTTGATAACAACACCGCCCTCCATTGGAATCGGATTGGTCGGATCGTTCTTCTCTGGATGATTCGGATGCATAGCATGAGCTACATCCAGTGATGCTGTCAGGCTGTGAAGCATTACATCGATGAATGCTGTGCGACTCTTGTCTGTATCTGGTGTATTCAGATAAATCTTCTCTAAAATGGAAGACAAGATTACTGAGCCCGCACCCTGCTTTGAGCTTGAACCACACTCTTCGTTATCAAACAATACAACAAGATTACAGATATCAGAAAGTGCCTCTGTATCCATGATTGCATTTAAGCATGACTGGCAGGATGTCAAATTATCAAGTCTTGGCGCTGATAAAAACTCATCATCAAAGCCTGTAATTGATGGCTCCTCACCGTTACATAAAAACAGCTCATAATCAAGAATACTGTCTGCCTCAATGCCAAGCTCTGCAGCGATCTTTCCAAGAAGCCATCCCTGTGTATTTTCCTTTGCTCCGATTAAAGAGACAATCGGCTCAAGATCAGTCTGAACCTTTAACTCAACACCCTTATTTACTTCTCTATTCATATGAATTGCCAGATTCGGGATTACGGCAACTGGCTTTTTAGAATTGTACAGCATGGTCTTAGGACTAAATGGATCATCTGTTGCTACACATACACGTCCTGCAATTGTCAGTGGACGATCCAGCCATGTATTTAAGATCGGACCACCATAGCGCTCTACATTTAAAGTGATGCAGTCAGATTTCTTTCTTTCCGGATTTGGCTTAATCATAAAGCACGGATTATCGATGTGGGATGTGATAATACGAAATCCCTTAAAGCCAGACTGCGGCACACGAAATGCAGCAAGTGAACGATCATAAATTGATACATAATATGCCTTTCCAGGCTCAAGCGCTGCAGACTCTGCAAGTGAAATGCGCTCAAAACCTGCCTTTTCAAGCTGACTGATGGCCTCCTTCATTGTATGATACGGTGACTGGGAGTGGCGGATCAGCTCAACCAGACGATTTGTGGATTCCTGTAATTCCATAACTTTTCCTTTCTGACAGGGCTTATAAATAGCCCTGTTCTGCAACTGCAATTAATGTCGCGATGCTTCTCGTATCATACCATAAAAAAGGGAGGTTGTCACCCTCCCTTTTTCTTTGCGGCTAGTTTACAAAAGCCCTTCGGTGTAATGGTTTCTGTTTTATTTATATCATTTTGACTTCTATATCCATTTTAATTGAACATATATAGCTCAGCAAAGATTCTACTCCAATCAAAATGATATACATTATAAACATATATTCTCCCGATAAATGCGGATAACCTGAAACGGTATTTATGTTTTCAAGACTGCTCCAATTTATCGGAGAAACATAAAACAAACCATATTTTTTAAAATTTGTAAAATATACAGCTACTGGATCCAACATAATGAAAAAGACTGCTGCTGAAATTCCTATTGTTTTTTTGCCAATTTTTAAATTTAGCAGGTACATCAGCTTACCAATGAAAACTATACTTAACCATCCAGTAATAAAAGTATACATAAATGCGGCTAAAGGATAATAATTTTGTATTACTCGTACTGGCATTACTAGTCCCCACGTATAAACTGGAATTAAGCTTTTTTGATTTACAACAAAATCTCCTGCAATTTCTCCCCAAAGTCGATTTGTTGAAACTGTTGGAAGAACTGCTATCAGCGAAATAAGCGAAATAAACAACATATAGACAAATGCTGCCAGCCACACGTACATGTTTTCACCCAAATACCAGCCTTTCCGCTTGCATCGTAAAATCATATATGGTTTTTGATTATTCAAAAAAGGAGCATTACAAAATAGCATAACACATCCTAAGTAGATTAATACTTTTAATAATCCATTACTATTTTCTGCCTCCGCAAAAACAATTGGAAGAACAAACGGCGTAATTGTTTTTCCTGTTGCCTGCCCATACTCAGATAATCCATGAAGATATCGAAAAATCAATATTGTTTCTATTGCCGCAATCATCCATATTCTATAATTTTTACGCCACTGTATAAAATTGCTTTCGCAAACATACCAACCTTTCTTCAAATTACCCATTTTCATACCTTCCTTTTAGTTTTTTCCATAATACAATTCCCGAAATCGCATTTAACACAAGTAATAAGCTAACAGAATATAAATAATTCCAAAATGAACTATCCGTCATTCTGAGCATTTTTGCTGCACTCGTAAGATTCCAAATATCCAACTCTCTCGGCAAAAAATCAGTAATTGATAATAATCCATAATAAACCAAAAAGGAAATTGCATGTGCTGCAAAGCGATCTGGCATATAAAATACAATCCATAACCCAAAAGAAGTAAAAAAGGATGCAGATAATCCAAAAATTAATCCCATCGCTGCCAAATAAAGAATAGGACCTAGTGTTTGATAAATATCGTAGTATTCAACTATATCTTGCTGCGGATTATTACCTACTAACGGCATTAGCGGTCTTACGAAAGCTACAAAAAGCCACATTCCACCAATTGTTGCTGTTGTTACAAGAAACATATTCGCAGCAATCTTTGAGATCACATATCGCTCTATCCTTCCTACTCGAAGTTTTTGAAACAGGAAAAAACCACTGGAGATATCTTCATAAACACTTCCCGCACACAGTAATGATAATACCGCAATCATGACTGCTTTAAAACGATCAAAATACAGCACATATAAAACATGCTGAATACTACTAAATACGACGTTAGCATTTTCTCTAAATTCTATCGCCTGCGACAGATTTTCTGTCCACCCAAGTGCAAATAGTATTGCTACCATCATCATCACATATATTATTTTTCCATGCAATATACCACGTTTTAGTTCCGCTTTTAATTCCTTCATATGTGTCTCCTATTAATACATGATTGATCCATCAACTGCATTAATCAAAAAATATCCATTTTCCTGATGTTTCCCATCTTCTGTATCACTATATGTGTCATACTCATTCAAATCTTTGTATAGCCATACGGATTCAGAATTTTTTCTTTTTTGAAAACCAAAACGCCAATATGGTGAACATTGAATTCCTTCAGATGACAGTTCATCTACTGCATACACCAATGAAATATCCGTAATCTGTATACTCTTTCCATCAATATTTGTCGCATTTATTTCCTTATCCAAATAATCTGCTGCCTGTGTCCTGTCAATCAAATTTTTCTTTTGTTCGCTGCAAATACGATAACGTGGAGGAATTTTCATATATAATAATCCCTTCACTGGATGATAAACCATCCACGCAATATCTGAATTTCCATTGTTTTCTAATATTCTTCCATTTATTAGGGGATTTTTCATTATAACTAAATATGCCTCGTCCTCTTGTGTCCACGGCTTCCCACCTGTAAATACACCTGACCAAGTACCATCATATTCATCTTCTTTATTTTCATAACCAGGACCAGATACACTATCTTCTGCATTTTTATTAATTTTCTTAATACTCTGCAAATCCATTGCATATGTTCTAACGTATGTATAGGAATATCCTATTTTTTCTGCAATCTCTCTGCAATTTTTTTCTGCATCTTCAGGCTTCATTTCACTATCAATTTTATCCTGTGGAAATGATTCCCTCAACAAAATTTCCTGCCACCGAAGTGTATTGGTTGCCATCTCTGCGATTGCAGAATAGCTTCCTGACACGCCTTTTACTTCATATTCTAAGCCAAGCATATCATACTGGCGTACTCTTCTGTCCCCATCCGTCAAATAATACATGCCATATTGATTTTGACTTTGCTCAACTTCATCTAACGATTTTTCAAATATAGCATTACAAACATCAGACAATTCATATGGTTCTATTTCTAGTGCTAATATATTCACGTTGTTTTCCTGCTTATCCTGAGATTGTTTGCTTTCTTTCATACTACTTTCTTCAACACTGCTTTCGCTTGTTGTGTTGTTCGCAGATGGCGTTGTTTTTATTGCTTCGGAAGATTTGGCTTGCGTTGCTTCTCCTGTTTCTTCTAATAGCTGTTGTGCTACTGATATTCCATTTGGCATAAACTGCTGACGATCCTGACTTGTCATACGAACTGATTTGCAACCAGTCAAAATTATTCCTGTTAATATTACTGAATATATTTTATATTTTTTTCTCATACTCAAGTTCCTTTCTGCCGTGCTGAGATAAAAAACATATTTTATTCAGCACGGCAAATGTCACTTACCACTTCACATACTCATCTATTCCCGCTTGATCTCATGTCCGACCATTTTTCCCTTATCAAAGCGAAAGATTTCATCGCAAAGCGTTCCGATATCTTCTTTACTGTGGCTTGCCAGAACAATTAGCTTTCCATCTTCTTTTTGTTTCAAGAAAAGCTTCCACATTTCCTGTACGCCGTCATTATCCAGACCGCTTAAAGGTTCATCTAACAGCAAAATATCTGGATTTTCCATCAATGCCTGCGCCAGTCCCAGGCGTTGGCGCATACCTAGTGAATATTTTCCTACCGCCTTTTTGCTTTCTGGATCAAGACCAACAAGACGTATCGCGTCTTTTATCTGCTCATCCTTGATTTTTCCCTGAATCATAGCAAGAAGCTTCAGATTTGTAAAGCCAGAATATTCTGGCAGAAAACCCGGATTTTCGATGATAGCACCGATATTTTCCTGCATGTCGTCATTTTCTCCGACTGCTTTTCCATTTATCAAAATTGTTCCCTGCGTTGCCTTTACAAACCCAAGGATATGCTTCATAAGCATAGTCTTTCCGGAACCATTTCTGCCTACAAGTCCATAGATTTTTCCAGACTCTAGCTTCATATTAATATTACTTAATACTTCTGCCTCTCCATAACGTTTTGTCAAATTTTTTATTTCAATTGTACTCGTGTACTGGTACAGTGCAGCACATTGAGATGTAGTCACAAGAT
>ERZ840517.3785-NODE-3785-length-11223-cov-2.941798_pt1 | contig 11223 bp, 10 predicted proteins | sample MGYA00519876_ERZ840517 | MGnify/ENA primary metagenome ERZ840517 (study PRJEB31850, sample SAMEA3708882) | human gut metagenome | biome: human gut; feature: human-associated habitat; material: faeces | place: China | collected 2014 ... | reverse complement strand
GGTATTCTGGAAAATGATTTCGGTGCCATCAACGTGGATATGCTGATGCTCCACGAACTCAGGGGAGATCAGTGCGAACTGGAGATGATCGCCGGAGGATGCGATGCGGAGAGCCACAGGAGGCGTTTCCGTACGAAGCTGATCTCCATGCGAATGTGTGGTTATGACAGGGTGCTGGTGGAGCCGTCGGGAATCTATGATGTAGATGAGTTTTTTGATGTACTTCGGGAGGAGCCGCTGGACCAGTGGTATGAGATCGGCAATGTCATCGCCATACTGGATGCAAGACTGGAGAATAATCTCTCACAGCAGGCGGACTATCTGCTGGCATCGGAGGCTGCCAATGCCGGAAAAGTGATCCTGAGCCATGCGGATGCAGCCACCAGGGAACAGTGTGAGGACACGGTGGCACATCTCAACCGGGCACTGGAACAGATCCGTTGCGACCGGAGAATCGACCCCAAGAAGGACATCTTACAGAAAAATCTCACGGATCTGACAAAAGAAGATTTAGAGGAAGTATCCAAATGCGGTTATTGTCTGGAAAGTTACCGCAAGATGGATTTAGAGAATGGACAGAGCTTCGACTCTTTATTTTTCATGGAAGAGAAGATTAAGCCGGAGGCTTTGGAACGGGCGGTGCCCAGACTGTTTGCCGACAAGTCCTGCGGAGAAGTATTCCGGATCAAGGGCTTTGTGAAAAACGGAGCAGGACAATGGATGGAATTGAATGCTACACCGGACAGTCATACAATGCAGTCTGTCGCAGTGGGGCAGGAGGTGCTGATCGTCATCGGAGAGCATTTACAGGAAGATAAAATCAGAGAGATTCTGAAGGAGGAAGAGACATGTCAATCTTAAGTCAGTTAAACAGTGTACCGATGTACCTGATCTGTGGAGGGATCATTGCTTTTGTGGCGGTGGTCTGCGTGATTTTTCTGGTGAGGGCATACCGCGCCGGTCAGGCACTCGGTATGGATACCACAAAAATGAAGCGAACCATCATCTCCAGCGCGACCTTTTCCCTGCTGCCCAGTGTGGGGATTCTGCTGGGTGTCATCGCCCTGTCGGGAAGTCTGGGAACACCCTGGCCGTGGCTTCGATTGTCCGTGATCGGTGCCCTGCATTATGAGACCCAGGTGGCGCAGGCAGCGGCAGAGCAGGTGGGCATGAGCACATTGTCTGCTGCGGAAATGACACCGCAGGCATTTTCCACGATCGCACTGCTCATGAGCATCTGCATTATCTGGGGCATGACATTGTCCATTTTCCTGAATAAAAAATATACGCAGAAGCTGACCTCGAATAAAAAATCAGATAAACCGGGCTTTGGAGATATGGCAATGACTGCCATGTTCATCGGACTGGTCAGCACCTACATCGGAAGATATCTCGGCGGTTTTATATCGGAGAACGGATTGTTTACGTTAAACGGCGATTACATTCCGTTAGTGGTAATGGCGGTATCGGCACTGGTGATGGCAGGGTTTGTATACCTCATTGAGAAAAAAGGAAAAGCCTGGGTGGACAGCTTTTCCATTGCCGGAAGCATGATCATCGGCATGACGGCAGCCGTACTGGTGGGGTTGCTGTAAAGTATTCTTCTGAAAAAGTTTTAAGTATCTATGAAATGTCGGAAAGCAAATGAAATAGTTGAAATAAAGACATTGTGTTGAAAACAGAAAAGCTGAAATCTGAAACAGATATTCAGGATGGAGAGTCCGAAGCTGAAAGCTGAATCCTTAGGAAGAGCAATATATTCCAAGATGAAAGGAATAAAAAATATGGAAAATAATGTAGAATTAAATAATATCAAACTAGATAATACAGGTGTAAATACCCCCGGCACAGTCGGTGTCGATGCAAATACACAGCAAACACAGGGTGACAAGTCTGCCTGGGATATTTACACGAAGAAAACGCATGTCATCGGGCGGACTGTGAGTATCATTACGCTGGTGATGTTGGTGGGAGCACCGTTTCTCATCGGTAAGCTTTTAGGTGCGTATCCGGATCTGGGGGCTGTCGGCAAGGGGTTCCTCTCTGTGGGAATCGTATGGCTGGTCAGCAGCATCGCAGAGTTTTTGATCTACACACCGATGCTGGGAGCCGGCGGCGGATACCTGGCATTTATCACCGGTAACCTGATCAATATGAAGATCCCCTGCGCGGTCAATGCGAGAGACATGGTAGGAGCGAAGACAGGAACCCCGGAAAATGAGATCATCTCCACGATCTCCATCGCTACATCTTCTCTGGTGACAATCCTCGTCCTGGCGCTGGGCGTGTTATTGATGGTGCCGCTGCAGCCCGTGCTGCAGAGTGAAGTATTGCAGCCGGCTTTTGAAAATGTGGTTCCGGCGCTGTTCGGTGCCATGGCGTACAAATATTACCGGAAAAATATGAAGATCGCAGCATTGCCGCTGATCCTCATGAGCCTGTTGTTCATTCTGGTACCGTCCCTGATCGGCTCCACCAGCTTTATGATCGTTCCTTCCGGCGCTATTGCCATCGGTGTGGCATATCTGCTGTTCCGGAAAAAGAATACACAGAAAACGACAGAAGAATAATTAAGAAAAGAGGACAGATATGAAATACATAGGTTTGATACTTCTTGCAGTGGTTGCGGTTATTATATTACTGCTGTTGATCGCAGTGCTTCGTACCTTATTGATGCCGTCGAAGACTTCGACTTATGTGGCAGACGAACCGGAGGAGGAAGCACTGGCACTGGCCCAGAAGCTGTCGAAAATGATTCAATATGACACCACCTCCTATGCCAACGTGGCAGAGGTGGAGAAATTCTTAGGCTTCCATAAGGTGCTGGAGGAACTGTTCCCTCTGGTACATGAGAAACTGGAGAAGACAGAGATCGATGGGAACCTGTTATTTTACTGGAAAGGAAAAAGCTCTGAGAAGCCGATCCTGCTCATGAGCCATCAGGACGTAGTGCCGGCGGAGGGTGAGTGGATCCATGCACCTTTTTCCGGAGATATTGCGGAAGGAAAGGTATGGGGGCGAGGCGCGTCCGATACCAAATGCTCTGTGATGGCATTTTTCCAGGCAGTGGAAGAATTGTTGGCAGAGGGCTTCGTACCACCCACTGATGTCTATCTGGCAAGTTCCTGTACGGAAGAGTGGGGTGGGGACGGTGCACCGAAGATCGTTGCGGAGCTGCAGCGCAGAGGGATCGAACTTTTCCTGGTATGTGATGAGGGCGGTGCGATCATCACCGAACCCATCGGCGGCATCCATGGCAATTTTGCAATGGTAGGCGTATTTGAAAAGGGCAAGGCAGATGTGAAGTTCACCGCACGGAGCAACGGCGGTCATGCCAGCGCCCCGTCGAAGGGAACGCCCATTGCCAGATTATCTGCTTTTGTCAATGAGGTGGAGACGCATTCCCCGTTCCGGAAAAAGCTGCTGCCGGAGGTATCGGCGATGTTCACAGAACTGGCTCCCTATGCCGGATTTGGAATGAAGCTGGTATTCGGTAATGTGTGGCTGTTCGGTCCGGTATTAAAAGCGGTCATGCCTGCGATCAGTGCCCAGGCAGGTGCAATGCTGAAGACGACGATCGCTTTCACGGTGCAGAAGGGCTCCGATGCCTATAATGTGCTGCCCCAGGAGGCTTATGTCGGTGCGAACATGCGATTCATTCCTCATCAGGGAGAGAAAGAAAGCCTGGAGATCATCAAAAAGGTGGCGGATAAGTACGGACTGGAGACTGAAGTGCTGCATGCCAATGACTTTACACCGCCGGTAGATATCCACGGCGAAGCATTCCGCTTAGTGGAAAATACGATTGCAGAGACTTTCCCGGGACTGCCCTCCAGTCCTTATGTGATGACGGGAGCGACCGATGCACAGTTTTACCAGCCGATTTGCAGGAACTGTATCCGTTTTGCACCGGTAGTCTACGGACCGGAACAGATGAAGGGAATGCATGGACTGAATGAAAATATTGAGTATAACTGCCTGCCCGGTGCGGTGAGGTTCTATAAGAATCTGATCCGTGCGGAGAAGTAAGGAGCAAAAGCTATGAACACCATGACAACGTATTCCGGCAGAAAATTCGATCCCACGCAGATGACGCCTGAGGATGTATATATAGAAGATATTGCGCATGCCCTGAGCCTGTTGTGCCGGGGAGGCGGACAGCTGACCTATTTTTATTCGGTGGGACAGCATTCGCTCAACTGTGCTGCGGAAGCGAAAGCCAGAGGGTGGTCTAAGAGGCAGCAGCTCGCCTGTCTGCTCCATGATGCCAGCGAGGGATATATTTCGGATATCATTCGCCCGGTGAAAATCTATCTGACCAATTATCTGGAGATCGAAAGTAAGATTATGGGAACGATTCTCACACATTTCGGACTGGATGATCTGACGGAAGAGGAGAACCTCCGCTGGAAACAGATCGACGATGAGATTCTGGAACTGGAACTGAAGACATTGCTTCACGGCGAAGAGAACAGAGAAGTGCCGCAGCTTTTTTCCGTACCGGATCTGGCGGAGCATACGCCGGGAGAGATCAAAGTCAGGTTCCTGCAGGAGGCAGAGCGATTGGGGGTGCACGGCAGTGATCGTTGAGAAGAAGCCGGAGCGCAGTTATTCTACGACAGTAATGTACATTCTGGCATATTTGGATCGTTATGGCTATCCGGTATTGATTCTGATAGCAGGAGCGCTGGCAGACTTCTACCGGGGGAGAATTACAATGTTGTTTGTACTGGCAGTGGGAATATTATTGGATGGAATCTATAATCTGGTGGGGTATCTGTGTCGTTGGCGACATATTTATCTCTGCTATCAGAGCATGTGCCATACGAAGATGACACCTTCGCGGATTGAGTGGGATCGGATGACAAAAAAGGATGCGTACGGCATTCCTGCTACTTTCATTATTGGCGGAATCATAGGAATATTGGTGAGTATTTTTCTCAGGTAAAGCGCTTATAATTATGCTACAATGGTAACTATTCAGAGCCATGCAAAACTGCGTTCTGCGAATGCTTGCATTCAGGCAGATAAGCAGTTTTATAAGGAAATAGATAAAAACAAGAAAGGTAGGGTATTTTATGGGATTTTTAACAGGAAAGACAGCAATCATCACTGGCGGAGGAAGAGCGGTATTGAGTAACGGAGAGTGCGGATCCATCGGTTACGGTATTGCCACCGCTTATGCAAAAGAAGGTGCCAATCTGGTGCTAACCGGACGCAATGTACAGAAGCTGACGGATGCAAAGGAAGAACTGGAGGCAAAGTACGGTATCAAGGTACTTCCCGTACAGGCAGATGTCAGCGCCGGTTCAGACAATGAAGCAATCGTACAGAATGTGGTGAAGCAGGCGATTGACACTTTCGGAAGGATCGATGTACTGATCAACAATGCCCAGGCTTCCGCTTCCGGTGTGACTATCGCAGATCATACGACGGAGCAGTTTGACCTGGCGGTATATTCCGGTCTGTATGCAGCATTCTACTATATGAAGGCTTGCTATCCTTATCTGAAGGAGACCAAGGGCTCCGTTGTGAACTTTGCCTCCGGCGCAGGTCTCTTCGGTAATTTCGGACAGTGCGCTTATGCGGCGGCCAAGGAAGGTATCCGCGGACTGACCAGAGTCGCAGCTACCGAGTGGGGTCCCGATGGCATCAATGTCAATGTCGTATGTCCTCTGGCATGGACCGCGCAGCTGGAGAAATTCGAGCAGGCATATCCCGATGCTTTCAAGGCAAATGTCAAGATGCCCCCTATGGGACATTACGGTGATGTGGAAAAGGAGATCGGCCGCGTCTGCGTACAGCTGGCTTCTCCCGACTTCAAGTATATGAGCGGTGAGACCCTGACACTGGAAGGCGCTATGGGACAGAGACCGTAAGCTGCTGAAAAATAATTTTTAAAACTAATACTTGAAAGAAAGTAAGAAAGATATTATAATCGAAGCATAAAGAGAAGCAACCGCCCACAAAGTGGTTAGCCTCCCGGTGGTGATAGTAAACCTACCTGTACTGGCCAAGTGACAAGGTAGGTTTATTTATTTTCGCTTGTTTATCCTACTGTCTATGTAGGCAAGCAGCGCAATGAGAAATGTACCACCTAAAAACAACAGGTTTAATACTTCATACATATCCATTAGCACCTTCTCCGCTCCGCTTCGGTCCGCGCAAGGCCGAAGTCCCCCGGACTTCGTGCGCCCTCCCTTCTTAATTAGAGCTATAAGCCGGGAGGCTACCACCTTGCAACACGGTTGCTTCTCAAGAAGTGTATCATGCAGAGTAGTACGTTTCAATTCTAATATTTCGTATACAATTCCACAACAAAAAAGTGTACAATACCATATTTAGTAGTCAGAGGAATAAAAAGAAAATTAAACGGACTATATATAGCAAAATAGAACTTTGACCCGGAATAGGCTGAAAAGTTTTTTCTAAGGTAAAAATTAGATTTTGTTATTTATCCCTGGGACATTTTCACAGACTCTTCCGTCTAATAGTCATAAGACGTATACTTATGAGGAAGAAAGGACGAGGCATATGGGAGAGGTAGAACAACTGGTGCGCAGGGCAAAAAAACGGGATCCGGATGCTTTTACAGAGCTGATGCAGCTTCATGAGAAGGACATGTACCGGACAGCCAGTGCCATCCTTGCGCAGGATGCGGATATTGCGGATGCCATACAGGAGACCATTCTCACTTGTTGGGAAAAAATCGATACTTTACAGAAAAACCGGTATTTTAAGACATGGATGGTCCGCATCCTGATAAACAAATGTAAAGACATTTTACGTTCTGGGAGGCGTGTCGTATGTGTGGAGGAATTTCCGGAGCGGGAAGAGAAGAATACCGTGGAGACAGAAGCTAATCTGGAATGGAAGGAAGCCCTAAGAGGACTGGACGAAAAATATCGTCTGATCGTGGTCCTGTTCTATGCAGAAGGACTGCGGACAGCAGAAATCGGGAAGCTTTTGAAGCTGCCGGACAGTACAGTGCGCACGAGGCTTGCCAGAGGGCGGGAGCAGATGGCGAGATATTATGCGGAGACAGAGGAAGGAGGCGGAAGAAAATGAGACCGATGAATGAAATAGAGATAGAACTTCCACAGATCGTACTGGATAGGGCGGATGCAGCCTATGCGCAGATCAGACAACAGGCAGCGCAGGAGAGTCCTGCGGGCAGGAGAGTCAGAAGCTTTCCCCGGGCAGCAGGCATCCTGTTAGCTGTGGTGATACTTTCTGTCACAGCAGTATCCGCCACCGCCGCCGGAATCATGGGATACCGCCGCTATCTGGCAGAGCGCATGACTGACATCGGGACGGAAGAATTGGGACACTTGGAGATGGTGGCAGGACAAGGCAGTGTTCAGGCGGAATTTAACAGAGAACTGACGGCAAGAGAACAGAGTGTATATGAGCAGCTGACCCGGGAATATGAAGAGGATGGCAAATATCCCGCGGGACAGCTTCATGAATTAGCCGAAGAAGAGAACTATTCCGGCACAGGTGTAGCCGTTCGGAGCACCCCCGGGGAAGAATACGGCTGTCTCATCTATCTGCCGAGTACCACTGTTACCGAAGAGGAATGGCTGGAAGTCATCGAATATGTGCATAAGCTGGATTACAGCATACAGGAGAAAATATGGCAGCAGAAATATTCCGAGATGTCCTATTTTGATCGTTATGAACAGATGTCAGATGCGGAAATCGATGAACTGTATGCAATGCTTTCTTCCGCACCTGTGGATGTCTGGGGAGGGGACAGCCGTGACCTGACACCGGAGGAACAGACCCGTTATGAAGAGTGGACGGAAAAGTACGAACAGGAAAATGCCTATACAGAGACAACCATTGCAGTGATCACATTCCCGGAAGAATATGACGGACAGGAACTTGTTTACTGTATTGCAGACGCACAGTTTTACTACCCGGAACGGTCGCTGACGGATGAGGAACTGTTGCAGCTGATCGATCTGGAACACAAAAACCTGTATATCTACGAGCGGATCCAGAGGGAGATCGAGAGGGGAAAACGGGCAGGATGGCCGGACAGATATACTTTTTGATCCTGCCCAAAAAATGCTTGACAAGAGAGACCACAATATGTGGTCTCTCAGACTGTAGACAAAGCTCCCTCGCAGGAAGGCGCTTTGTCTACAGCCTGAAATCTGGGACAGTTCCTTTCCCGGATTTTTATTATTTAAGGTAATAATGCTATGAAATACATGCATAAAGCTTGAAAAAAAGATTTGAGTATGTATAATTGTCAAAGAAACACATGCGCAGGAAACGAAAAACGAAATCAGGCATGTATGCTAGCAGGGAAAACACATGCGTAGAAACTAAAAAACGAAATCAGGTATGTATGCCGGCAGGGAAAACACATGCGTAGAAACTAAAAAAAGAAATTAGGTATGTATGCCGGCAGGGAAAACACATGCGTAGAAAGCGAAAAACGAAATCAGGTATGTATGCCCGCAGAGAAAACACATGCGCAGGAAACGAAAAACGAAATCAGGTATGTAAAGAACAAAAATAAAGCAGAAAATGTGAGGAATACCATGCAGATAACAGCAATGAAAAAAGATGATTTTTACAGGCAGATGTTCAAACTGACCATCCCGATCATTATACAGAATCTGCTCAGTGCAGCGGTGAATTCCGCGGATGTCATTATGTTAAACTATGTGGGACAGTCTGCAATATCCGCAGTATCCCTAGCGGCGAATTACTCCAACATTTTATTTATGGTGTACTACGGACTGGGGACGGGAGCGTCCTTACTGTGTGCCCAGTATTACGGAAAAGGAAATCTGGAAGCTATCCATACGGTGGAGGGCATTACCCTGCGATTCTCCATGGTAATTTCCGGACTTGTGGCGCTGGTGGCATTTTTTATGCCGCAGTATATGATGCTGTTATTTACCTCCGATCAGGAGCTGATCACCATCGGTGCCTCTTATCTGCGGATCATGGGCATCACATACCTGTGCTGGGGCATCACGGAAGTGTATCTTGCCATCCTGCGAAGCGTAGGCCGTGTGACGGTCAGTATGGCGTTGAATATGCTGGCTTTCGTATTGAATGTCATTCTGAATGCCACATTTATCTTCGGACTGTTCGGCATGCCAAAGCTGGGAGTTACCGGTGTCGCCATTGCCACAGCACTGTCCCGACTGGTGGAACTGGTGGCATGCGTCATTGTATCTTCCTTGAGCAAAAATGTAAAACTGCATCCGAAGTACCTGTTAGTTCACAGCAAGGTGCTGACAAAAGATTTCATGCGTCTGTCTCTGCCTGCACTGGGCAACGATGTGTCCTGGAGTGTGGCGTTTTCCATGTATTCCGTGATCCTTGGGCATCTGGGAACAGATGCGGTGGCTGCTAATTCACTGGTGGTCGTAGTGCGCAATATCGGTACGGTGTTCTGCTTTGCCATTGCCAGTGCAGGTGGCATATTGCTGGGAAATATTATGGGACAAGGCGATCTGGAGAAGTCGAAGAGTTACGCTTCCCGGATGTTGAAGATGACGGTAATCGCCGGAGCTATAGGCGGCCTGATCGTACTGGCAATTACACCCTTTGTGTTACGGTTTGCTACATTGAATGACACAGCCATGCATTATCTGAAATATATGCTGCTCATCAATACTTATTATATTATGGGCGCTGCCGTGAATACGGCGCTGATCGCCGGAGTATTCCGTGCCGGCGGGGATACGAAGTTCGGACTGATCTGCGATACGATCGATATGTGGTGCTATGCGATCCCTCTGGGATTCTTCGCCGCATTTGTACTGAAACTCCCGGTGCTGTGGGTCTATTTCCTGTTATGCACGGATGAATTCGTCAAATGGCCCTGGGTCATTAAGCATTACCGCGAGGGCAAATGGGCGAAGAATATTACCAGAGAAGAAGTGTGATCCTGAATTTAATTACATAGCCTTTTCCTGCTCTTCCTGAATCTCGGGGAAGACAGATAACATGGGCTTTACGTCTTCTTTTTTAATGATACGTGCCACGTAATTTTTCGTGATCTTCATTACTACGGGAGACAGGGCTATGACACCGATCAGGTTGGGAATCGCCATCAGACCGTTGAAGGTATCGGACAGATCCCAGGCAAGTCCTAAGTTCATGGTGCAGCCGATGAAGATCATCAGTACGAATGCAACCTTGTAGACAATGGTGGATTTCGTACCGAATAAATATTCCCAGGCCTTGGAGCCGTAGTGACTCCAGCCCAGTACAGTAGAGAAGGCGAACAGCAGGATCGCAATGGCGATGAAGGCGGGACCGAAGCTGCCGAATACGGTAGCAAAAGCCTGACCCACCAGAGCGGAACCGGACACATCCACCAGTACGGCACCGGTATCCAGATCGATCAGTCCGGAGGACAGAACTGCGAAAGCCGTCAGTGTACATACGACCATAGTGTCAGCGAATACCTCGAAGATGCCCCACATACCCTGACGCACGGGTTCTTTTACGTTGGAACTGGAATGTACCATAACAGAAGAACCAAGACCGGCTTCATTAGAGAACACACCACGCTTCATGCCCCAGGTCAGAGCCAGCTTCACTCCGGAGCCTACGATACCGCCGCCTACAGCGCGCAGACCGAATGCACCTTTAAAAATAGCGGCGAATACGGCACCCACGTGACTGATATTTGCAAAAAAGATCACCAGTGCACCGATGACATAAGCAATTGCCATGAAAGGAACCAGCTTCTCAGTGACAGCTGCGATTCTTTTTAATCCGCCGACAATGACCAGAGCACCGATGATCACCAGAACAATGCCGGTGGCGGTGGCGGGAATGGAAAAGGCGGAGGTCATATTCGCTGCAATCGAATTGACCTGACTCATGTTGCCGATACCAAAAGAGGCTAACAGACAGAAAGCAGAGAACAGCACGGCCAGTACGGCACCGACCTGTTTGCAGCCCTTATAGGAGCCGAGACCGTCCTTTAAGTAGTACATGGCACCACCACTCCACTCGCCTTTAGAGTTCCTGCGGCGGTAATAGATGCCCAGTACATTTTCCGAGTAGTTCGTCATCATGCCGAAGAAAGCTACGATCCACATCCAGAAGATAGCACCGGGGCCACCGGCCACCAGAGCGCTGGCCACACCGACGATATTACCGGTACCGATGGTGGCGGCCAGTGCGGTACACAGAGACTGGAACTGGGAGATGGACTGATCTCCGGCTTCGGTATGTTTC
>ERZ840517.3771-NODE-3771-length-11262-cov-4.584545_pt1 | contig 11262 bp, 10 predicted proteins | sample MGYA00519876_ERZ840517 | MGnify/ENA primary metagenome ERZ840517 (study PRJEB31850, sample SAMEA3708882) | human gut metagenome | biome: human gut; feature: human-associated habitat; material: faeces | place: China | collected 2014 ... | reverse complement strand
CGATGTATACGACTAATGCAGAGGCCGCCAGACAGACGGAAATGTGCATGATCTACAATGAAGCATGGGGGAATGCAAAGAGAGGGATTCCGCTGGCAAGTGAAGAGACGGTAAATGTGGATAATATGCAGAGTAGCTTTGATGCCAAGGCATAGCAGAAAATTATCCCTAATAAGCCACAGAGGACGGGCAGGGCAGTTCCTGCAACAATGAAATAGAGCTGTCTGCCGGATGTGCTGATGTAACATGGCATTGGTTTGAAGAATGCGGAAGCGGTGTTAGAAAAATACGATGGCAGAATTGCATTTGACTGTGATGAGAAAGAGTTTAGGGTAGTGGTAATTTTATAGTCAGTTAGTGCAACAAATAGTCGATAAGTGCATGGAAGATGAGTTAGCTATTCTGCAAGAAGAATTTGATGAGTTTGTTGAAAGTAGATTTGGAAAAAAATATCAAGAATGGAACATCAAGCAAATCAATGCGATAAATGATATTCAAAAAACGAAACAACGTTTAGGTATTGGTGATGGTAAAGTGTATGAGCCAGAGAAAGTACCAGAGCGGTTTGCCGAAAATCTCATCAAGGCGGGAAGGACATATATAGTTGGTATATTGAAATAAGATTGGTGTGGGCATAGATTTAACGCAAACAATGACGGTAAAGTAAATGTTGTGGATGTTAACCTGAAACTTATGGAAGAAATAAGATATAGGAGAAACAGAGTGAAACGGATTTCATATTAAATTTTTCAAGGAGGATGAGGTTATGTCGAAAATAACAGATTACAGTTTTTTATTTCACAGTATGTTTGGAACAAAAAGCACAAAAGGTGCAAGTGCTATAGGCAGCTTTCAGTTGTCGCAGTTAAACAGCAGTTCTGTACAGGCACAGTTAAGGGCGGCGGGCATTGATACGAACAGCAAGCAATATAAGGCGGCAATAAAACAGATGATGTCAAATGCAAATGGGGCAATGTATGGAAACATTCAAGGTATTAAAAATCTGATGAAAAGTTACGACAAGGACGGAGATTATATTGACCCGACGACAGGACTGGCGGGACTTCTGGTGACAGAAGAAAATGAAGGTAGCCGGAAACGTATCATTACCATTCCTGAGAGTAGCAAGGATGAGATGTTTGAACAAACAAAGAAAGAATTTCTGCGTGAAAACGGCGTACTGAATGGAGACACGACAAAACGCTCAGACGTGTATACGAATATGTATCACAAGGTACAGAAAAATGACCGATTGGCGGCAGGATATACTATGCAGCAGTATGAGCGTGCATATCGGCAGGCGTTCTTGGATGCCGCAAGAAAAGCTGATCCAAAGTGGGAGATTGGAAAGCCAGTTCCGTTTGGGGTATTGGATGGCATTACAAGAGAGTCTGTTGAAAGTACACTTGCAAATAGCGGAAGCGGTTTTGTGAAGAAATCAATAGATGTCAGTATTTAAAAACTGTAGCATTAAATAATGCTTGCGGAGCTGAGGGATAGGTGGCTTACATGGGTAAATATAAAGTATTAGATATTTTTTCTTTTTTACCTGCTAATGTGATAAGTTTAGAACAATTAGAAAAAATGTTTTTAGATAGCTTATCAGAAATATCTAATAATACAAAATTGGGTAATGAAGAAATTGTTGTTACTTGTAGTTCTCAATCTTGGTTTACTGAAAACATAAAAGAATGCCAAAGCAGCTCATGGAAGCCCAGACAAAACTTGAAACGGTGGAGCATCAGCTTGAAACCGCAAAGGTGGAGGTGACCAAGCCTTTTGCACAGGAAGCGGAACTTGCAGAGAAGTTAGAGCGTCTGTCAGCATTGAATGCCCTGCTTAACATGGATGAAAAGGGAAATGACGGGATTGATATGGATGATGAGCCGGAAGCTCCAAAGAGCGAAAAAGAGGTTGCAGACCGTCCGGCGAATACTCCGCTTGCAGAGAAAACAGTGGGTATAGGGCAGGATAAGAGCATCAGACAGTATGCAGATGCACCCGCAGAAAGAGTGTCCCTGAAGGCGAAGTTGGAGGTGATGAAAGCAAAGGTTGCTGGAGGAGATACAGAAAAGCCTATGCCACAAAAGGTAAAGGGAAAAGAAGAAACCTTATAAGAAAATCTGAAGTTTTTTTATTTTTATTCCCAACTTTATTCCCAACATGTTATAATTATTCTGGTTGGGAATAAAAGTTGGGTAAAGGAGCATACTAATGGATATTAAACAAATTGTTTTAGATTTATGTGCCTTAAGTGATGAACAGGAATGGTTTGAATTTAAGGAAAACTGGTTTCAGCCTGAGGCATTAGGCGAATATGTATCTGCCCTGTCAAATGCGGCGGCTTTTCATTATAAAAAATATGCGTATTTCATTTGGGGTGTAAATGATACAACCCATGAAATTGTAGGAACAACATTTAATCAGTATTGTGAATATAACAAGGAACCGTATCAGAATTATCTTGCGAGAAATCTGTCACCAAGCATAAATTTTAGTTTTGAAGAAACAGAAATTTATGGAAAGAGAGTCGTTGGTTTGGTAATTCCTGCGGCAACCGAGATTCCTACGGCATTTAAAGAAAAGAGGTTTTTAAGGATAGGATCATCAAAATGTAATATGAAAGATTACCCTAAGAGAGAAATTGAACTTTTCAAAATACTGGATGGAAGAACCGAAACGATAGAAACAGTACCGGCAAAATACCAGGAACTTACATTTCAAAAACTCTTTGGATATTACGGTTCCAAAGGTATTGTTCTAAATCAAAAGACGTTTATTAAGAATCTGGGGCTAAAAACAGAAGAAGGCGAATTTAATATATTAGCGCAGCTTCTGTCGGATAACTCTCATTTTCCGCTTCGTGTATCTATTTTTGATGGAGAAACAAAAGGCTCTAATCTTTTCTCTGTACGTGAATTTGGAAATGACTGTTTATTATACAGTTTGGATGAGTTGTTGCGTTATGGAGATGTATTGAACCTGATTCAGGCGGATGAGACAGACAGGGTCGTTGAACGAAAGGAGGTTCCGTTATTTGATAACAAGGCATTTCGTGAGGCTGTCATTAATGCCGTCCTGCACAATAAATGGGTGGAAGGAAATGAACCTATGATTTCGGTATTTTCCGACAGAATAGAGATACTATCAAGGGGAACACTTGCTCCGGCACAGACCATGGAGGGATTTTTCTTAGGAGAATCAATCCCTGTAAATGAAAAGTTGTCCGAGATATTTCTTCAACTGCATATAAGTGAGAAATCTGGTCGAGGAGTCCCTAAAATTACGGAAATGTATGGAAAAGATGCATTTTCATTTAGGGAGAATTCAATCGTTGTAACGATTCCATTTGAGAGAATAAATAAGGTTGGGAATAAAGTTGGGAAAAAGGTTGGGAATAAGAAACCATTAAATTCCAGAAGGCAAAAAATTATTTCAGAAATGAGGGACAACCCGAACATTACAACTGCAGAACTTCATAATATATTAGGGGTGAGTGAAACAGCAGTAGAAAACAATATATCATTTTTAAGAGAAAATGGGTATATAGAGCGGGTTGGTTCAAAAAAGGCAGGATACTGGAAAGTATTATAGAAGTTTAATTTAATAGTGTGATTATGCAGAAGGCAGTCCATAGCGGGCTGCCTTTTGTCGTGCAAAAAAATGAAAATATGGAGAATATGATAAAGCTGATTTTTGGAAATCCTTTGATGCAATAAAACAGGATTTGATAAACTATATATATAATTGGGTAGATATAAGATATTACAATTATTGTAGGTTTAAGCCATACAAATTTCATGATGATAAATCAGAAACAATGCGTGCAATGTTGGAAAGTGAAAATAAATAATGCAGTAAAGTGGGATCAAATTGCACACCCTTTTGTTAAATAATGCACACCCCTATCCGTAGTCTGAACCCCCTTAACTGACTACGATTTGACTACTACACAAGGCATTGATTTGCTCCGTTTTGCGTTATTTTGCAAAAAGTGTAGTTTTAGAGAAGAAAAATACGATGCTCGGAAAAGTCGATAAACCAACACAAAACACGGCATTACAGGGCATTTCAGAACAGGAGAAAATTATGATTAAAGTTTTATTCATCTGCCACGGCAGAACGTCCTAAGAAGATTTATTCTATCGCAGAACTTGGCCGGATAAGGCCAGAATTTTGTAGGTGTGAAAGAAAAGAACTACTGTTTTACTACGAATCAGGAAAGAGGGAAATGTGGTCTGTGGTTCGACTATTTTACCTTGACTTATAAGGCATCCAGAGTGATTAATGGGATGAATTAATGGTCAAGGAGGTAGTCAAGATGGAGGAAACAAAGGGTAATAGAATAGAAGTACCGATTAAGGATAAGTATCTGCTTACAATCAAGGAAGCAGGTGCTTATTTTGGTTTAGGGACAAAATATATGCGTAGAATTGCAGAGCTGAATTAAGGTGGTTTCGCAATTTTTATTGGTAATAAATATATGATTATCAGAAGAAAATTTGAAGAATATATGGATGGAATGGCTGCGAAAAATACTGTTGAATAAGTGGGACTTTGTATTGCAAATGTTCCACGCAAATGATATCATAATATATCATGGGAGGAACTGCATATGAATAAGACATATTCAATGAGTATTCGGGTAAGCGAAGAAGAACTTAACAAATTAAAACAGGCCGCAAAACTGGAGTCGTATTCTTCTTATAGTGAGTTTGTGAGACGAATTGCGTTAAAAGAAGCCAATAGAGTGATAAAAAAGTACCCAAAGGAAGAAAGATAGAAGAATATAAAAAAGGAGATCTACAATATGATTACCGTAAATGAACTACGAGAAGTACTTAGGTCAATTGGATTTGTTGAAAAAAATGATGTTTTTTCAAATTCGTATTCATCAGGTGCAAGCATTGATGTAAATTTTGAGGAAAAGAAGATTATTTATTCTCCAGTTGATGAAGATTTTAAAGAAGGATTATTTCCAACGAAAGAAAAGCAAGCAAATGGTTTTGTGATTCATAGAGATACTACACTTAATTTTAATGCAAATGAGAATTTCGTTTGTCTTATTTGTGTGCATTTTCTATTGAAAAAAGGATATGAGGCGAAACACATTGTTTTTGAACCAGCATTCAAGGTAGGTCATGTTAATAAACCATCTTATGGCGATATTCTTGTTTTTGATAAAGAATATAATCCACTCGTATTGATTGAAAATAAAACATTTGGAACAGAATTCAGTAAAGAATGGAATCTTATGCAAAAAGATGGTGGTCAGCTTTTTAGCTATTTAGGACCACTTGTAAATGAAATGGGACTTTGTGAAAATCTAGCACTTTTTGCAGCCGATTTTGATGATATAGATATAATTCCTAAAAGCCATATTATTACATTGAGAGACAACGAAAAACGTATTGCTGAACTTGAAAATCCAAAAACATTTGCAGACGCAAAAGGAAAATATTTTGAAGTTTGGAATGAGACTTATGCAAAATCTTTTGAAACCAAAGGTTTGTTTGAAGATGATATTGCTCCTTACACGATTGGAAAATTGAAATATACTATTTCAGATCTTAAAGGATTATCACATGCAGAAATAAAACCAATTTATCATGAGTTTGCGACAATTTTACGTAATAATGCTATTACAGATTTTGAACATTCATTTTATATATTAATAGATTTATTTCTTTGTAAAATAACAGATGAATTAAATAATCCAGATGATTTGCAATTCTATTATAAAGGTGTCACCAGAGATACGCCGAAAGAGTATTGTAGTCGACTTTTGAAATTGTATCAGCAGGGGAAAAAACAACTTTTTGATGTAGAGGTTGTCAACAAAGAAGAAGAGGATATAAAGCAGATATTTGAAGATACTAATCGTTCTATAACGAATGGTCTTTTTGCTGGTATAAAAGAGCTATTTGAAGAGATAAAATTTTATAACATAAAAAAATTTAATTTTATTGATGTAGAAAATAAAGAAGAATTTGATATGAATTTTCAAATTTTAATTAAAATTGCAGCTCTTATCCAAGATATAAATTTAAGTAGTAGTGAGACAAACCATTTTTTTGGTGATTTGTTTGAAGGTTTGCTTTCGAAAAATGTGCATCAAACGGAAGGTCAGTTTTTTACGCCTCTTCCTATTGTAAATTTTATAATAAAATCAATGCCAGAGTTCCCTAATTCAGATAATGTCAAAGTTTTGGATTATGCATGTGGTGCTGGGCATTTTTTGACAGAATTTGTCAAGCATTATCCCAAAGCTAAAATATATGGAATAGAAAAAAGCCAGACATTAAGTCAAGTGGCAAAAATTGCTACAATCATTAATGGCTCGAGAGATTCAAGAATCATTTTTAAAGATGCGTTAAGTTATATCAATACAACAGAAGCAAAATATGTTTCGTTTGATAAAGAGAGTTTTGATTGTATAATTGCAAATCCACCATATAGTGTTAAGGGTTTTATTGAAACATTAGATGAAAAAGATAGAAATCAGTTTGAATTAATAAAAGAGATAGATGAGAAAGCATACTCTAGTAATAATTCAATTGAATGTTTTTTTATTGAGCGAGCAAAATATTTTTTAAAGCCAAATGGGATAATGGGAATTATACTTCCAAGTTCGCTTTTAAGCAATGAAGGGTTGTATGTTAAAACTCGTGAACTATTATTTACGAATTTTAATATTCTTGCAATTTCAGCAATGAATTCAAGAACTTTTGGTTCAACAGGAACAAATACAGTTATTCTGTTTGCACAAAAAGTTGGAAAAAATGCTGAAGGATTACTAAACACATTTATTACAGGGAAAGATTATAAGCAGTATTTGAGCTGGGAAGAAATTGATAAATATATAATAAAACAAGGATACAGTAAGGAAGCTTACATGGCTTTTATGCAGAATAATATTTTAAGTGATAACCTTATGGATAATGAGATTTTTAAGGATTATAGTGAGGCATTTAAGCCACAGATCATAACAAAACAATTGCAAAAAGACTGGTTTGAAAATTCTTCGTTTTATAAGACTGGTTTGAAAGAAAAATCAAAGGAGTACAAAGAGTTATTAGCTAAATTTCTTGCTTCTGATGAATTCAAAGAATTGGAAAAACAAGAGTACACTCGAATGTTTGTAGATTATGCAAAAAAAATAGAATGTAATAAATTAAAAACATATATTCAGATTAGCAATAACAATGTTGCGGTATTACAATCTCCACCAGATAAGGTAAACGGAAAAACAAATAAAAAAGAAATTATTAGCTTTTTAGGTTATGATTGGAGTAATCGTAAGGGTGATGAAGGAATAAAGTATGTTACAGATAAAAAGATAGAGGATTTGGAAGACGATGACGAAAAAGATGCAGAAGTAGTAATGGCGATAAATTCAATTAAATATATAAAAACACCATTATATAATCCTAATGATGTTAATGATAATACAAAATATTCATATGCTTTAAGAAGCCATATTGAAGAAAACTGTAGCAAATTTTCTTTTGGAAAAGTAATTCAAAAAGAGGAAGAACCGTTTGATGGAGACATAAATCAGTTATTTAGCATAAAAAAATTATCTGACTTAATAGATTTTAGCAACGCTAATTTTGACAAAAAAATAAATTTAAATGCTACTGAAAATAAGATAATAAAAACCAAATGGCCAACTCAAAGAATTGAAAAGCTTTTAAGTGAGGTGAAGGGAAATAAAACAAAAATTCCGCAAAATGAAATTATGGAAAATGGGAAAACACCAGTTGTTTCACAAAACAGAAATGCAATTATAGAAGGATATACCGATTATGAAGAGGTTATTACAGATTTGCCTTTAATTGTTTTTGGGGATCATAGTTGTGCTATTAAATATATTGATTTTCCATTTGTTCGAGGAGCAGATGGTACGCAATTAATAAAAGTAAATGAAGAGGAAATAAAATCTCAATACCTCTATTATTATTTAAATTCTATTCAAATAGAAAATGCTGACAAATATGAAAGACATTTTAAATATCTAAAAACAACATTAGTACCTATTCCACCTATTTCTGTGCAGAATAAAATAATAGATGAATGTATAGCAGTTGATGCCGAAATAAAAAAAGCAAACGAAAAAATTGGTGATTTAGAAGAAAAAATAAATGCGTTGGTTAAAAATATCAATGGAGTAAAATATAAATTAGGTAAAATTGCACAGTTTAAAAATGGATTAAACTATGACAAATCGAGTGCAGGCGAAGAAGTGAGTATAGTTGGAGTGGCAGATTTTAAAGACAATAAATCTCCAATATGGGATGATGTTGAAAAAGTGGTTATTAATGGAAAACTTGAGGATGCTTTTTTATTACAAAAAAATGACTTGCTTACAGTACGATCTAATGGTTCACAAGAACTTGTGGGTAGATTTATGATTGTAAATAAAGATCTAAAAGAAAAAACTACATTTTCAGGTTTTACAATTCGCGTTCGTCCTGATAATGAAGTGGTGAAAAGCGAATTTTTATATTACATTTTATCATCACCTATCATTAGAAAGCAGCTTGTTGTAGGAAGCAATGGTTCTAATATTAAAAGTTTAAATCAAACATTGCTTGCAAATGTCGAAATATCTATACCAAGCATGAAAAAACAGGAAGAGATTCTTTCGGAGTTGTTAGATATAGAAAAGCAAATAATAGAACAAAGAAGTATTATAGAATTTGGGCAGGATAAGAAAAATAGGATTATAGAAGATGAATTGGTTTAGTTTTCAATAATATAGTTCGTGCTTGATTAATCTATCATGGGGAGGTAGGGGTATCGTAAATCTCTACCCACTTTCATCCTAAAGACCGATGCCCCCCTTCGTGCGAATTTTCGCAGAATTAAACAGGGGGGATACCCACCAAGGTCGGTTTATGTAAAAATATCCGCAGAATACCGCTGCTAAAGCCGATTTTGTTTTGCCGGATAGTACCGAAATACGAAGAAAAAACATGTAAAAAGCAGCATAAAAAGCACAGTTTTTCTGCGTACATTTTGGCAGAAATATAATCCGAATTGTCTTGCTATTTTGTGCCATCAGAGTGATATATGTACTACCGAATAAAGAAAGGCGGGTACATATTATGAAGAATGAAATAAGATTTACATTGGAATCGAAGCAGAGACCGAAACTGGCACAGGAGATTGGAAACCTACTTGGAACAGCACCGCATTATGAACGGGTACCAAGCTGTGCATACGATATTGCAGGATACCGACTGGATAAAGAGGGTGTATTGCATATCCCGGATGGAACTGAAAAAGAAATAGTTGAAGACCTGATTCTGCAGTTACGAGAGCGTGGGTTTCAGGACGATGCAGAAGTAACCGAAGAAGTGCCAGTGCAACAGGAGAAGCTGACAATAGCAATTCTAAAAGAGAGTCTTACGGATACGGCATTGGAAAATTTGCAGAAGATCATAGCAAATAAGCAGACACTTTTTCAACGTGCATTTCGGACGGACAGCACAGAAGTTGAAATTACAGAGGAAAAAATAAACTTCACATGGTTTCCATACACAACGGATAGTGATGAGATTGCAGCCTACACGCAATTTATCTCAAGGCTGTGTGATATGGCAAGAGATGCAAAAAGGGTATCATCAAAGCCGGCCGAAACGGACAATGACAAATATGCTTTCCGCTGTTTTCTGCTCAGACTTGGCTTTATCGGAAAAGAGTATAAGACAGCGAGAAAGATTCTGCTTAGAAATCTTACGGGAAATTCAGCATTTAGAAGTGTAAAATAAAGAATGAGGGTATTGACTCATGCAGCAGTCAATACCCTCATTCTTTATTTTTTTATAGTAATCTGCACTGCCATATTGGAAACATCCTGTAAGGTGTTCTGTTCTTTGCAGCGTTGAGCTTCAGATTTGATAAGGTTTTCAACATCTTTTTGGCCGAAAGAATCAAGGGAAAGATATAATCTCATAAGATCAATGTAAACTGATTCCAGTTCCCAGCGACCAAGCTGTTCTATATCATCATCTGATAACTTGGCTGATGATGCATCATTGGACTTCCCAAGTATATAATCAGTACGCACATCGAATAAATCTGAAAGCTTAATAAGTGTTTCAAAATCAGGGGTACGTTTCCCGGTCTCCCACATTGCAACAGTTCCTTTTGATACTCCAAGGGTTTCTGCTAAAGAAACCTGTGTATAACCATGTTTTTTTCGAAGCAATTTCAAACGTTCATCAAACATAAATACACCTCCTATGTGAGAATAATATCACATATTGTTAGAAAATACAAGAGATTTTACACATTTATAAATATTTATATTATAAAATGTGAGATTATATATTGACGCAACCAACAAACTGTGATATAAATAAAATATAAAATCTCACATAATGTGAGAAAAAACGGCGGATGTCATACAATATGTTTCCCTCAAATCATGGGACAACTGGATTTTATACAGAAAGAGGGTGATTGAGATTAAGAACAGAGAATACCAAAGGGCAAATCGCAGGTTGAAGAATAAGGAAGAACTCCTTGATAGAAAAAATAGTTTAGGGGTTAAGGATTTGACTGCATATAATGCCGTAAAACAAATAGCAACCAATGGAAAAGCATCAATAGCATGGAAGTAGACCACCGGGAAACTGGTGGTATTTTATTACAAAAAGAAAGGGGCAATATTCTATGGAAAAGACAACTATGAGTGTGCAGGAGTTATCTGCACAGATGGGAATCAGTCTGCCAAAGGCATATGAACTGGTAAAGACACCGGGATTTCCGACAATACGAATCGGAGCAAGAATTCTGATTCCGATTGAAGCCTATAAAGAATGGCTTGTAAGAACATCTATTAATCATTAAACAGGATTGCAGAAAAGGAGGAGGTGAACAGGATGGGAGATATGACAGTGGATGAATTAAAGGATAAAAAGCTGTGGTTTTTATGGTCAGCAAAACCTGGCAGGAATGGGAAAGTTACCAAAGTTCCATTCGCAGCAAACGGAGGAGCTACAGGAACAGATGATGCACATAAGGGTACATGGGTATCTTTTGATGATGCAGAATCAGCCAGAAATCAGTTTCAGGCATCGGGGCTTGGCTTGAAGATTCCGAAAGGCTTCTTCTTATTAGATATAGACCATAAGGATATTTCAGATCCATTTGCACAGCTTATGTTATCTCGGTTTTCTTCCTATGCAGAAGTATCTCCAAGTGGCAAAGGGATTCATATTATTGGTCAGTGTGATATTACAAAACTTCCGG
>ERZ840517.3748-NODE-3748-length-11324-cov-2.697844_pt1 | contig 11324 bp, 14 predicted proteins | sample MGYA00519876_ERZ840517 | MGnify/ENA primary metagenome ERZ840517 (study PRJEB31850, sample SAMEA3708882) | human gut metagenome | biome: human gut; feature: human-associated habitat; material: faeces | place: China | collected 2014 ... | reverse complement strand
CTGTAATTTTATTGTAAGGTATCAAACCTAAAGCCTGAGGAATTTGATCATAATCACTCTCAAGAACTGTTAACTGTATGTTACTATACTTACGTATCAAATAGACATCACAACCAAACATCCTTCTATTCTTTTTGCAGTCAAAATTACTACGTTCATGTGTTGCCTCCTATCTGTACTCTTTCCCGGTTGCCTTGTCTCTGAGGGTGATGCGCCCCACAACCTCGAACCCGGCCAGCTCCGCCGTCTGCTTCAAAATCGGAATGAGGCTGCTGATTACAGCCATGCGAGCCGCTTCTTTTCGGCGTTCCTTTTCTCTAATGTTGTTCCATGCTCCTCCGGCGGTTGGGTCGGCGTAACCCTCCGCATTTTTATCCATTCTATCGGTTGCCAATCTTCTCCACCTCCTCTCTGACCGGGCAAGTGATACAACTTCCATGCCCGCCCGCATAAATACAGTTGCAGTCCGTCAACGCACAGGTGTACGTCTTTTCCTCGTCCACTTTTTCTTCCTCCGGGTCTGGTGCTGATGAAAAAACGAATAAAAGAACCATTCCAACAAACCCAAGCAAGCAAAGTCCTCCGATACCTGCCAAAATGTAAACCACTACCATGCTGCACCTCCTTTATGTCGCTGGCTGCAATACCTCCTGCGCTACTTCTGAGCCGGTTTCTCCCTCGGTATTCGCAAGCCTCTTTATCTGTCGGTCTACTTTGTTTTCTATGGTCTCCTGCACAAGGTCTCTGCCTCCGTAAATCATAATAAGCTGGGTAAGCATGATGATAACGTCCGCCACCTCCTCAAGAATGTTCTCTCTCGCTGCTTCGAGGTCTTTGCTGCCCTGTGCTTCTTTGCGACGGTACTTGAGCAATGCCTTTGTAAGCTCGCTCATTTCTTCTACCGCCATATCCACTTGCGCCTCTGCTCCGTAGGTGTTTACACACTCCTGCAATACCTCCGGGCGGTTCGTAGTCGGCAGGCCTGTGGTCTCATATCTTTCCAGCCACGCTCTCACATCTGTCATTCCGTAAAGAGCCATATACAGTAATGCAAATACGCCCTCAAGGTCGTCTGTGCCAAACTGCAGGTTATCGTAAAGAATTTCGTCCAGCTCCTCGTCCGTGAGTTCGTCTGCGTCCGCCGGTGCTGCGTGTTTCGCACAAATCTCTCTCATAAGGTCTCTTACAGGGATTTCACGGTCAAAATCCCTGTACCACGCTTCCCTGTTCTTCACGAAAACAAAATTATGGGCCAGCTCGGTTGCGCTCATGGTACTGGTGTCATTGCAAATTTTTCTGAATAACATTCCGCTACCCTCCTTACTCGATTGTGACGTATGTGTTTCTGCGGTTGTTCAACTGCATACTTACCGGGTTTCCACAGTTCAAGCAGTTGTAATCAAATGTTTCGTCGGTGATGTTGGTCTTGTACTTCCAGTAGCTTCCGCATTTGCAATGTAAATGAGCCGGTTTAAGTCCATGCAGTGGCGTAACCTTTCCGCACTCGCAGGTGTACTTTGACATCGGTGTTTTGCTGCAAAATCCTTTTACTTTTCCGCAATGCTGGCACTTGATAAGTAAAAATCCTCTGTACTCCTCCGGCTCCGCCGGTTCTTCCTTTTCTTCCTGTGCTGCGCCTCTGAAATCCCCGAAAAGGCTCTCAACTCTGCTGCGTGGTTTGTCTTTTGGCTTGATAGTTTTCGGCGGCTCCTGCGGTACGCTGGCAGGTCTGGCGGGTGTTTCCTCTTTCTCCTCCTGCCCAGTTGCGTAGTCCAGTGCTTTCTTCATAAGGTCATTGGCCTTGTCCTGCGTCATATTAAAGCTCATTTCCCCGAATGGGGTTTTGATTGTTACCTGCATATTCTCTCCTCCTGTTTTCTGTATTCCGAGACTTGTCTGCAAAGCCCGGTCAATTTTTCTCATTTCCGCCACGGTTACGCTCCCGATATGTTCCTTGAGCCTGCTTTTGCATACCGTTACAATCTGCTCGCAAAGGGCTATTGACGGTCTCTGGGCTGAATTTATATAAACGTGCGTCGGAATGGTGGTCTTTCTCTTTGTTGTAAGGTAAACGACTTCTACTACCGGCGCATGGCGGTTCCCGGTGTTGTTGCTCACGATTACTGCCGGTCTGTTTCCGCCCTGCTCGCTGCCTGTCGTCTCTGTCCCTCTGATGTAGTAAATATCTCCTCGCTTGGCCGTTTCCTCCGCCTCCTTTCTGTATGGGGCGACTATCGCCGCCCCTGTCAGTTGCTCAGTAAGCAGTTATCAGTGTTTCTTGAAATAAGCGGAGCGGAAGCCGATGAGCCCAGTCGGAATAGGAGCGAGGGTTGTGCAAGTGCGTGTAGAACAGTCCCGCACTCGCACCGTTGTTCCAGCCGCCACCACGAATCGGGAAATATTCTCCGTTGGTGCTGTCGATGTAGAGGTATGCTTTCGGCTCCCCGGCGAACAATGCAAGTTCCTTGAGCTGTTCGCTCTCGCAGTCGATGTCTACGTCCTCCCAGCAATCCCCGGTGTAGTCCTGCTCAATGGACGGATATGTGGTAATCTTGACACTGCCGTCTACCGATACCTTTACGGAATTGCCGGAATTGTCCTTAATTCTGTGCCAGTCGTCTCCCTCCTGCGTGAGGTCGATGTTGAGTGCTGCGTCGTTGTCCTTTGCTGCATACAGTACGCCGTCTTTGATACGCAGTCCTCTAAGCATTTCCCATACGTTTCCGCATAAATCGTGTACGCCCTCCGGGGTGTGATTGTGCGTCCATGTGGCCGGGCCGCTGCCGGTAAGGGTTCTGCCGTCGCCTCCGTCGTACTTCACGCCCTTTTCGCTTGCGTCTGCGTGATACTGGCCGTTATTGGTGTTTCCGTGAGGGAGAGTTCCGTTCTTGAGGCTGATATTTGCAATCAGTCCCCACTCTGCTGCGGTCATAAGGTGCCAGCCCTCGCCCTTGTTGAAGCAAGCCTCTGACGCTTCATCGTTGGTAAGGTTCGTCCACGGCTTCTGATATGGCAAGCTGTACGGCTTCCCGTTAATTTCGCAGTTCGGGTAGACTGAAATATAAATCTCGTCGTAAACCTCTCCGCCGATAACAAATGCCGGGTGAGGCTTATCGCTGCCGCCGAACAGCTCCTTATTGCTTACACGGGTAAATTTATACATGAATGAGGGAATACCGGCGTTGTCGTAAATTGCTACGACATTCCCCTCCACTCCCGGCTGCTTGGTCTCTACCGCTGCGAGCTTGACCTCTTTCTTTCCCTCCGGGGTTGGTGCTACATTCTTTGCCCCGAACAAAGTCTTGAGCAAATCCTCGTGGATAAATTCAAGGTCTTTTCCCTCGAATACTGTCTCGGAGCTGTAATCTCCTGCGGTTTCCGTGTGTCTGATTTTCATTTCTGCCATTGTGTTTTACTCCTTTATCCTGCTATTGCATTTCTTCTCATAAGTTCTCGTAACAGTTCTTCTGTGCTGAACGCCTCCAACGGGTCCGCAATAGTTTCTGCTGGTTCATCTGCCGGCCTGTTTTTACCTACGTCGAGTGCTGCCTTTATCTGCTCCGCAACTCCTGTAACAACCGTCGTTGTGACCGCATTCCCAAACTGCTTATATGCCTGACTGTCGCTTACAACCTGCTCCCAATCCTCCATAGGAAAAGCCTGTAATCTTCCATATTCCGTCGGAGTGAGCTTTCTCCCTCTAAATCTGCTCATATCAAGAATTTTCACTTCTCTGTACCCCCCCCCGACGTTGTAAGGGTCGGTGCAATTCCCTCTGGGCTATATACCCTTTTGATTGCGTCGTGTCCCTTTATATCAAGGTGTCCCACCATTTTTAAATCACTCATTGATGTCCTCTCTTTCTACTATCACTAATCTCGGTTCTTTGTAATCTCTCGCCGTAAGGGTCGGTGAAATATTATCGTATATACGGTGTTTCCCCTCCCTTTTGGCTTGAGACGGGTCTGCAACTACTCCGTGCAGACAAGAACGTGCTGATAGTTGTGTTTCTTGGTCAATGACCCCCCCGCCTACTCGGAGGGTTTTTCCACACCCATTCGGGTCAAGAAGTCCTGTTTCTTTGCAAATCGCCGTGGACAGTGTTTCTTCATCGACGATTACTCCGTGAATATCCTGCGCCGTGAGGGTGAACATTTCTTCCTCCTCCGGCTTACTGCGAGGCCCGTTCTGTCGCTTGTTTTCTCTGCCCGGTGTGAGCGTGGCATGAACCGTTCCGAGTGTTTTCAGTTTCTCAAGTGCCTGTTTTATAATTGTCTGGGCCTTTTCGTCGGCAATGTAGTATTTCTCGTCCACGTCGTGGTCTAATGCCGTTGAAAGTTTCGGTATGTTTTCGTGCTGCTCCTCCGGGAATTTGAACGTATCCGCTTCTTTCCTTACTCCAACTATGTAGTATCGCTCTCTGCTTTGTGGAACTCCCCAGTATTTGCTATTGAACAACTGCACATGAGCCTCATATCCACGCTTCTGAAATTCCTGCTCCAATACTGGAATATAGGGTTTCAATCCCTTTACATTCTCTGCCATGAGGACGCTTGGCATATTGTCTGGGTTGTCCGCCTCCGTTTCGTCCAAAAGTCTCATAATCTCGAAAAACATTCCACTTCGGCTTGCTGCCTTGTGATGTTCTCCTCCACATTTCGGGCATTTAACCGTTCCTGCGTAATCTGCGTCGTCAAGTGTAAATTCTTCTCCGCAATCTTCGCACTTAAAGCAAAATCCTTTTTTGTTTCCGGCAACGCTCAAATCTTGGCAAGGGAACCCAAACGCCCATACCTCTGCTGTCGGTATATCCGAGTGTGTCAGCTTTTTAATATCCGCCTGTACCACATGGTCTCCTACATTTCTGCGGTAAGTCTGTACGGCGTATTTATCAAAATCGCAAGCCCACACGACCTCAAATCCTGCGTTCTTAAACCCTATTCCTACGCCTCCTGCTCCGCAGAAGAAATCATTTACTCTATACATCTAATCCTCCTCAAATGCCTGTCCGCACCGTTCCGGGTGGTTATGACAGGGGTTCTTGCATTCTTCTTTTCTGTTGCAATAGAAACAACAATATCTGTCTCCCTGCTTGTCGCAGTGGAATATCTCGCATTTATGTTTTGTTCCTGCTTTCTTCAAGCCTGCTCCGCCTCCTATTCCGGCAAATCAATGTTTACGATGATTGCCTTTATCCACGGCAAGCCTGCGTATGCCTCCGCTTCCTGTTTGCCCGTCATGTCTGCATAATAATCGTCGCCGTATCTCTCCGATAAAACTCTGTCAACCTCCGAGGGGTCGTCGTCCTCTCTGAAAAAGAGGTGTTCCTCCCCGATAAGGTACTCTCCAATGTAGCTGCAACCCCACGCTCCAAGCCAGCGATTGTAACCGTCGTCAGCAACAATTTCACTGTCAACCATAGCCACAACTGGCAGCTCCGGGTTCTCCTGCATAAGCTGGAATAACTTCTCCCGATTCTCTTTTTCGTTTTCGCTTGTCACGCTTATTCCTCCTCGTCCTGCAAATAATCGAATATGTTTCGCTGCCCCGGTATCGGTTTCTGTGCTTCCTCCTCTTTTCGGGCGTTCTTTGCGCACTGGCAGCCATATCCACGCTCGACGGCCTCTTTACTTGTAAGCAGCCGTCCACACCTCTTGCATTTGCGAACCTGTATCGTAAATATGCCGTCGTCCATGTGTCCTCCTTACTTGCCCCTGCAATCTTCCCACGCCATAGTCATTACGGTGCTGGTTTCTCGTAGGCGGCTGATAATTGCCACGATTTTCGTATTGTCAAATCCCTTTGGGGTAAGGGCGTTTATAAGACCGTCGGTGTTGTAATTGGTCGTTACAATGGTCGGCTTCATGTCCTCGTAGCGGTCATTCAGAATGGAGTAGAGGGTACTCATGCTCCAATCGCTGCACTGCTCTTTTCCGAGGTCGTCAATGATAAGCAAGTCCACCTTTTTGTATGCGTCCAACACCTGCGCCTCCGTCACTCCCTCGTTGCCAAACGCCTTTTTCACGTCCAGAAGCAAGTCGCTCGATGTCTTGCATATTACGGGTATTCCCTCGCTGATAAGCTGTAAGGCAATCGCTGCCGCAAGATGTGTCTTGCCGGTTCCGTTGGTTCCCTCTATGTAGAGGCCGTCGCCCTTTGCCTTGTGGTATGCAAAATTGTCCGCATACTCTTTGGCAACTCTGTAATTTTTCTGACGGCCCGGTGTGTCTGTTCGGAAGTTCGGGAATGTCCTCTGCTGGAAACGCTTCTTAATGCCGCTGTTTCCGAGTAGGCGGTCAATCCTGCTCTGCATGGCCCTCCTGCGTTCCTCGTCCTCTTTTCGGGTCTTTTCCTCCGCCTGCTTGCGGTCGTATTCCTGCCAGTAGGCAACCGCCTTTTCGCAGGTGCAGCGCACGTTTGGTCTCCAAAGGAAAACCATGTTTTGTAGCACAATGCCCTGCGGCTGTATTGGCTGGCCGCAAAACTGGCACACCTGCGGCTCCGGCGGTGCTACACGCCACGGAATGCCTCTCTCTTTCGCTTCCTGTGGCGTAACCATGTTATTCGCTGCCTTTGAATCCTCCCGACGGCGTAAATCCTCCGGGGTCTGTCGCTGGCCCGCTGCTTCTCCTATTCTGGTAAGCTCCATAGCTGCTTCCTCCCTCCTGTGCAAATTCGTTCAAATAGCCTTTGGCGTTCAGCCACGAGGCCGGTAACGGCGTGTACTGTCTCTCTCTGAAACGGTTATCGTATTTCTTTGACAGCTCAACCGCCTGTATAATCTTCTCTGTCATTGCCTCGTCCGGCTCCGGCTCAATCTTCGCCCATGCCTTTTCTGCCGAGGCTCTGTCCTGCTTTTTCGGGTATGCTGCATAGAATTTTTCAAACAATTCCTGCTGCTTTACCTTGAGTACGGACTTTCTTTTTGTGGGTCTGCCTCTCTTTTTCGGCTTCTCCTCCGCCTCCGATTCTGGCTCCTCTTTCTTCTGAGGCGGCTCTGCCGGTGCAGGTATATGGGCTGCCGGTTCCGTGAACGGCTTGCACGGTATCTGTACTGTTCTCTTTGCGTAAACCTGCTGCAGGTTGTCAACGAGCCTCTGGCACCAAATGAGCTTGTGTGTGTCCCATAATTCCTTGTCAATCTTTCCAAGCTCCGCCAGCGTCTCTAAGATGTCGTCCGCCGTCTCCTCACTTACCCTTGCCAGTGAAACGAGGTACATCTTGTTTGCGCTTACTGAACAGTCGTAACAATGACCGTCGCTGCGACCAAGAAGCTCCAATAACTTGAACCAAAAAGCATAGCCGTCGTTCCCCCACTTATTTTCCAGTATGAATTTTGTCTTGCTGTCGGCTCCTACAAAATGTGGAAAGTAGTCTACCGTCTGTTTTCGTGGTCGTCCCAACGATTACACCTCCTTTTCGGGTTTTTCCGGGGAGAAAACTCCCCGGAAGTGATGTTTTCTATTCATAAATTACCTTGCTGCCCTCTGCCGTCTTTACCACATCGACACTCTGCGGAAATCTCGACTTCATGGCCGGGTCGTGGGTGATTGCCATAACCTTGAGGTTACTGTATCTGTTCTGAATTGCTTCCAGTGCGTCGCAATACGCCTGTACGCCCGGAGCGTCTAGGAATGGTGGCTCGTCGATGAACAGGAACCCAAGCTGTACGCCTGCCTTGCTGCTCTTAATCTCCGAAAGGGCAAGGATAACGGACAGTGCTGCTTTTACCCTCTCGCCTCCGCTCCTGCTCATGTAAGGAAGTCGCCCGGTGTCTACGTCGTTGATGATGATGTCGAGGGTCGTTACCTCTTTCTTGCTGTTGGATTTCAGAACCTTTTCGGTCACGAACTCAACGCTCATGCGGCCCTGTGACATCTGGCCGAGGATATTCGTTGCCGTGGCCTCAAATACCGGGATAATGCTGCGGATAATGTTGTGAGGAATACCGTCCTGCGAAAATGCCTTTTTCAATTCCTCATATCCGGCTGCCTTGCCTCCGAGTACGTTTACACGGTTCTGCAGCTCTGCCGCCTGCTGTAACTTCTCTGTCAGTTCCTCCGCCTGTTTCTTTAAGCCTCCGAGTTTCAGAGTGGACGCCTGCGCTGCGTCCTGCATGGCCTTGATTTCTGCCTCTGCTGTCGCTACCTGTGCCTGCAGCTCTGCCGTGCCTACGGTCTTGCTCTGCTCCTCCTCAAGCTCTGTGCGGGTTTCTTCGAGTTCCTTTTCGAGTTCTTCAATCTCTCCACTCAATTCCAGAACACGCAGGCTTGCCGCCTCTTTTTGCTGTCTCGCTACCGGGAGCTGTTTCTCCTTATCCAGCCATGTTCTGGCTGTCAAAATGTCCTGCTGTAACTTCTCACACTCTCTGTTGGCTGCCTCTACCGCCTCATGCTCCGCTGTCACCTTTTCCAGTTCGGCTTTTCCCTTTGTGACCGTCTCCTCTGCGCTGGCCTGCGCCTTTGCCAGCTCCTCCGAGCGTTCCTGCATGAGTTTCAGCTCGTTTCTCTGTGTCTCAAGGCTGCTGTACTCTTTCTCCGCTGCCTCAAGCACTCTCAAATCGCCTCTAAGAGCCTCGATTTCCTCCGGGAGGTGCATTTTATCGCTGAACACGGTTTCCGCCTGTCTGAGCGTATCTGAAAGGCTCTGACGGTTAGCTGCGTACTCTGTCTCAAGGGAAGTGAGTTCCTCCTCCGCCTCCGGCAATGCTTTCTTTGCTTCCAGTGCGTCCGCAAGGAACTTACAGCTTGCCTTTTCCACGTCCGGGCAACCGCTGTTGTCCAGAAGTTCAACTTTGCCTTTAAGGATCGTAATGCGGTATGACAGCTTTTCTTTCGCTTTCTCATAGTCCGCTTCAAACTTTTCCAGCTCCGCCTCTGCGTCGAGTACCGCCTGTCTCTGCTCCGTGTACTCCGGCAATCCCTTTTCCAGTTCCACAATCTTTCCGGCGGTGCTTTCGTACTGCTGGTGCTTTTCTTCCAGCTCCGCAGCACGGGAAATAGCTGCCTCAAGTGGCCCAATCTTCACGAGCGTAATCGCTGCTTTTTTCTGTGCCAGTTCCTTTGCAGATTTCTCCGCAAGGTCAATGGCGGATTCGAGCTGCTTCTTTCTCTGCTCAAGGTTGTCGTATGTAGCCTTGCCCTTAATCAGCTCTTTTTCCTTTTCCAGCAATCCGTTGTAGGCTTCCACGCCCGCCGTGATTTCCTCCTCTTTGGCAAGAATAGTGTTTGCCGATGTCACAATGCCTACCTGTGAGGTCTTTGCTGCCTCTTTGGTGGCTTTCTGCGTTCCGAGTGTGGAAATCTTACCGTTGAGCTTGATAACACGGCTCGCTGCCTCCAACTGCGTGTTGAGCTTCACCTTGAGACCGTCAATCTCCGTTGTCTTTACCGCTGCTGCCTGCTCGTAGGTCGCTTTGGTTTCCTCCTCCGCTGCAATCTGCGCCTCAAGCTCCGCTCTGTCCGGCAGACCCGACAAGATAACGTCCGTCTTATCCTGCAACTGTCTTATCTGTCTGTTGGTCTCTGTCGCCTTGTCCGCTGCCAGTTCCTCCATTCCGGTGTAAATGCCGAGGCCGAGGATATTTCCGAGGATATTCATGCGGGCTTCCTTGTCCGCCTGTAAAAAGAGGCCGTACTGGTCTTGCATGATAAGGGCACAGGCTTTCAGCGTGAGGCTATCCATGCCAATGATGTTGATGATTTCCTGCTGGGTGTCCTTAAACTTCTCTTTGGAGCGGTCTACCCATTCTCCCTCAACAAATTCTGAAATATTCAGTGTCGCCTTGCCGGACTTCTGACGGGTTCTGGTTACTCTGTAAAGGCTCTCGCCCAGCTTAAATGTGAATTTGATTGCGCCGCTTCGAGCGTCCGGGTCGTTGCAAATCCAGCCGGTGAGTTCGCCCTCTCTGGTCTCCTCAAAAAGAGCGTCCGCCATTGCGTCCATGAACAAACTGCTCTTTCCTACGCCGTTGCTGCCGTTAATGGTGCAAAAGCGAATATCCTCGAATGAGAATGTCTCCTCACGGTAGTTGCGGTAGTTCTTGACCTCAATCTCAACCGGGACGAACAGCCCTGTATGTCTCTCTGTCGTGGCTTTCTCCGTTGCCTCTGCTATAATCGGTCTTGCCAGCTCGATAATCTCTCCGAGGCGTTCCGGCGTAAGCTCTTTCTCTGTAAGGTATTCCGCAAGGTTGCTTTCCGTCTGCGTCCATGCTCTTCTTATCCACCGTGATACTGATTTTCTGCGGTGTAATCTCCTGTACCCAAAAGGCTCCGCCCACGTTGTAGAGCGCTCCCTCATACACCGTATGGTTAAATGCCTTGTTATGCTCGTCCGTGCAGTCGTAAAGCACTCTCACGATGTCTCCCTTTACGTCCGGCACCGGGAACGGGAACTTATCCTCCGCCCTGTCTGCATTGATAATCTCCGCTACGTCCTCGTCCTTGAGGCGGATTGTTTTATACTGCCTTGTCGGAAGCTGCTGGAATGTGGAGTGTACCGTTCCGTCGTCCTCTACATCATGCAGCCAGTAGCCTCTCTCCTGTCCCTCGTCGTTGAAGTTGAGGGCTGAAATCGCTCCGCAGTAGAATGTGTTCTTGCAGCCGTCGAGCTGCTGCGGTCTGTGAATGTGTCCGAAGCAAACGAGGTCAAAATCCGCCGCCTGCAGCGTGTCCGGGTAAACCACCGGCTCAAACTGGCTAAAGAATGCCGTCTGCCCGCTCTCCATATTGCACCCGGTAATGGTGTAGTGTGATACCAGTACCGTCGGGCTACCTGCGTCGCACTGTGCCTTGAGGCCCACAATCAAATCTGCGATTGACTGTGTGAATACCTCGTTTTCCTCCTCTTTGGAGAGGCCGGGGTGCTTTGCTCTGTAAAAGCCTCTGTCAAATCCCGGCAGGCACGCAATCTGTACCGCCTTGCCGTCGTAGCTGTGGTATGTGCCTACGTCTGGCTCCGTTATGATGTGTACGCTGTCGTCGCCGTAAAAGGTGCTGTCAAGCGTCTTGAACTGCTCCTCGCTATCGTGGTTCGGGGTTCCTCTCATAACCACTACCGGGCAAATTTTTTCCAGCTCGCGCAGGAAGCGTACCGCCGTCTGCTGCTCTTTCAATCCTCTGTCGCTCCAAACTCTGGCCTGATGAAAGATGTCGCCTGCGATTACCGCAATGTCCGGCTTCTGTTCCTTTGCGCCTGCCACCAGTGCGTCAAGGCACTTGCAGATGTCCTTAAATCTCACGTTCTCCCCATTTTCCTCCGGGCCGTGGAAATTCCCGATATGTAAATCGCCTGTATGTAAAATTCTGATTGCCATTACTGAT
>ERZ840517.3741-NODE-3741-length-11344-cov-2.524139_pt1 | contig 11344 bp, 6 predicted proteins | sample MGYA00519876_ERZ840517 | MGnify/ENA primary metagenome ERZ840517 (study PRJEB31850, sample SAMEA3708882) | human gut metagenome | biome: human gut; feature: human-associated habitat; material: faeces | place: China | collected 2014 ... | reverse complement strand
ACGTATCAAGGTAGACGCATTGCCGGGAAAGATATTCAACGGGGAGGTAACCGCAATCTCCGACGCCACAGGCTCCAAATACTCATTGGTCCCGACCGACAATTCCGCCGGAAACTTCGTCAAGGTACAACAACGTATCCCGGTACGGATAGATTTGGAAAATCTATCGCAAGAAGATACGCAATATTTAAGAGCAGGCATGATGGTTGAAACAGAAGCCTTACGCAAATGATCACGATGAAAGAGCTTGGAGCACCGATCCGCCAATGGGTGCCGGACTGGTTAGGATTGATTTGCATCTTCATCGTTATCCTTCCGGTTACGATGCTAAACGGTTCGTACACCGGCAGTATGCTGGAGGTATCAAACACGCTAGGCACGAACACCGAGGATATAACCATGGGATATTACGCGGCAGCGGCGGGAATGGCGGTATCCTATCCGATTATTCCGAAGATATTAGAAGCCTTCTCCATCAAATTCTTATTGTTGGCGGATTTAGTCGCCCAGTTCTTCCTAAGCTGGATCTGCGCCCGCTCCCAGAACGCCGACATATTGATCGTCTGTAGTTTCGCGATCGGTTTCCTGAAAGGGTTTCTCATGCTGTGGTTTATCCGGTACGCACAAAAGATATTCAGCCCTAAAAATATACGTAGCCAATTCTATTCCTACTTCTATCCTTTTGTTTTCGGAGGGGGACAAGCATCCATGCTTGTTACCGCACAGTTAGCCTACCATTACGACTGGAAATATATGTATTACTTCATGATGCTAATGATTTTATTGGCCATAGTAATGGTAATCATCTGCTTCCGCCATAACCGGCCGATCAAGTCCATCCCCTTGGCCGATCTACACATCCGGGAAATGTTCATCATATCCACCGGATTGTTAATGCTTATGTATGTCATTAATTACGGGAAAGTACTCGACTGGATGGCATCCCCCAAGATTTGCCTTTATATCATGATCGCCCCGATATTGATCGCTTTATTTATTTGGTATCAATATCATTCGGAACGTCCGTACGTGAATCTGGCGCCTTTATACCAGCCGAAAGCCATTATCGGTTATTTCTATATGATGCTTGTCATGTTTTTCAGTACTTCGACTACCTTGTTGACCAGCTACCTGACCAGTATCTTAAAGGTAGACAGTACCCATACCTATTCCCTTTATACTTATTTGCTTCCGGGATATGTCTTGGGGGCGTTCATCTGTTTTTGGTGGTTGCGGTGGCAACGTTGGCGGATTCGTTTCTTGATAGCGGGAGGAATGAGTTGTTTCGTCCTGTTCTTCGGGAGCCTTTATTTCGGGATCTCACCGGATAGCAGATACGAGATGCTCTACTTTCCTATATTCCTCAGGGGATTGGGCATGATGATTCTAATCATAGCTTTCGCCTTATTTGCCGTGGAAGATTTAAATCCTAAATATTTATTGTCAAACGCTTTCTTTCTCATCATTTTCCGTTCGGTACTATCCCCTATCATGGCGACTTCTTTTTACAGTAATATACTATATCGCTTGGAACAAAAATATATTCCTTATCAGAAACCGTTACGCTGGCCGATCCTCTAGCCGCCTCACGTTATAATCAGGCGCTTGGCAACGCCTTGACCCAAGGGCATCCCTACGACGAGGCAGCGCAAATGGCTACCAATACACTCTATAATACGTTACAGCAACAAAGCTTATTATTGGCGTTAAAAGAGGTACTGGGGTATTTATTAGCCATCTCCTTATTCATAGCGATCGTATCCCGTTTTATCCCATTCCATAAAACCATCCGTGTTACATTCGCCAAGACAGGTGATGATATGGTTTGATCAAACTATACCCGGCTGCAAATCTATCAGCCGGCATCTGCCTTTTTGTCATTTATAGTTTATCCGAAACATTTTGGCATTCGTTTTGTATAGGAATAGGCGGATCTTGAGAATGATCAGGATCAGGAATACGCACAAAATAACAATAAAAATAATAAGATATTCAGACTATGAGCAGTAAACAAGGTAACATCGGAGTAACATCGGAAAACATCTTTCCGATTATCAAGAAGTTCTTATACAGTGATCACGAAATCTTCCTTCGTGAACTTGTTTCTAATGCGGTAGACGCTACCCAGAAGTTAAAAACGCTTTCTTCCGTAGGCGAGTTTAAAGGCGAACTCGGCGATTTGACCGTACAGGTTAAGTTCGATGACAAAACGATCACGATCTCTGACCGGGGTATCGGTATGACAGCCGAGGAGATCGATAAGTACATCAACCAGATCGCTTTCTCCGGCGCCGAGGAGTTCGTTGAGAAATACAAGAACGACGCCGCTTCTATCATCGGTCATTTCGGTCTTGGTTTCTACTCCTCTTTCATGGTTTCCAAGAAAGTAGAGATCGTGACGAAATCGTACAAAGAAGGCGCTGTTCCCATGAAATGGAGCTGCGACGGTACGCCGGAATACTCCTTGGAGGAAACGACGAAAGAGGATCGTGGTACCGATATCATCCTGTATATAGACGACGAGAATAAAGATTTCTTGAACAAGGATAAGATCAATGGCTTATTGACAAAATACTGTCGTTTCTTACCGGTTCCTATCGCGTTCGGCAAGAAGCAAGAGTGGAAGGATGGCAAATATGTAGATACGGACGAAGATAACGTAATCAACGACACCAAACCGGCATGGGTTCGCAAACCGGCCGATATGACCGACGAGGATTACAAGAAGTTCTATCGTGACTTATATCCTATGACGGATGAGCCGTTGTTCTGGATTCACTTGAACGTAGACTATCCGTTCAACTTGACCGGTATCTTATATTTCCCTCGCATCAAGAGCAATATCGACTTGCATCGTAACAAGATCCAGTTATATTGCAACCAAGTATTCGTTACGGATTCCGTAGAGGGTATCGTTCCTGAGTTCTTGACATTATTGCATGGTGTATTGGATTCGCCGGATATCCCGTTGAACGTATCCCGTTCCTATTTGCAAAGCGATCAGAACGTGAAGAAGATCTCCAACCACATCACGAAGAAGGTGGCAGACCGCTTGGAAGAGATCTTCAAGAACGACCGCCCGCAGTTCGAGGAGAAATGGGATAGCTTGAAACTATTCATCCAATATGGTATGTTGACTGATGAGAAGTTCTACGACCGTGCGGTTAAGTTCGCCTTATTCAAGGACGTCGAAGGCAAATACTTCACTTTCGAGGAATACAAGAACTTAATCAAGGACAACCAGACAGACAAAGAGGGTAACTTAATCTATCTGTATACCACCAATAAAGACGAGCAATACAGCTATATACAAGCCGCAAAGGACAAAGGTTACAGCGTCTTGGAAATGGACGGACAATTGGATGTACACTTGATCGGACAATTGGAGCAGAAGTTCGAGAAGAGCCGCTTCGTTCGTGTGGATAGCGATACGATCGATAACCTGATCCGCAAGGAAGACTCGAGTAAGGTAACCTTGAGCGAGGAGCAGAAAACGGCCATGCAGGAAGTATTCAAGAGTCAGATGCCGAAATTGAACAAGACCGAGTTCTACGTAACATTCGAGGCATTGGGCGAAAACGCGAACCCTGTCATGTTGACACAAAGCGAGTATATGCGAAGAATGCGTGAGATGTCCGCTATGCAACCGGGTATGTCTTTCTATGGCGAGATGCCGGATAGCTTCAACTTCGTATTGAATACGGATCATCCGTTGATCAAGAAAGTATTAACTGAAGAGGAGCAAGCTTGCGACGAGAAGTTAAAACCGATCCTTAGCGATATCAAAGGATGGGAGGCTCGTCAAGCCGACTTACGTGAGGCTCAAAGCAAAAAGAAAGAAGATGAGATCACGGCGCAAGAGAAAGAGGATATGACCAACACCAACCATAAGCTGGATGAGCTTCGTGAGCAACGCAACCAAGTTCTCGCCGAGTACGCCGGTACGAACAAGACAGTTAGTCAGTTGATCGACCTTGCTTTGTTAGGAAACGGTATGCTGAAGGGAGAGGCCTTAAGCCAATTCATCAAACGTAGCGTAGAACTGATCGGATAAACCAATCCTCACATATATAAAAAACCGTTCCTTCTCGGGGGAACGGTTTTTTTAGTTTCAGCCCACGACATCCTCGACCACTTTCCGCAACCTATCCAAGTTCATCTCGCCGGATTGTCTCCACAAAGCCTCCCCTTTCCGTAGCAGGATAAAAGTAGGAATCGATTCCACCGTATACAAATCGGCAAGAGCGCTCTCCTCCTCGATATTGATTTGTACCACTTCTAATTTTCCTTTCTCCAATTCCTTGAACTCCTTCACGATCGGCATCATTTTCTGGCAATGAGGGCACCAATCCGCATAAAACTCAGCCATGACCAAAGCACCGGTCTCCATAACGGTCTTATTCCGCTCTTCCCTATTCAATTCTTTCTCTTTCATAACATCTTCTGTTTTAATTGTATTGATAACTCAACAATACGAAAAAACAAAATGTTTATGTTTCTAAAGAAATACTTCTTACATTTGGAGAAGAAAAACAGATTGGGTTCATATGAGGAAAATAACAGTTATCATAGCCTTATTCCTTGCTGCCATTCAGATTGTTTCCGCCCAGAAAGTAGGGTTGGTACTCAGTGGCGGCGGTGCCAAAGGAGCGGCACATATCGGAGTGATCAAGGCGCTGGAAGAAAATAATATACCGATCGATTACATTACCGGTACCTCCATCGGGGCGATTATCGGTAGTTTATACGCCATGGGATATTCCCCCGAGGAGATGCTGGAGCTGATGCTTTCCAAGGAGTTCTCCTATTGGCAAACAGGTACGGTGGAGGAGCAATATACCTATTATTTCAAGGAGCCTTACCCGACCCCGGAATTCGCGCATTTCTCCATCGATATGTCCGATTCCCTACAGATCAAGGCTAGCTTCTTACCGCAAAGCTTGATCAATCCCATACAGATGAATCAGGCGTTCATGGCCTTGTTCTCGCAGGCGACGGCAAAGGCGGGGTGGAATTTCGACAACCTGTTTGTCCCTTTCCGTTGCGTGGCCTCGGATATATATACTAAAAAGCCGATCATCTTTAAGAATGGGGATCTGGGAGACGCCGTACGTGCCTCCATGACTTTCCCGTTTTTCTTCCAGCCCATATGGAAAGACAGTATTCCTTTATTCGATGGAGGTATCTACGATAATTTCCCGGTAGGCCCGATGAAAGACGCGTTCCACCCGGATTTCATTTTCGGATCGACGGTATCGGGAGGGAATAAAAAGCCTTCGGAGAATCCTTATAACCAGATCGAGACCATGATCATGCAAAAGACCGATTACGAGGTACCGGAGGAAGATGGCATGATGATTAAATTCAGTTTTCCCACCGTCTCCTTATTGGATTTCCAGAAAGGCAAGGAGCTTATGGACATCGGGTATAAACGTACCCTTTCCATGATCGACTCCATCAAGCAACGGGTTCCCCGGGAAGTGCCTTTAAATGAGGTTACCGAAAGAAGAAAAGCCTATAAAGAGAACCTTCCCCCGCTGATCTTCCGTAATATTTACGTGACGGGCGTATCCGAGGCCCAGCGTAAATACATAGAGGCCCAATTACACAGGGATATCAATAACGAATTCTCCATGGAAGAGTTCAAGCGGGCTTATTTCAAGATGCTGACCTATTCCAAGATTAGGGAAATCATGCCGCATGCCGTTTATAACCGGAAAGAGAAGAAATTCGATCTTTACCTGGACGTGAAGATGAAAGAAGAGATCACGGTTGGCTTCGGTGGAAACGTATCGTCTCATCAAGCGAATCAATTATACCTAGGATTGGGGTATCAATATCTGGGACGGTTCGCCGCCGACGTAAACTCGAACTTTCAAGTGGGTAACTCCTTTAGTGGTGTCATGTTGAGTGGCCGGATGTACCTGCAAACGCAAATCCCCACTTATTTAAATTGGCAAGGAGTCTTCTCGGACAAGAAATACACGGAAAGCCAATCCCTCTTTTATGAGGATATAGTGCCCGCCATGATTAAGCAGAAAGAACTGTACATGAAACTAAAATTAGGCTTCCCCTTCCTCAACCACGCGAAAGCGGAGATCGGGTTCGCCTACGGACGGTTGAACGATTTCTATTTGCAGAGCACCACGATACCTTTCCCGAATGCCTCTTTCGACCATAGCTGGTACGATTTATTCAGCGGCTCGTTAAGTATCGAGCAAAACTCACTCAACACCAAACAATACCCGATAAGCGGAAAACAGCAATTCCTAATCGCCCAATACGTAACCGGTACGGAGAAGTATACCCCATCCCCCACTTCCGCCACGACGGAAGCCCCGATTGGTCGCAAAGTGCATAGCTGGCTGCAACTGAAAGGGCGCTGGAACCAATACCAGACGCTGAGCAACCGTTTCAACTTAGGTTATTTGGCGGAAATGGTCATATCCAGCAAGAACCTCATGAATAACTATACGGCTAGCGTATTACAGGCCCCGGCGTTTACCCCGACACCCCATAGCGAGATTGTATTCAACGAGGCGTTCCGGGCGAACCAATATGTGGCTTTCGGGCTTTCCCCGATCTTGAAGTTAAGCAAGCTTCTGCACTTCCGGTTGGATATGTATGGCTTCGCTCCGCTCTATGAAATACAAAAGACGGTGCCGGAAAACAACCCGTATGTCGGAATCCCGCATTATGGTAAGTTTTTGCACTCGTTTAATTATATGGGTGAAGCGGCGGTCGTATTGCAATTGCCATTCTTATGTATCAGTCTGTACGCCAACGGATACAGTTATCCGAAGGAGAATTTCAACTTTGGCTTAAACATTGGTTATCTGATCTTCAATCCAAAAATGTTAGATTAAATTCGCAAAAAAGTAGTCGAAACGTTTGCATATTTAAAACAAAAACGTACCTTTGCACTCGCAATCACGAAACAATGGCCGCGTAGCTCAACTGAATAGAGTAGCTGACTACGGATCAGCCGGTTACAGGTTTGAATCCTGTCGCGGTCACCATTCGAAGATAGCAATAGAATATATCTTGGCTCCTTAGCTCAACTGAATAGAGCATCTGACTACGGATCAGAAGGTTAAAGGTTTGAATCCTTTAGGAGTCACTTGAATATTCAAATTCATTTACAGATTGGCTCGCTAGCTCAACTGAATAGAGCATCTGACTACGGATCAGAAGGTTATAGGTTTGAATCCTATGCGAGTCACTTGAGAATCCTTATTTCATCCAGCGTCTTCGGAAGCAATGAAATAAGGATTTTTTCAATTTCTACCGGTCGTATCATTATTATTCATATATTCGCAGTTAATACAAAGAATATTTTATTTAAGATAAAAGGTAAACACTTGAAAGCACACTATAAAACTTCTATAGCCATAAGTCTAATCGTCATTATCGTATTAGTGATCTTACGTACCACTGTTACCGGACAAGATAGCATCAAATTCATCGACGATACCGATGATCAGCCAATCGATCAACAAAACAGCGACTCTATAGACCTTCGTTATTCCAATGAGTACCAAAGTTGGAAACAAACCTCGGACACGACTTTCCGCAGTTTGTTTAATGGGAACCAACAAGCTGATATCTTGGCCGAACATCCCGGAATGATGGTATTATGGGCAGGATACGCTTTCTCCAAAGATTATCTAAGTCCCAGAGGGCATATGTATTCCATAGAAGATCTATACAAAAGCCTGCGGACCGGCTCTCCCATGACCCCGACGAGTGGCCCCCAGCCTGCCGCATGCTGGGCATGTAAAAGTCCGGACATACCCCGCTTATTAACGACCACCGATGCCAAGACCTTATATAAGAAGAAATGGGCGGAGCTAGGCAACGAGATCGTGAATCCAATCGGATGCGCAGACTGCCATGAGCCGCAGAGCATGGGATTGCGCGTGACCCGCTCATTCTTGAAAAGTGCCTATAAGCGCAACGGATTACGTATAGAGGACGCAACCGAGCAAGAGATGCGATCTCTAGTATGCGCCCAATGCCACGCCGAATATTATTTCCAAGGAGAAGATCGTATACTAGCCTTACCTTGGGATCAAGGTTATACGGTAGAAAATATAGAAGCCTATTACGATAGCATAAACTTCACCGATTTCACCCATAAATTAAGCCGGGCACATTTGATAAAGGCGCAACATCCGGATTTCGAGTTATTCCAGATGGGCATTCACGGGCAAAGAGGCGTTTCCTGCAGAGAATGCCATATGCCTGCTGTCGGGGAAGATGAGAACCGGTACAACAACCATCATATCAAAAGCCCGTTGGCGATGATAGACCGTACTTGCCAAGCCTGCCACCGGGAAAGTGAGGAGACCTTACGCAAGGATGTTTATGAACGGCAAAACAAAGTCTACGCCATACGCATGCGTGTAGAGGAAGAATTGACAAAAGCCCATATAGAAGCGAAATTCGCTTGGGACAAAGGCGCTACGGAATCTCAAATGAAAAACGTATTAAAACTGCTCCGGCAGGCACAATGGCGTTGGGACTTCGCCGTGGCCTCACACGGGGCGGCTTTCCACGCGCCCCAAGAAGTCACACGTATCTTGGGCAGCGGACTCGATAAGGCTACCCAAGCCCGCATCCAGATCATGAAGGTCTTAGCGCAGCTAGGCTATACCCAAGACGTTCCGATGCCGGATATCTCCACGAAAGCGAAAGCCCAGCAATATATCGGCCTCGATATGGAAGCCGAGCAACAGGCCAAACAAAAGTTTTTAGAAACCGTCATCCCCCAATGGCAGGAAGAAGCGAGGGCCAATAAACGATTCATCGAAGGTAATTAAGTTCTTTCCTCCAGCTCCAATCCCGGGGTATAAGGTAGCGAGATCGTAAACTTACTACCTACGCCAACCTCGGATTCCAACGATATGCTTCCATGAAACGTATGAACGATACTCTGGCAGATCGCTAACCCCAAGCCTGTACCTTGGGCAAACTCATCTAGTTTCTGGAAACGCTCGAATACCTTTTCCTTTTTATCATCAGGAATGCCCTTACCCGTATCTTTCACGGAAATAAGGATCGATTTTCCATCTGCGCTAAGTTCGTATCCGATCTCGATATATCCCTTAGCGGTAAACTTCACCGCATTATTAATGAAATTGGTACAAACCTGCGTCAACCGGAAATGATCCGAACGGATGATAAGAGGTTCATGGGGAACCCTTATCTTTAACTCCACTCCCTCCGGCATCATCAATTGATGCGTATGGAAGATATCTCCCATCAGTTTACTCAGATCGAGGTTCTCATAAGAGAAAGACATGCTACCGGATTCTATGCGTGATAGATCCAAGATATCGTTGATCAGCTTAAGCAACAGGTCACTGTTTTTGGTAATCAGATCTATAAACTCCGCCTTTTCCTCCGGTTCCAAAGGCATATCCGAATTGAGCAATTGGGAGAAGCCTACGATCGCATTCAGAGGCGTACGTATCTCATGGCTCATATTCGCCAGAAAGACTAATTTCATCCGATCGGATTCCTCCGCTTTCCGGCGGGCGGCTATAAGGCTATTCTCCGTGTCTTTTATCCGCTGGATATTCAAGCATAAGCCACTTACCTCAACAGCTTCGTCATCGGAAACCGAATCTTTCTCATTCTTATTTTGGGCATAGCGAAATTCCCACCACTCATACCCCTTCTTATTAAAGTTACAACGACGTTGCGTCACTTTCCGGGAAAGAAAGCCACTATCCAGCAGATTCCGGTCTCGAAGGAAATTATCCAGTTCTTCAGGATGTATAGCATCCTGAAACTCCTCGATTTTCATCGGTACACAGGGCATACCTAAATAATGGTAGAATCTATTATCAAACTCGAATACCCCTTTGCTATACCGAAAAGCGAAAATGTTGCCGCTATCCAACGCAAAAGAAAGAAAAGTCTTCTCCCTTTTTAACTTCTCCTGCGCATCCTTCTTATGTAAAGCCTCCTGTATATATCGCTTTCTTTGGTAACTAAAAAGCAGAAGCAACATCACCACCAGAATAAAGCCGGCAGCCCATATATAATATTTATATTGAACGACAAACGGCATATTCGCAATAATAGCTCCTTCCGGCAATTTACTACTATCAATGCCCCAACGTTCTAACACACCGTAATCAAAAACATAAGCCTTGTTACTCCCTTCGATTTGCGGAAAATTGGACGGGGGCGTTCCTTTCAAGATAGAGACGACCCGGTTTACAGCTGCCTCTACCTCATCCTTAAAGACAGTTACATACCCGCCAACTACGCCATTCTGATTTCCGATCAACTCATTGATCACGGAGAAACATGGAAAGGCGCTGAGCCGCCCCAACGAGATTGTCATATAATCCCTCTTGGTTGCCAGATACGCTTTATTATAATAATTCTCGCCGAATCCCTTAATCAGGGCATTCGCCGATTTCGTACTGAGTGTGCTTATATACATCGTATCCGGCTTTATCTTAGGTATATCCGATATCGAAATCCCGTTCTTTCCGGATAAACGTACCCGATCCAAGGAATATATATTGTTCACGGCACAAATATCCTGAATCTGCGCATTCATGTCCGCCAGCATCATATTATCCTGAAAGGTATCATCCGAGACTCTTATGACGATGCAATTACCAACAAGCCGCTGTATCAATTCTATATTCCTCTTATAATCCGGTTTATCATAAAAGCCCATCATATTCGGATATTTCCGGATGATCGGGATATTGGGATAACTAACCCCCATAAACACGACCGGGATCGATTTAGCGAGGGGATGCCTGCTACTTATCAAAGCGTTTAAGGCTTGATCGTCATTGACCAGAATAATATCCGGGTTCCATGTCGATAACCCATTCAGTTTCTTGAATAATTTCTGTCGCTGTTGCTTCTCCGAATATTGCTCACAATCCAAATAAAAAGAATAGACACTCGCATGTATCCCCTTCTTCCGCAAATCACTCGACATGATTTCCTTCATCTTCTCATAGGCGGGAAAATGTTTTTCGTAAGATTGAATCACGAGTATACGCTTCTCCTCCGATAAGTCTGTAGAGGATTTACATGATATACAGGTAACAAAGAGAAATATGATAGATATTATTCCAAATAAGCGCTTAGCTGGCATATCGTTCCTTTAAGGTGTTTTCTATGACTTTACAAAACTAAAGATTTATTTCGTACATTTGAGCATATTTTTCACGAAATACAATCAAAACATCAAATACATGAAACAAGAAATCCAATTAAACGAACACAACAAGCAAGAGTATCCTCCTATGCACACGGCGGAACATATCTTAAACCAGACAATGGTGCGGATGTTCGGATGCCCCCG
>ERZ840517.3704-NODE-3704-length-11464-cov-3.225962_pt1 | contig 11464 bp, 9 predicted proteins | sample MGYA00519876_ERZ840517 | MGnify/ENA primary metagenome ERZ840517 (study PRJEB31850, sample SAMEA3708882) | human gut metagenome | biome: human gut; feature: human-associated habitat; material: faeces | place: China | collected 2014 ... | reverse complement strand
GGCTTTTTAAGAAATCTTCAGGGTTGGTTATACTGTTCAATTATCAAGGTTCTTTTGTTATCAGTTTTAGCACTCATTAGTACTGTTCGCTGACAGTTCATTACTTTATCATATCATCTTGTATTTGTCAAGCACTTTTTTCAAACTTTTTTAGTTTTTTTTGTACTAATCGACTGTCTCACAAGCGACTTTGCTATAATAGCACCTTTCATTCCTCTTGTCAACTGTTTTTTCTTAATTTTTTCATTTTTTCGATTATTTCTATTCAGACTCCATTTTCCGCGTTTTTCAGTACTTTTGTAATCAATTTGTTTTCTAATATGAAGAAGGGGCACCTAAGCGCCCCTTCCCAAATCTACGTATTGTTGCCATCAATCAATCGTAATACGGAACACTATTGGCTTATCACTCTCCACTGCACACTCAATATGAAGACCTTCCTCATCTCTTGTCCAAGCAAGCTCTCCATCTTTGCCAAGCACCTCTACCTTGCGAATGATTCCGCTAAAGTTTGCCTTTTTGCTTGCATCCTGAATGCCAAGTGATTTAATGCAGTACTTATGATCTGCACTACACTTTAATGCAGTCACATACAGCTTTCCATTTGCGGTTGTAAAACGAAAATCCTCTGATGTGAAATTCTTCTTGATTCCATCGGAGAATTGTCCCTCAACAATCTGGGTTGGACCTTCTGCGCTCTTGCGCCAAATTGTTGCATCGTAGATTGCCTCTCCATTTACTTTAAGCCAGCTTCCAATTTCCTTTAATACATGCTGATCCTCTTTGGATATGGTTCCGTCTGATTTTGGTCCCACATTTAAGAGCATACGGCCATTCTTACTTACAATATCGACAAGATCACAAATTAAATCTGTCGGATTTTTAAACTGATTATTTTCTGTATAGCACCATGAATTTAATGCAATCGCTGTATCTGTCTGCCACAAATATGGCTTAACTTCTGCAAACTGACCTCTCTCTACATCCGGCACTGCTGTTCCAAATAAAAACGCATCATGCTTATAATTAATAACTGCACCAGTTCCCCATTCTGCTGCACGATTATAATAATAAGCTGCTAACTTCTTTAAATATGGCTTTGCAGATGCATGCTGGATCCACCAGTCAAAATATAGAATCTGTGGATGGTAGCGGTCAATAATTTCACAGGTACGTACCAGCCAATCTTCCAAAAATTCCTTTGTCGGCGTCGGCTCACTGTTAATATCGTGATGATCTGCCTCCTTCATTGCCGGCCAATAGAAATCACCGCGCTCCATAGGTTCCTTAATGTCACTTTCAAACTCTTTTCCATGACTCATAAAAAACCAATGCTCAATACGGTGTGTAGATGCCCCCATGCGCATTCCTTTTTGGTTACAGCTTCTGCCAAGTTCACCTAATACATCACGCTTTGGTCCCATTTCATAAGCATTCCAATGAGATATCTCACTCTTGTACATTTGGAATCCATCATGATGCTCTGCAACTGGGACAACATATTGTGCACCTGCTTCTTCAAATAATGATGCCCATGCATCTGGATCAAACTTCTCTGCCTTAAACATTGGAATGAAATCCTTGTAGCCAAACTCACTATGCTTTCCATATGTCTTAATATGGTGCTCATATTCTGGCGAACCCTGAATATACATATTGCGGGAATACCACTCACTTCCAAATGCCGGCACACTATACACACCCCAATGAATAAAAATTCCAAACTTTTTCTTCTGGTACCAATCTGGTGCCTGATACTGTGATAATGATTCCCATGTATCCTTATAAGGACCTTTTTTAATTACCTCATCTATTCTTTTTAAATAAGGTTTCATGTCATACATAAAATATGCCTCCTTTTTGTCCGTTTTGTTTTTATAAGCTGCTGATATTTGCATTATAAAAAAAGTCACCTGTATATTCAAGACAATGCCATGACCTATTTTTTTAATTTATGTCGTGTTTTCGCATTTTTTCATTGACAGAAATCATAATTTCTGACATACTGACGACAAAAGGAGGCTGTTTTATGCATTTAAATCATCTTTCCTACTGTTTTTCAATTGATAATGCGCACTTTCGTGTTTCTATGCTATCAGACGGTGTAATTAATTTTGTTATCCCAGGACACAGTCATGCAAAGGGCTGTTATGAGATTCACTGCATCACAGATGGCAATGGAAGCATTCTTTTAAATAATACACGATTTCCTGTTGCAACAGGCAGCATATATGTAACAGGGCCTCATATTTTTCATGAGCAAACTCCAGACCATGCACATCCCATGACAGAAATGTGTGTCTACATGCAGCTTATCGCATCCCCAGATCAGCATGATGATACACTTTTTGACAAACATCTTGTGCAGTCATTCTTACAGCAAACATGTTGGATTGGGACTGATACTACAGGTATTCTTCCAATTATGAAACAAATCTTTTCAGAAGCAGCTATGCCTGCGCTTGTCGGTCACCAAGCTTACATGTCTGGCCTGTTTATGCAGCTTTTTTGTCTTCTTGTTCGCTGCTATCAGACTAATCCGAATACACCTGCTATGCCACAGCAGCAAAGACGAATAACGCTAAATGAAGCAGCTCAAGATAAGACAAATTTGCTTCAAAATGCGATGTCTCCTCTTGCCATTGAGGAAGCTTTTTTAAACAATTATAAAAGCATCACACTGTCTGATCTGGCTGCTGTCTCCCATATCTCTACCAGACAGCTGCAGCGCATGATTCAAAAACAGTATGGCACTACATTTCAGAAAAAAAGGACACAGGCTCGCATCAGCGCTGCCTGCATCCTCTTAAAAACTACATCCTACTCTCTTAGCGAAATTGCTGAACAAACAGGATACTCCTCTCCAGAGCATTTTTCCTATGCCTTTCGTCAGCAGATGGGCTGTACACCAGGTACTTATCGAAGAAAAAACAACACAAAAACCCCGAAGACATAATTGCCTTCGGGGTTTTTGTACACGGTTTGACCAGAGCGATAAGCCGGGTTATGTCTGGAGTGATCATCTATCTAGTCCTGATGTTGCCACCAGGCTCAAGCGACCTACCCGAAAGCCGGCGGGCAACCGTATGCTTTCTGTTCGGTCTTGCTTCGGATGGGGTTTACACAGCCTTCTCTGTTACCAGACAAGCGGTAGTCTCTTACACTGCCTTTTCACCCTTACCCTTGCGGGCGGTTATTTTCTGTTGCACTTTCCTGGGAGTCACCTCCACCGGACGTTATCCGGCATCCTGCCCTGCGAAGCCCGGACTTTCCTCGTCTGAACCCTTTCGTCTGTTCAGCCGCGATTACCTGGCCTGGTTGCGCAAGTGCTATTCTAGCACGTTTTTTTGCACTTGTAAAGAAATTTCATTCTACTATTTTACACATTAAAGCAGCTTCCGCCGATAAATTCTCTTAAAATCGAATTATTCGGCACTGCCTCGCTTGGCACCGGAACAAAATATTCAAAGAACTTCAGCAGCCTCTTCGCCTCTGTATACTCCGGTTCGTCCTTGGCAATCCCAAACAAAAGCGGTTCCGCATATACTTTCAGGCATGCCAGTTCATAGATCAGCGCAGAATTAAACATTACATCTGCATCCTCCTGGAAGGGAAAGATATTCTGTTCTTCACCTCTGCGTACAGAAGGCCATCTTGCAATTGTCTCTTTCGCAGAAGTCCCTCTGGTGCGGGCATCTCTTACAATTCTGCGGATCAGACGGCCATCCGTAGTAGGAATCCTGTTATGTTCATCAATATTCAGCTGAGTCAGAGCGCTGAGATAAATCTTAAATTTGCTCTCCTTTGGCAGCGCATAGCTGAGCCTGTCATTCAATCCATGAATTCCCTCGATCACCAGAATATCGTCTTTATCCAACTGCAGAAAATCACCTTTATATTCTCTGGTTCCTGTTTTGAAATTGAAAACCGGCATCTCTACCCTTTTTCCTTCCAAAAGCTCAAGCATATCTTTATTAAACTGCTCCACATCAATCGCTTCCAGACATTCGAAATTGTAATCACCGTTCTCATCCCTTGGTGTGAATTCTCTGTTCACGAAATAGTCATCCAGTGCAATGGGGTGTGGTGTTTTCCCCAGGGTCTTCAACTGAATGGATAATCTGTGGGAAAAACTGGTCTTACCTGAAGAAGAAGGTCCGGCGATCATGACAAATTTCACACCGCCCCTGTCTACGATGCTTTTGGCGATCTCGCCGATCTTACGCTCCTGCTGCGCTTCCTGTACCAGGATCAGTTCACTCAGCGACCCACGGCAGATCTGATCATTCAGATCACCCACAGTCTCAATACCGATCTCCTTCCCCCATTCCTCAGATTCTTTCAACGTCCGGAATAACAGCTTTCTCTCTTGAAACGGCTTAACATGCGTGGGATCTTTTTTATCCGGCAGCAACAGCATAAATCCATCCTCATACGCTATGACGTCGAACCACTTTACATAGCCGGCATTGGGCAGCATGTAGCCGTAATAATAATCGTAATAACCGTCCATTTCATAAATATTTACGAAAGATCCTCTGCGGTAACGGAACAGCTTTTCCTTATCCTTCATCCCCTCTCTTCGAAACAGTTCCATGGCATTATCCAGGGAATAAGATTTCTTCAGAAAAGGTGTCTTTGCCTCCACCAGCTCCCGCATCCGGTTACGGATCTTTGCAGCATTTTCTTCTGTCGCATTGATCTTCCCTTTGGGAGAGATGTAGGAGCCGTTCCCGATAGCAAACTCTACACGACAATTCTGTACCGTTTCTCTTCCGAACACATCAAATACTGCTTTCAAAAAAAGCATGGTGGCAGAGCGCACGTAGGTCTTATTCCCCACGTCGTCTTTCAATGTAAAAAAAGTGATCTCACAATCTTTCGTCAGCTTTTTGAACAGTTCTCTGATCTTGCCGTCTCTTGCTGCCAATGCGATCAGATTGTCATACTCCTTCTGGTAATCATTGGCTACATCTTCGTAGGTAGCCCCCTGGGGATATTGTCTCTCTTCACCGTTTATCTTCACTGTGATCATTTTTCTCACCCTGTCCTTTTGTAATCTCCTTTTGCAGGTATTATTGTCTAAATGCAATCCGGTTCCTTACCATTATCGTACCACTCCAGTGCCCGGGTAAGCAGCGCAGTCTCCTCTGCGATCTCCTGCCTTCGCCACATCGTTTTGGGATTCGCTGCATCTGCTTCCTGCTCCAGCCGCTTCGCGATCTTTCTATGTTCCGCAAGCTGCCATTCTACATAATTCAAAAGCAGCGGACACTTACGGTACAACAGTATCGGACCAAGCTGCCCAGCCAGTCCGGATGCAGCGTCATCCGCTTTCCAAGACTCTCGCACCTGTGATTTCACCGCATCTTCCGACATCTCGCCCAGCCAGCGCACTTTCATCATAAAATAATATTTTCCTTCTTCGTAGATGATATTCTCATCCATCAGAAGATATCCCTCTTCCATCAGAAATGTCCGAAAATGCGGGATCTCCGACTGGGGCTGTAAGATCAGTTCCCGAAACCCTTTCGCCTGTTCTCTTCCTTCGGTAAGAATCTTCTCCATGAGAGGCCCACCCATGCCGGCGCAGATCATCCCGGCAGCCTCTCCGGTCTTCAGGCTGTGCAGACCGTCAGAAAGTCTTGTCTCTATCCTGTCCTCCAGTCCGTACTCCCTGATATGCTCTCTGGCATGTTCTAACGGTCCGGACCTTACATCCATGGCGATCACTCTCGGGGAAATGCCCTTCTGCACCAGATAGACAGATACAAAACCATGGTCACACCCCACATCTGTTATCACAGTGCCGGGAGTGACCATGTCTGTTAATGCCTGCATTCGATTAGATAATATGATCTCCGCCATTAATCCAGATAATCCTTCAGCTTGCGGCTGCGGCTGGGATGACGCAGTTTACGCAATGCCTTGGCCTCGATCTGACGAATACGTTCACGGGTAACGTTAAATTCCTTACCTACTTCTTCCAACGTACGTGCGCGTCCGTCATCCAGTCCGAAACGAAGACGCAGTACCTTCTGCTCTCTCTCTGTCAGAGTACCCAGTACTTCCACCAGCTGTTCCTTCAGTAACGTAAACGCTGCCGCATCGGAAGGTACCGGTACATTATCATCCTGGATGAAATCGCCCAGGTGGCTGTCTTCCTCTTCACCGATAGGAGTCTCTAAGGATACCGGCTCCTGGCTGATCTTTAAGATCTCACGCACTCTGTCTACCGGCATATTCATCTCCGCTGCGATCTCTTCGGGGGTCGGTTCTCTTCCCAACTCCTGCAGCAGCTGTCTGCTCACGCGGATCAGTTTGTTGATCGTCTCCACCATGTGCACGGGAATACGGATGGTTCTCGCCTGATCTGCGATCGCTCTGGTGATTGCCTGACGGATCCACCAGGTTGCATAGGTAGAGAACTTATATCCCTTACGGTAATCGAATTTTTCCACTGCCTTGATCAGCCCCAGGTTACCTTCCTGGATCAGATCCAGGAACAACATTCCACGGCCCACATATCTTTTGGCAATGCTGACCACCAGACGTAAGTTAGCCTCTGCCAGACGCTTTTTTGCCTCCTGGTCACCCTCTTCCATCCGCTGTGCCAGTTCGATCTCTTCCTCCGCACTTAACAGGGGAACTTTACCGATCTCTTTCAGATACATACGTACGGGATCTTCGATGCTGACACCTTCCGGTACGGACAAGTCGATATTTTCCACATCCACTTCATCCTCATCGGTCAGAATGATCTCCTCATCGTCCACATCATCGTCATCGGTAATACGCAATACATCCACGTTATTCTGGTCCAGATATTCCAGAACCTTCTCCATCTGTTCCTCTTCCAGAGGCATGTCCCCGAAGAAGTCACTGATTTCCTGATACTCCAGCACATTCTTTTTCTTTTTCGCCATATTCAGGAGTTCTTTTACCTTCTCCGCAAATTTTGCCTGTGTGTTTTCATCCATTTTCGTGGTTCCATCCTTTCATTGCCATTATTTATAGCCATATTTCGTATCTTTTATAACTATTCGAAAGCCTAAATCCCATTATTCCAGGGAAATATGCGTCCTTTGTAATTCTTCCAGGGCTTTTTTTCCTTCTACCGCCTGTTTCACGGCATTGACATCCGTCCCCAGCTTTGCCATATAGTATTGATAGCTGTTTTTCTTCACTGCCACCAGAATATCATGGAAAGCTCTCTCCCTCTCCTGGCGGGTGGACAGCTCGGGGAGTGTGGTATGGAACAGCTCCGCAGCCTCCCTCTGTTCTTCCTCATCTTCAAACATACTGATGATCCCTGCAGGCTGGAACTGATCTCTGTCCAGTTCATCGAATAGCCTCTCCGCTACTTTCCGGTACAGTTCCTCGGTGAAATCCTCCGGGGAAATATATTTCCTTACGATCCGGTACAGGGACGGATCATCGCTGATCCAGGTGATCAGAAGTCGTTGGGACCTGCGCCCATTCTCGGCGGGATCCTTTTTCTGTACACCGCTTCTCGGTCGTTCCAAAGGTCTTGCCAGTCCCGTCTGCGACGCAATCCCAACTACCATTTTGCGCAGATCGTCCGGACGGATCATATATTTTTCCGCAATTGCCTGCAGATAATTTTCTCTTTCCAGATCTTCCGAGAATTCACACAGCTTCTGTGCAATCTCCCGGTGGAACTTTGTCCTTTGCTCCGGATCGCTCTGATCATACTGTTCGCTTAAGATACGGATCTCAAAATAAAAGCTGTTCTCCGCCTGATCGATCCGTTCCTGAAAAGCTTCTTTTCCGAGATTCTTGATGAATTCATCCGGGTCTTTATACGGTCGCATATTGATGACCTTGCCGGTAAGTCCGGCCTCTCTCAGGATCCCGATCCCCCGCAGTGCTGCTTTCGTTCCGGCACCGTCGCTATCGTATGCGAGGAGAATATTCTCCGCATAGCGGTGCAGGAGATTCGCCTGCTCTACCGTAAATGCCGTTCCCAGAGATGCCACCGCCTGTGTGAATCCTGCCTGGTGCATGGCAATGACATCCATATATCCCTCGCACAGGATAATGTTGCCCGTCCTGGCGGTCCTTGCGAAATTCAGTCCGTAGAGGTTACGTCTCTTATCGAAGATCATGGTCTCTGGGGAATTCAGGTACTTCGGTTCGCCGTCTCCCATGACCCTGCCTCCGAAGCCGATCACCCGGTGGTTAATATCCTGTATCGGGAACATCACCCGGTTCCAAAACTGACTTCTGAGTCCTCTCTGTTCCGAGAACATCGCAAGTCCGGAATCTTTGATCTCTTCATCGGTAAAGCCTTTTTTACGCAGATACTGGACTACCTGCTCGCCGTTTTTCCCGGCGTAGCCCAGTCCGAAATGATGCATAGTCTCGTCGGTCAGCTTTCGTTCCGTCAGATAACGCATTCCCACTTCTCCGTGAGGACTGCGCAGCATATAATAAAAATATCTGGCTGCCTCCTTATTGACCTCCAGCAGCCGCATCCGCTTGCCGGCCTTTTTCTTCTGTTCCGGTGTCTCTTCCACTTCCGGCAGCTTCACTCCCGCACGATCTGCCAGGATTTTGACTGCCTCCGGAAAAGTATCATTTTCATACTTCATGAGAAATGTATATACATTTCCGCTGGCATGGCATCCGAAGCAGTAATACATCTGCTTATTCGAAGACACCGAAAAAGAAGGTGTTTTCTCGTTATGAAAAGGACAGCAGCCCCAATAGTTGCTTCCCTTTTTTTTCAATGTCACATAACCGGAAATAACATCCACGATATCATTCCTGGCTCTGACTTCTTCTACCAGTTCTTCAGGGTAATACACTCTTTTTACTCCGTTTTATTGTAATACACTATCGCTGCCAGGATTTCGGTATGTAGATGTCTTCATAGACTGCTATGGCAAAGCGGTCCGTCATGGCTCCCACATAGTCACAGACTACCTTCTCTCTCGGCTCTCCGACAGAGAGGAGATTCAGGTATTCCTCCGGCAGATCATCCAGATGTTTCAGGAAATGTTGATATAACGTCTCCATCAGCATCTCCGCCTTTCCCTCTTCACTTTTGGCGACGGGATTTTTATAGACTCTCTCAAACATGAACTGTCGGATCTTCGTCATGGCTTCCGCCACCGGTTCCGACATCAGAATATCATCCTTGTCCATACTGTTGGTTACAATATCATGAATAAAGTGATCCAGTCTCTCAGTGGGGCTGCTGCCGATCACTTCACAGATCTCCTTCGGGACATCTGCCTCCGTGAGAATTCCTCCCCGGATGGCATCATCCATATCATGATGAATATAGGCGATCTTATCGGAAAGTCTGACGATCTTGCCTTCCAATGTATGAGGCTTGCCAATGGTCTGATGGTTCCGGATACCGTCACGTACTTCATACGTCAGATTCAGTCCCTTACCGTCCTTTTCCAGAATATCCACGGTACGGACACTCTGCTCTGCGTGCTCGAATCCAAACGGACAGACTCTGTTCAGAGCCCGCTCTCCCGCATGTCCGAACGGTGTATGTCCCAGATCATGCCCCAGTGCAATTGCCTCCACCAGATCCTCGTTCAGCTTCAGAGCCTTTGCTATGGTTCTGGCTGTCTGGGATACCTCCAGTGTATGCGTCAGTCTGGTCCGATAGTGGTCTCCCTCCGGTGTCAGAAACACCTGTGTTTTATCCTTCAGTCTGCGGAATGCCTTGCAGTGGATAATACGGTCTCTGTCCCGTTGAAATACCGGCCGGATATCACACTGTTCCTCAGGCTTCAACCGTCCCTTTGAATTTACACTCAGGGATGCGTACGGACTTAAATAATCCTGTTCCCATTGTTCCAAGCTTTCTCTGATCGTCATAGTTCCTCCTGCCCCTACTTCTAATATTCTGTGCCTGTCCGGAAAATCCTTTTCCCGGGTTCAAAATTTTTAACTAAATTTTGAACCCGGCTATCTGCACACAGAATAAATGAATTCCGCACTTTTATCCATGGCCTCATTGGCCCTTTTGAAGGGTGACATCTGAAAAACATGCCACATCCCGGGGAAACGATCCATATGAGCGGACACGCCGGCCTTGATCAGGTTCTTGTAGAGCCGCAGAGAATCATCTAATAATATCTCATTCTCTCCAACCTGAATGTAGACGGGCGGGAATCCGCGGAAATCGCCATACAGCGGAGAAATATAAGGATCCGTCAGGTCTCTGTCGGGAGCATAGGCTTTCGTCATGCGGTCGATGTATTCTCTGTCCAGTACAGGATCCACTTCCGCCTTGGTCTGGAACGTCTTGCCTTCGCCGGTGAGATCCGTCCAGGGGGACATCAGTACGATGCCTCTCGGAAGCAGACGCTCCTGCTCCTTTAATTTCAGCACCAGGGACAGTGCCAGATTACCGCCGGCAGAATCTCCTGTAACGATAACGTCTCTCGCTCCGTAGCCCAAAAGCATCAGATAATTCCAGGCCTTCATGGCATCCTCCGTGGCTGCCGGGTAAGGATGCTCCGGAGCCAGCCGGTAGTCAAAGCACAACACATCCATAGAAGTGCCCGATGCCAGTTTGGAGGTCAGAGTTCTGGCATAGATGCTGCTGCCGGTGGAATATCCTCCTCCATGACAATGCAGGATCACATACTTTTTCATATGTGCACGATTCACGCTGACCCATTCCGCATCCATTCCCTCAATATCCACCGGGCGGTATTGAATCTCCTTACTGTTCCCCAACAGTTCTCCGATATGATCCTGGGATTGTCTGTGCTTCTCCAGATCCGGGTTTTCCACCAGTCCATGTGCCCTGCGGATCAGCTGCATTAGATTCTGATTATTCTTTTCACTGTTTTTTCCTACCAGTGCCATAAATTCCTCCTGTTAAAAATGAAGCCGTCTGCGTACTGCATTGCGCAGTCTTCTCCGGGACAAAAGTGTCGCGATCGTAATGTCCACGATCACACAGATCGTCAGCACGATCGCCGACCACCGAAGTTCAATGCCAAGTCCCAGGAAACGGTCGATAAGAATTTCCAGTCCCACACACAATACTGCTACTCCGGAGATCAGGTATAGAGCTCCCGTAAGGAATGACATCGGAAGCTTACGGATACAAAAAATCACCGCTTCTACCACCGCTATGACAAGCAGCACCACCGGAATGCCCAATCCATAAAACCAGCCACTCTGTCCCGTCAGATAGGTCAGCAGATACAGATACACGATCACCGCCACACCGTCTAACAGAATCGACAGATAAACAGGCTGTCTCGTATAGATGACTACAGGGATCATGATCACCCACAATACCAGGAAGACTCCGATCACCGCAAGGGACCAGAGACTGCTCCGGAATACAAGTACGTTCAAAAGTCCGCAGGTCACTGCCGTTGCCAGTACGATCACAGTCAGCAGTACCCCCAGATCTTTTCTTTTTACTACTTCCACCTGACCTTTTTCCTTCGGAAAA
>ERZ840517.3700-NODE-3700-length-11474-cov-10.605657_pt1 | contig 11474 bp, 5 predicted proteins | sample MGYA00519876_ERZ840517 | MGnify/ENA primary metagenome ERZ840517 (study PRJEB31850, sample SAMEA3708882) | human gut metagenome | biome: human gut; feature: human-associated habitat; material: faeces | place: China | collected 2014 ... | reverse complement strand
CCGGCGTTCTGGGCCGAGGTGGCAAAGCTGCTGCCGGACTGGAAAGCCCGGCGGGAGCTATTGAAGAAGTAGAAACAGGAGGCAGACTTCCCTTGGAAAACGAAAAAAAGTCCGGCGGTGATAAATACTCCAAGCTGGCCGGCAACACCCTCATCTTTGCCATTTCCAGCTTTTCGTCCAAACTGCTCACGCTGATCGTGCAGCCGTTCCTGACCTACGCCATGGCCGAGATCTCGGATCTGGGTCTGTCCAAGATCCTGAGCCAGTACGCGAACCTGCTCATCCCCTTTGTGTCCATGGGCATGTCCAATGCGATCATCCGCTTTGGTCTGGACAAGGGCAACAGCGAAAAGCAGGTGTTCACCAACGGCCTGCTCACCATTCTGGGCGGCTTTGGCATCCTGGTCCTGTGCTGGCCCATTGCACGGTTCCTGCCCGACATGGCCCAGTACGGCCTGCTCATTTACCTCTATGTGCTCATGAGCTGCCTGCGCACCCTGTGCACCCAGTTCGTGCGCAGCCGCCAGTGGAACAAGCTGGTGGCCGTGGACGGCGTGCTGTGCACCGTGGCCACCATGGCGTTCTATGTACTGTATCTGGTGGGCTTCAAGTGGGGTGCCAACGGCTACCTGCTGGCCATCATCAGCGGTGATCTGGCCAGCGTGCTGTTCCTCATGATCACCGGCAAGCTGTGGAACTATGTGGAGCTCAAGGACATCAACAAGGACCTGTGGAAGCAGATGCTCCACTTCTCGCTGCCCATGATCCCGGCGCAGATCAGCTTCTGGATCATCAACGCCTCCGACCTGTTCTTTGTGCGTGAGATGTGCAACGGACTGGACGGCCGGGACGGCAACGCCTGGAGCGGCCTGCTGTCCACGGGCTACTTCCTGCCCACCATCCTCACCACGCTGGGCCTGATCTTCTACGACGCCTGGCAGCTCTCGGCTGTCACCGAGGAGGAGGGCCGGGCGCGGTTCTTCACCAAGATCTTCCGCACCTATTCCAGTGTGCTGTTCTGCTGTGCGGCGGGCATCATCTGGCTGTGCCGCCCGGTGATGCACATCATGAAGTCCAACTACTACTACGCCTGGCACTTTGTGCCTTTCCTGGTGCTGGCCTCCACCTGCAGCTGCTTCAACCAGTTCATGAACAGCGTGTATGTGGTGACCAAAAAGTCCAGCCGCAGCATGGTCACCATGATGGCCGGTGCCATCAGCAACTGCATCATGAACTACTTCTTCATCAAGTGGTGGGGCCCCATCGGTGCCACATACGCTTCCTTCCTGGGGCTGGCGCTGGTGTTTACCCTGCGCTCCATCGACGCAAACCGCATGATCCATATGCATGTGCATCCGGGCCGGGTGCTGCTGAACGTGGGTCTGCTGGTGTTCGAGGCCTTTGTGCTGCTGGCCGAGACCCCGCTGTACGGCCTGTGGACCGGCCTGGTCACCGCAGTGGTCATCCTGATCAACTTTGCAGGCGTGTGGGCTATGGCCCGTGTGCTGCTGCCCCGCCTGCTGGGCCGCCGCGGCAAGGCGCTGGTGGCCGCTGTGGACGGCTGGCTGAGAAAATAAAAACCGATAGAAACAACAATGCCCCCGGAGAACTCTCCGGGGGCATTGTTGTTGTGTGCGAGGGACAGCGAGCTTTTTACGGCTCACTGGGGGTTGGTCTTGTCAGCGCATCAGTGCTTGCTCTTGGCAAACAGGCTGGTGAACGCACCGGCTACAGTGAGGGCCATGCCGCTCAGAGCCATGGCCAGAGCGGTGAACCAGTTCACGCCGGTCTTGGGCAGGGCGGCCACGGTATCGGGGGTGGCATCCTGCACAGAAGGATTGGCGGGGTTCCCCGGGGTCACAGGCGTCTCGGCATCATCCGGAGTGGCGTCCTGCACGGGAGGCGTGGTGGGGCCTTCCGGGCTGACGGGGGTATCCGGAGTTTCAGGCGTTTCGGGTGTAGTGGTTTCGGTGCGGCTGTCGGTGGTGATCTCTACTTCGTCCTTGCTGGCGGTGTAGGTGTATTCGTAGTCTGCAGTGCCGTGACGGACGACAGTTTCTTCTTTGTGGGCGCTTTCGGCATCTACACTGGCATCCTGCGTGGAACGGTAGGTATAAGACAACGTTCCATCGCCCTGTTCGCCGGTGCGCTCGGTGGTCTGCTGCGCAGCTTCCTTCCAGGTCTCGTGGGTCGCAGTACCCAGGGCGGAGTAATTCACTCGCGAGCCGGAGACGGTGGTGGTATAGTTGTAGCGGCCGCTGACTCCGCTGCCGGTATCGGCTTTCTGTGCGGAATCGGTGATGGTCAGGTGGTTGTTGGTCAGCGTGGTGGCAGGCAGAATGCGGGACACGGTGATGGTCTTTTTGCCCTGTGCCACAAAGGTTCCGTCCTCCACCTGACGGAAACCGGTCAGTCCAAGGTCGTAGCCGCCGCAGTAGGCATCAGGATTGAAATACTTGTTCGATAAGCCGTACATCGCCTGATTCCAATTGTGGGCATTGGTGCAGGTGTTGCTGTCGTAGGACAGGTAACCGTAGGAAATCAGCTCGCTCTTGTTCAGATAGATGCGGTAAGAAGCGTTTCTTTCCGTCTGCTGATGCTCATGTTCGGTCGTGTAGAAGGTCACGATGGAAGCATCGGCATAACCCTCCGCCTGAAGCTTCTTCAGAAGGGCTTCGGCCTGCTCCTTCGTAAGCTCAGAAGTGCTGTCCTCCAGCTTGTACTGGTTGTAGGCCACCGTACCGGACACCTTGTAATAGGTGCTGGCAGTGGGGTGGTTGTTGCGGACATTCCAGTTCAGCTTGTCGCCGTCACTGAAGCTGGTGCGGGCATATTCATAGCGATCCATGGGGATGTCGTAACCGATCTTATCCTGCAGGTTGACCACGCTGGTGCCCTGGCTGTCAATGAGCTTATCCAGATCGTCGCTGTATTCCAGTTTCTTGTCCACCAGAACACAGTCGGTCTGGCTGACGTTGCCGTCAGCGTCCTTCAGCAGGTCGGCCTTGGTCGTTGCGTTCAGCTCCAGATGCTGGATGTAGTTGCCATCATAGGACAGATACTCTTTCTTTTTGGTGGCGAAGATACCCGTGTCAGGCTTGCCGTACAGGTTTTTGTTGCTGTACTCCGGGTGCGAAACGTCCATGTCGCCCGTATAGCTCTTGCCGGCGGCATCGGCCTCTGACTTTTCCTTTTCCAGCAGAGCCTTCAGCTCCTCGCGGGTCAAGCGGGTGAAGTCGGTGGTCTCGCCGACCTTATGGAGGATCTCAATGATCTCATCCTTCGAGGTCGAGATCGTTACCTGGTAGCCGCCCACATCCAGAATTTCGCCATCCTGCAGATCCTTTTGCATCTGCTGGATCTTTTCCAGCAGCTCTGCCTGATCGGCGTCGGTGGTGACCGTGCCTTCGGTGGTGAGAACGGTCTCGATCTTCAGCTGGCTGCCATAGCCCACCTGGTACTGCTTGCCGTCCCTGGTAAAGGAGGCAACGCCGTCTTTCACGGTGATGGCAGCGGCATCCACGCCATAGCGCTCGGCCAGCTCGGTCAGAGCCCTGCTTTCGCTCAGGCTGCCGGGTTCAACGGTGATGGTGTAGGTGGTCTTGACGCCGTTTTCATCGGTCACCGTTTTGGTGTAGCTGTTGCTGCCGACCCGGACTAGATCGTCATAGGTAACGTTATTCTTCTTGTCTACGATGGTGTAGGTCAGGCTGCCGCTTTCGTCCTTGCCGGAGGAAAGCGTCCACTGGTCGTCAGCCTGCTCTTCATTATGGATCTCGCCTAGATTCCAGGCCTCCCAGGTCACTCTGGTGAAGGACTTGCTGTTGATATTGGTCTTTCCGTCAACAGGCGCATAAGACGGCAGATTCGAATCCGGAACCTCAACGCTTTCGTAAGACAGCTTAATGGTCTTGCCGTCGGTGGTCTGGTATTCAATGATGCGGCCGGTATCATCATACTTGATGGAACCGGCAACGGCGTTTTTCGGAGCGGTCTTGAAGTCCACGCCAAGGCCATAGAGGGGGCTGTCCTTGGTGATGGTGGTATAAGCACCGTTGGCATCTGTGGTGGCATCGCCGGAAACAAAAATACCGCTTTCAATCAGGGTGCGCTTGTGATCTGTCTTTCCGTCCGCAGCCTCCACATCTTCTTCAGGCTTCACATGAATGCCGCCGGTAAAATAACCCGCTTTCATGACATCGTCGCCGAAACCGGTGATATGGTTCCGTGTATCGTCGTAGGCAAATTTGTAAGTAAAGGTATACTGTTTGCCGTCCGAGGCCGTATAGATATAGGTGCGCTTCAGCTTGTCTCTGTTTTCAAAGACATTATCCACACCTTCGGGGAGAGAAACATCCTCGTCTGTAATGTTCAGAGAAGAGGGGTCCACCGTGGTGCCGGTGCAGGCGTAGATCGCTTCTGCCAGAGCCTTCTGCAAAGCAGCTTTCTTGGCGCGAAGCTTGGCATCCTCCAGCGTGCCGTTATCCTTGGACAGCTGATTGTCGGCATCGGTCATAGTGACAGAAATCTGGACCTTTTTCAGCAGCTGCGAGGCATCATCGTAGCTGATCTCGCAGGCTTCGCCGTTGACCACCTTGCAGACCTTGCCATCCTTGACGGTGAAGGTGCCGTTGCCGGGATTGCTGTTCAGCAGTTTGGCCAGTTCATCGGCGGACATATCCTTGACCTGTGCGTCGGCGTACTCGCTCGTCTCGTGATAAACGATCTCATAGGTCTTGCTGCCGTCCTTCACGGTGATAACCTTATCGCCAGCAGCATTGGTGCTCTCGGTCTTGTCCTGTTTCTGGAGCAGTTCGTCCAGATCCACAGAGAAGGTGTTGTTGTCCTTGTCCGTAAAGGTCAGCGTTTTGTCCGTTTTGTTGGGCAGCGTCACGTCATCTTGCTTCACGTCGGCGGTTCCAGAGTGCTCGCTCTTTTTAACGTCCACCTTCAGGGTAGTGTCCACCGTGCGGGTGGCCTTGTTGCCGGTCACGGTGATGTACACAGTTTGTTCGCCGGCAGAAGTACGGATGCTTTTGGTCAGGGTGTAGCTGCCATCGTCGTTCTCGGTCTTGGCGTAATCCGCTTCCAGAAGTTTGGCAAGGTCTTCACCGGTCATCTCAAGGTCAGTGTCTTCCGTGTGCTTGGTCAGGGTGTAGGTCTGGCGGTCGCCGTCCTCTTTCATGCTGCCCACGGTATAGCCGTTGAGCGAGATGTCGCTGGCGGTGTCCCACTTCAGTTTTTCCTGATAATCCGCGCCCAACTCCTGCTTCAGGTCAACCTCTTTGCCATCGGTCACAAAAATCTCCTTGGTGTCTGCGGTAACTGTGCCGGTGGTTGTGTTAGTTGTAGTCTTATCAGCAGTGTGAGAAGTCTCGTAGCGGTTGGTCACAGAACCGTCCGGGTTGACAGTGCTGTCTACCAGCTTTTCAGAGTCCGGGCTGGTGGGTGTGATGGTAGTTTCCTGTTCGGTGTGCTCCTCCTTGGAGGCAGTACCGATGACCTTGCCCTCGGTGTCCTTGACCGGTTCGGAGATGTCCGCATCGGGAGCTTCGATGTCCTTGCCTTCCTCGGTGGTCTCGCCTGCTTCAGGAGTTTTAGCAGAATCCTCGGAATCCTTGCCTTCTCCGGCAGTCTCGCCAGAAGCGGCTTCGGTGCTCTTATCCATCTCCTTCTGGACGATATCACCGGAGGATTCCTCCGATTTGACGGTGCCGTCCTCATTATAGGTGAACTCGCGGTCGGTGTACTCGACATCGGTCGTGATTTTCTTGTCCTCAGTCTCCCGGTCCTCCAGAATGCCCTCGGCGTTTTCGTGCTCCTGGTTTTCTACGGGAGCAGTGTTTGCACTTTCAGAAGCCTGTTGTGCAGGAGTTTCTGCTTCGGAACGTTCTTTGTTCTCTACAGGGACTGCGTTTTCAGGGGTCTCAGCGTTGGCGGCCAGAGGGGTGGCTGCAACACAGGCGGTCAGGGCCAGAGCCATTGCGGCTTTTTTGAATTTCTTGTTCGTCATAAGATTCGCTCCTTTCGTTCTGCACACAAAAGATACCATAAATTGTATCTATACGTAGATAAATGTCCGCATTGATCCACAGCTATCATATAACATATAAAATGAAAAAAGTCAATAAAACTGTCGATAAAAAGCAAATTTCAGCGGGATGCTAAAAATAAAAAAGGAGAAATATGCAGTTTGTATGAGAGTGACTCCAACTGAGTTACACAACAGATACGGTTTTGAGACGCTTCTGAAACGCTATTGAAACGCTATTGAAACGCAGTGAAGATCCAGCCTGCGGGCCCGGGATAGTCACTGCCTGCCGGGCCGTTTCCGGGCAACAACAAAGCCCCCGGAAAACTCTCCGGGGGCCTTGCTGTTGTGTGCGAGGAACAACGGGTTTTCAGGCCCGTTGGGGGTTGGCTTTTAGTGCTTGCTCTTGGCAAACAGGCTGGTGAACGCACCGGCTACAGTGAGGGCCATGCCGCTCAGAGCCATGGCCAGAGCGGTGAACCAGTTCACGCCGGTCTTGGGCAGGGCGGCCACGGTGCTGTCCGGGGCGGCATCCTGCACAGAAGGATTGGTGGGGTTCTCCGGGTTCGCGGGCGTCTCGGCTTCGTCCGGGGTGGCGTCCTGCACGGGAGTATCGGTGGAGCCTTCCGGGCTGACGGGGGTGTCCGGGCCCTCGGGATCGACCGGGGTGGGTTCCGGATCCGGTTCCGGGGTGGGCTCCACGACTTCACGCAGGGCACCGTAGATGGTCACGGTGTAGTCGTCAGAGCTTTTGCCGGTGATGTTGTCGCCGGTCACCTTCACGTTGGAATCGGCATCGAAAGCATCCAGAATGTTCTGGTCGCGCCCGGCAGCGCCGTTGGCGTTGTTCTTGTGCTCGTAGCCCCACACGATGGTGTAGGTCTTGCCTTCGTACTCGTACTCGGTGCCGTACACCATATCGTAGGCGTTGGGGGTACCGTCGGTGCGGTTCTCGTAGTTGCCCCAGATCAGCTTGGTGTTGCCGTTTTCGTCGGTGGTCTTGGTGAAGTTCAGGCTGTGGCCGTTCACCACCATATCCCGCAGGACGAACACGCCGTCGCTGGTCTTGTACGGGGTGTTGAACTTGTAACCGTCGGCCTGCAGGTCAGCCAGCAGCTTGCCGACGATCTCCGGGTCGTGGCTGCCATCCACATCCAGCATGTATTCCAGCGCGGCAGCGGGCACCCACACGGACAGGTACTGCTTGCCCTTTTCCTTATTCAGGTCGGAGACGTACTCGTACTTGGTGCCGTTGTAGGCAAAGGCACCAAAGTCGGCGTGGTCGGCGTCCTTGGTCAGCAGGAAGTTGGTCAGCTTGTTGCCCTGTGCGTTTTCCGGCCAGAGAGTGTTGGCCTTGCTGTAATCATAGGTCAGGGTGCCGCCGGTGACGACGAGCTTCTGACCGGGGTAGTACGTGTTCCCTACAATAGTGGGAGCTTCCACATGGGCGTTATTCTTGATAAGAATCTTGGAGTAGGGGCCGTCGATGTAGATGCCGCTGTGGTTATAATCGCCCTTTACAAGGACGGTGCCGTCATCCACAGTCAGGGTGCAAAGCATGCCCAGATTGATGCCGGAATACGAATTGTGCAGGTCCATGGACAGAACGCCGCCCTTGTCCACCAGAATATCGTGGTAGGCATAATAAGCAAGAAGGTTATAGTTATCGTGAGAACCATCGGTCATGTTGTAGACGCTGCCATCCGTGATATGCAGCTTGGTTCCCTTGCTGTTGCGGAGCTGGATGGCCATATCCCGCGTGGTGGAATCGACCGTGCTGTTGCCCGAAATGAGTACATTCCGGTAGCCGGCAACGATGCCGTAGTTCGCCTGCAGGTTGAGCTTGCTGCCATTTTTGACGATCAGGCTGCCGTTTTTACCCGAATCCTCGCAGTAAATGGCATATCTTCCGACGTTCTCCTCCTTGGTCAGTTCTGCCGAAACGGCGGCAGTGGTATGATCAAACGTGACGGTCGTATCGCTGTTGTTGCCGGTCTCAATGCCGAGGCTCTTGCCCTCAATAGTAACGTCCGAATCCTTGAAGGTGATGTCACCGGCGGCTTCCAGCTTGGAGCCATCCTTAGCCGTACCGCTGCCTTCGTAGCGGATGCCGGCATCGCTGTTGGTGATGTTGAGGGTGCTGTTCTCGGTAGTCAGGCTGGTGCTGGCACCCTGATGGCCGTAAATGCCGGTCTGGGTGTTCTTGATGTTCAGCTTGCTCTTGGCCTTGACGATGATGTCGTTCCAGCTGGCAATGCCAATACCGCCGTTCTCGTGCGTTTTATCGTCTTCCCCTACATGCGAACCGTCGATGGTCAGGGAAGAACCACCGTCCAGCGTGAGATCACCGTGCTGGGTGACGCCACGGCCGCTCTGGGTGGAGCCGGAAACATGGGTGTCCTGGATGGTGACGTCCGCGCCGTCCGTGATGGTGACGCTGGAATCCTTCTCGTCAGAGCCGCCTGCGATCACCATACCGGTGGTGGTGTCCTTGATGGTCAGGCTGCCGCCGGTGGTCTCTTCGGTGGTGTCGGAAGTCTCTTCCTTGTCGCCCTTGATGGTCAGGTGGGCGTCCTTTTCGGCGCCCGAGAAGTCGGAAGCCACTTCGCCGCCCACGCGGATGCCTTCCACGTTGATGTTGCTATCCGTGAGCTTCTTGCCTTCTTTGGTGGCACTGTCGATGGCTGCAGAGCCGTCGATGACGTTGTCGCCCTTGATGGTCAGGTCAACGTCCGAACCCTGCCGCACGTCCAGACCGGCGCTGTTCTTGTTGGTCTGGTTGATGGTGGTATCTTCCAGGGTCAGGTCAACCTTGGTGTCCTTATTTTCGTCGGTGTCGTCCAGATCCTTGCCGATGTCGATGCCGTTGCCGCCGGTGGTCAGGGTGGAATCCTTGACGGTCAGGTCAACGTTTGCGCCCTCGCCGACGGTCACGGTGGACTCGCCGGTCTTGCTGGTGTCGGCGTTCACGCCGTCGATCACGATATCCACGTCACGGCCTTCGGAGCCGTCGGCGTTATCGGTCTTTTTGACGTCCTCGTTCACGGTGACGGTGTTCTCAGTGGGGGTATCCTTGTCACCCTTGATGATGATCTTGCCGTCGTCCTCTTTGTCCTCGTTGACGTAGGTGCGCTTATCCTCTTTGTCCTCGCCCTGATAGCTGAACGCGCCGCGGTCGGTGTCCTGGCCGATGGTGACATCACCGTCGGCCAGATCATAGCTCACGGCAGAAGCGCTGGCGCTGATGGTGCTCACGGCAATGGCAGTGGCCAGTGTGACAGCAACGACCTTTTTCTGTTTACGCAATCTCATGAGTAATACCTCCTCAAAAATGGGAACCTGATCTCCAGGCGGTTCCGACTCACACACAAAAAGATACCAGAAATTGGATCTATATGGGGATAAAACAGAGCAATAAACTCTGCTTATGATATACTATTTTATGGCTGCACTGTCAATAAGATTACGAAAATACGCGGATAATTGGCAAAATGCAAAAAAATGCAGCAAGATTTTACGCAGAATGCAGAGAGAGGGGTACGATATTGTTGCACTGCTGAAATGGTCTTGATACGCATTGGAATTTCTTGTTGTAGAACGCAGAAAAGCCGCTGCCCGGTGTGCCGGGCAGCGGCTTTGAAAAATGCAAAGAAGGTGCGGTGCAGTGTGGTCAGCGCAGCTGATCGTTCAGCCAGGCGGCAATGTCGGCAAACACTTCCTGCCGGTTGGTCTCCACCAACAGTTCGTGCCGGGCGCCGGGGTACAGCTTGCAGCGGATGTTCTGCACGCCTGCGGCCTTCAGGCTCTGGATGGCGCGCAGCACGCCCTTGCCCCGGTCGCCCACCGGGTCGGCGGTGCCGGCCAGGAACAGCAGGGGCAGGTCCTTGGGCATCCGGGCCAGAAAAGCCGGGTCGTGCAGGCGCAGGATGCCGCTGAACATGCTGTAGTAGGCGTTGAGCGTAAAGGTAAAGGTGCAGCGCTCGTCGGCCAGGTACTTGTCCACCTCGGCGGCGTCACGGTTGAGCCAGTCGTGGGTGGTGCGGCCCTCCAGCCCCTTGTTGTAGCCCATGAAGGACAGGTTGGCCACCAGCTTGCTGCGGTACTGCCAGCCGTGCACGGCCGCCAGCGCCCGGCAGGTGCTGCGGGCAAACTGCACCAGCGCTTTGGGCTGGTGGCCGGTGCCCATGATGATGGCACCGCTCAGCTCCTGCCCGTATTCGCACAGGTACTGCCGGGCATAGAACGAGCCCATGCTGTGCCCCAGCAGAAAGTACGGCACACCGGGGTAGCGCTCCTTGGTGCGCAGGGTCATGGCGTGCAGGTCGTCCAGCACGGCACGGTTGCCGTCCGGCTCGGCAAAGTAGCCGTAGTCGGCCTTGGTGCGGATGGACCCGCCGTGGCCCAGGTGGTCGTGGCCGACCACCACGATGCCCTGCCCGGCCAGATACTCCGCCAGCGGCTTGTACCGGTCGATGAACTCCACCATGCCGTGGGACAGCTGCAGCACGGCCCGCACCTCGCCTTCCGGCTCACAGCAGAACGCGTGCAGGGTGCGCCCGGGCACGGTGGAAGGGACAGTAAAATCGGTCATGCGGCTCATGGACGCAGGCCTCCTTTTGGTTCTGGTTTATAGCGCGCCGATCTTGCGGCGGCAGGCGGGGCAGATGCAGTACCCGGCAAACTGGATGGCGTTGGTGTCCACGTCGCCGCAGAAGTCGCAGCTGCCGGCGGGGCGGTGCTTCTTGAGCACGATGGCGTCGCCATCCACAAAGATCTCCAGCTTGGTGTCCCCGTCCAGATGCAGGGTGGTGCGCAGCTCCTTGGGCAGGACGATGCGGCCCAGCGAGTCGATGCCGCGGACGATCCCGGTGCTTTTCATAGGTATCATTCTCCTTCAACGTTTTCTCCATACAGGCAGGCAGCTGGCACAACAGGAAAATTGTGCCAGCACCGTTTGAAATTAGTATACAAAAAAATACAGCCTTCGTCAATGATTGCGGGCGATTTCGACAAAATGTCCCGCCTTGTGTCCCAAAAACCGCAGCTTCGCACAAAACACGTTCCTCCGTTGACAAATCGCAGCAGAACAGGTAAACTAAGACGTAGCTATCCGCATTTTTTGCATGAGTATAAAAGGAGCGTTTTTCTATGCCGAGCAACAAAGTCCGCACCCGTTTTGCCCCCTCGCCCACCGGCTATATGCATGTGGGCAACCTGCGCACTGCGCTGTATACCTATTTAATGGCAAAGCACGAGGGTGGCACCTTCATCCTGCGCATTGAGGACACCGACCAGGGCCGCTATGTGGAAGGTGCTGTGGACGTGATCTACAACACTCTGCGCGAGACCGGCCTGCTGTGGGACGAGGGCCCGGACGTTGGCGGCCCTGTGGGCCCCTATGTGCAGAGCGAGCGCATGGGCATGTTCAAGCAGTATGCCGAGC
>ERZ840517.3695-NODE-3695-length-11490-cov-3.284565_pt1 | contig 11490 bp, 19 predicted proteins | sample MGYA00519876_ERZ840517 | MGnify/ENA primary metagenome ERZ840517 (study PRJEB31850, sample SAMEA3708882) | human gut metagenome | biome: human gut; feature: human-associated habitat; material: faeces | place: China | collected 2014 ... | reverse complement strand
AGTAAATTGTCATTCTTCCAATTTACGAGCGACAGCTCCCTTTACACAAGGGAGCTTTATTTGCTAAAATTTAACACTTTACATTTAGCCCTACAAAACCCAATTTATCAAACTAATCTTTACCCACAAACAAAATTGAAAAACCCTAATTTATCTAACTTACTTTAACTCACAAACTATATTGAAAAAAGCTTCTTATAGATTAGCACAAATAAAACTGAAAAAACTAATTTGTCACAATAAACATAGGGAGGGAGTGATAAATTACGATAATAATAAAGATAAAGAAAATAAAAAATGCAAAAAAATAAGAACCATTCAAACGAACGGTTCTTATTGGTGGGAGATGGTGGATTCGAACCACCGAAGGCGTTGCCAGCAGATTTACAGTCTGTCCCCTTTGGCCACTCGGGAAATCTCCCATATTATAAAGCCTACTATATTAAGTAGGCTTGTTTTTGGAGCTGGTGGACGGACTTGAACCCCCGACCTGCTGATTACAAATCAGCTGCTCTACCAACTGAGCTACACCAGCTTATGTAGTGTTTTGTGTTAGCGAACTTCTCGTATCTCTAACGCTCCCTTACTATACCATATGGAAAAATTTTTGTCAACAATTTTTTTGAATTTTTTTAAATCTTTTTTAATTCTTTTTAAATAAAAGTATTTTTCATTGGCTTTTAGTTACACTATAGTGAGGTGAAAAGTGTGAATATAACTGGGCTACAGGTGGCTAATTGTCGAAGAAAATTATTATTATTATTTTTTTTAAATATATCCGATTATCTCTGCACAATTACAATAATTCAGTACAATGGATTTAAAGAAATAAATCCTATAATGATTTATCTGCTGGAGAAACCTATGTTTTGCTTTGTGATAAAGTGTATTTTGCCTTTAATATTGGTTGGGTATATTTTTTATGCTATTAAGAATGCATCGGATAATCTGATTTTTATAGTAAACATTGTAATGTTTATTGTAGTAGTGTTTTATTTGCTAATTAACATAATGCACATAATTAATTTTATAGTTTTGTTCAATATGTACTAAAAGTTACCTAGAAAATTTACAAAACATAATCATAATTCTTTTAAAGCACGAAACAACCTTATACTATGATATAATGATTTCATAAAAATCCACCTGTAGCGTACCTGGATAACGCATCAGATTCCGATTCTGGGGATAGCAGGTTCGAGTCCTGTCAGGTGGACCATTAAAAATAAGGAGGTTGGTGTTATGATAAAGAAAATTAGCACTCTTGCTATTTGCGATTTTGTTTTGGCTCTAATCATATATGCCAGAGTAAACCTTAAGAATGCACTTCTTTCCGAAATAACTACAAATACAAGCAGAGAAACTGCTAATCAAGTTTTAACTAACAGTAATTTTGTAGTAGTCATAACACTGGCCCTTGTAGGTGCAGTAATAAGTGTTATGGTTTTATCAAGTACAAAAAACATTCCACAGCTTTTGATGGATATACTTTTCATTGGTGTTGTTGGTGTGGTACTTGCTTTGTGGTGGAAAGTCCTTGCAGTTACCGGTTGGGGATATTTCTGTAGTTATCAAGAACTAATGACCTATATAGGCTCATTTATGGTTGGTGCTTGTATATTAAAACTTATTACATATATTTTCCGTAAAAGGATTTGATTGTATGGGGATTATAAGCAATATAAAAAATAAATATAAAGTAAATAAAAATATTTTGTGGGCAATTAATGGCATACTGACTGCTATTACAACGGTTTACAGTGGATACATAATTTATTCTTGTTTTCCAATTGTAAAGGGAAGCATTGCTCTAATTACAGTAGCAACACTATGCATTATTTTTAATTTTCTTTCTTTTTGTCTGAATAGAAAGTATCTTAATACGCCCATTTCAATTTGCTCACTGATTATTATGGCATTATTAACTGCTATATTAGTTATTAACCCTAATTATAATTGGTATATGTGGGTTGAAGTTGCGCTAAATGTTGTTACTGCTTTGCTAACTATTATATATCAGTTTGTTGGTGTAAAGATTGGTTGGAAAGAAAATAAGCTGGTGAAAATCGCTAAGGTTAAACTTGACTTTGATTTTAAGCCGGAGGACTTGATTGAAGAATATAAAGTAGCGCTAAATGCTATTGATAAGAAGTATCATTTTGGTGCTAAAGATAGAAAAAAGTTTGAAAAAGAAAAAGAAGAACTTTTGCAGGATACTCACCAAATTTTGAAAGAATTTATCAGTAATGATGATGTCACTTTGCTTGATAAACTGGAAACACTTTATAAAGCAAAGGCAATTTTGATTATTTCTGAGGACAACTATCTTCTCTGGAAAAATCAGCTTATTAACAACTCAACAGAGATTGAAAGAGTTAAGAAAGAAACAGAAAATCTATACAAAGTAGGTAGTATCAGTGAAGAAGAATACAACCATTGTATGAAACTTCTTGAAGATGAATTTTAAATTAACACTTCAATTTGTTATATATACACAAACGATAATGTATATTGTTTGTGTATTTCCATTTTTTTACTGTTGAAAGAAAAATGAGAAAAATGATATAATAGTAACATATGAGATTAGGAAGTGTTTACAATTAACGATAAGCTGTTGAATTGTTTCGGTATAATTACAAAGTCAGAGATTGATTTGTTTCTTGACTGCATAAGTGATTTGATTGAAAGTGAAGTAGTACAGAAAATGTGTAACTTTACTCAGCATGGAGATACAACAACCTTTGACCATTGTTTGATGGTTTCTTTCAAAAGTTTTCAGTTTTGTAGAAAATTCAATCTTGATTATCGTGCTGCTGCAAGAGGAGGACTTCTTCATGATTTGTTCCTTTATGATTGGCACGATAAGGATTTAGAAATAAACCTACATGGCTTTTATCATCCGGGAATAGCACTTAGAAATGCTGAAAAAGCCTTTGTTTTGGATGATAAAGAAAAGGAAATTATTAAGAAACATATGTGGCCACTTACAGTTGTGCCACCAAAATGTAGGGAAGCGTATGTCATCTGTTATTTTGACAAGACATGTACCTTAAAAGAAGTTTTCAAAGAGTGGGGAGTGTCCTTGCGTAAACTGATGACAAGGGGTTTAGTTAAGAAGTAGGTGGAGAAAAGTGAACTTGGTGCAATATTTTTTAGCGTTTATGCTATATAGCATTATTGGCTGGGCCTATGAAACTGCACTATATACAGTTCAGGAAGGAAGATATATCTCTTCCGGATTTCTAAAAGGTCCTTACTGTCCGATTTATGGTGGTGGGGCAGTAGCAATGGTATTTTGCTTTTATGGTAGAACAGATAATTCTTGGGTGATTTTCTTTGGAGGTATGGCTATTGCTACAATTATTGAATATTTAGTAGCAGTTATACTGGAAAATTGTTTCCATAAAAAATGGTGGGACTATAGCAATATTAGATTTAACTTTCAAGGAAGGATTTGCCTTTTAGGTGCATTGTGTTTTGGTACACTTTGTATGCTTTTATGTAAAGCAGTACATCCTGCTTTTATGAAAATGATTTCTATTATTCCGGAAGATTATCAGTTTTGGTCAGCTATTGTTTTGGCTGTTATCTTTGTATGCGATTATATTTATACAATAGCTATGTTACATAAAACAAAGAAAACTCAGTCAAAAAACAGAGAGGAATACGAAAATGAACTTCCTCAGCTAAATACTCAGGAATTGTTTTCTAATTTAGGTAACAAGATTAATAGTAAAATTAAGATTAAAGATAGAATTCACTTTGGTGGTATCAGCTATATTATAGAAAAACTAAAATTAAAACCTTTCTATATAGAAAAGGTTGAACCACTATATGCTCCTATTAAGGAGAAGTTTAAAGAATTTAAAGAAAAATAATAATTAACTAAAATGCGAAGATTTTTATTCTTTGCATTTTTTTCGGTAAGGAAGATAAGATGGGATTTTTCGACTATATTACAAAAATTGATTTTAGTATTCTGTACTATATTCAAGAACATTTAAGATGTTCTTTCCTTGATTTCTTAATGCCACTGTTTGGATTTATTCAAGAGGGTGGTATGGTGTGGATTGTAATTTCAATCATACTAATCTGTTTTAAGAAAACAAGATATTGTGGTTTTGCAATTTTACTTGCAATGGGCATAGACACTTTGATTACAGAATTTACACTAAAGAATATTATTTGTAGGGTTCGCCCTTGTAATATAGATTTCTCTATAAAAATGCTTGTTTCAAGACCTGATTCTTATGGCTTTCCATCAAACCATTCAGCAAGTGCTTTTGCAGCAGCAACTGCTTTGCTTGTTACTTTAAAGAAAAAGAGATGGGCTATTTTGGGATATATCCTTGCAACAGCTATTGCCTTATCTAGATTATATGTTTTTGTACATTTCCCATCAGATGTACTTGTTGGTGCTATTGTAGGTTCTTTAATTGCATTGTTGGTATGCTTCTTAATGAAGAAAACAGGTTTTAAAGAATTTTTGATACATAAAAATATTATTGAGAGGTAAAATTGTAATGGAAAGATTAACAATTAAGAAGTTGTACAATTTAGACGAAACTATTGCAAAAGATTTGTTTGATGGTCTTACATATCCTTGGGAGGCTTTGCCTTTAATTGGTGACTTTATTATTAAGCTAGGTAACACACTTGATCCTGATATTTACGAAAAGAAAGGTGACAACATTTGGATTGCTAAGTCAGCTAAAGTTTTTGACTCAGCATACCTAAATGGTCCACTTATTATTGATGAAGATGCCGAAGTTAGACAGTGTGCATTTATCAGAGGTAATGCTATTGTAGGTAAGGGTGCTACTGTTGGCAACTCTACAGAACTTAAGAATGCTATTCTGTTTAATGGTGTTCAAGTTCCTCACTTTAACTATATTGGTGACAGTATTCTAGGTCATATGTCACATACAGGTGCAGGTTCAATTACATCAAACCTAAAGAGTGACAAAACTCTTGTAACTGTTTTATTAGACGGTAAAAAGGTTGAAACAGGTGTTAAGAAGTTTGGTGCTATGCTAGGAGACCATGTAGAGGTTGGCTGTAATTCAGTTCTGAACCCAGGTACTGTTATCGGTAAAAATACTAATGTATATCCACTTTCATTCGTTAGAGGCTATGTAGCAGAAAACTCAATCTATAAAAGATTAGGCGAAGTAGCTGAAAAGTATTAATAAATATAGGATAGGTAGAACAAAGCCCCACATATTGTTATGTGGGGCTTTACCTATATAGTATAGTTAAAATTCAATTCCTTTTCTTGCAGATATACCTCTGTCATAAGGATGAGCAACTTTTCTAATTTCAGTCCAATAGTCAGCAAGTTTAAGTATCTTTTCACTTGGGTTGTGACCGGTTAAAACAATTTCGATATTCTTAGGAGCATTGGCTAAGAAGTCAAAAAGATCACTTTCAGAAAGCATATTGTTTTCAATTGCGATAAATATTTCATCAAAGATAACCATATTGTATTTGCCCACTAATGCCTCCTTAGCACAATACTCAAAGGTATTTCTGCAATGCTGACGACATTGCAATTTTTCTTCATCAGTCATATCTCTGACAAACTTAACATGGTCAGGACAAGGAGTAAGGGCAATGTTAGGTATAAGCTCCATTGAGCGTCTTTCACCGGAATCATTGCCTTTTAAGAATTGAGAGAATAGCACCTTTCTGTCGCTACCGGCAGCTCTCATAGCAATACCAACAGCACAGGTGGTTTTACCTTTGCCATATCCATAGTAAATGTGTAGCATATAGCACATTCCTTTCTATATATAATAGTATAAGTTATTTTCTAATATAATAATATATCCCATTGAAAAAATAATCAAGTGTGTTATAATACAAAGAAGGAGTGATTTTATGAATTATCAGAAGAAAAGAAAAAGACAGATGATTATAATTCGTATAGTTGCCATTGTATGTGCAGTGCTTATTTTGGGTTCAGTTTTTGCTGCTGCTTACTTTAGTTAATGAATTTTTTGTAAAATTATTCTTTAAAAGCAGCAAAAATGCCGATTTATAGGGCTTTTAGGGGCGAAAATTCTTTATGTGCAATAAAAATATAATCTTTGTGCATAATATACAAAAACATCTTTAAAATATTTATAAACTTCTAATGATATAATTGTGTAAAAACCTTGAAAAAGCCCATTAAATCTAGTATAATAAGCCTTGCGTGACTGCGATAGATATGCGAAGAAGCGGGAGGTTGCGACAGTTAGTCGGTTTTTCCGTGGAGTATGTCCGATTTTAAACCGGGCGATTAAGTTAAGATTGAGCAAATATTACCCAACAGGGTAACACTATGCTCTTAATGCGCTTTGAACTGCCCGAATGAATAAAATTCATCCGGTTTTTTTAATGCAAGGGTGTGAAACACCCGGATGTGTTATCAGTTAAAAGCACGCCCGCCAACTCAAAACTATTTAAGGAGGCGTTATTATGGCAGTCAAGGAAAAAATTCGTATAAGACTTAAGGGTTACGATCATCAGTTAGTTGATCAATCAGCTGAAAGAATCGTTGCAACAGCCAAGAGAACAGGTGCTAGAGTTTCAGGTCCTGTACCTCTACCAACACAGAAGCAGGTTGTTACAATTCTAAGAGCTGTTCATAAGTACAAGGACAGCCGTGAGCAGTTTGAAATGAGAACTCACAAAAGACTTATCGACATTCTAAGACCATCAAACAAAACTGTTGATGCTCTTATGAAATTAGAACTCCCTGCAGGCGTTGACATCGAAATTAAGTTATAATTTCATTTCAACCTACCGGTAGACAGGGTAAATGTTGGGAAACCAACCAATAACCTAAAAGGAGGAAAACATAATGCAGAAGGCATTAATCGGAAAGAAAGTCGGTATGACTCAGATTTTCGACGAAAAGGGACGTTTCGTTCCTGTAACTGTTGTTGAAGCTGGCCCATGTGTAGTTTCAATGAAAAAGACAGTTGAGAGTGATGGCTACGCAGCAGTTCAGATGGGCTACGGCGATATGAAGCCTCACAAAGTAAACAAGCCTATGAAGGGTCATTTTGACAAGGCTGATGTTGCTCCAAAGAAAGTTCTTAAAGAATTTAGATTTGAAGACACAGATGCTTACAACGTAGGCGACATCATCAAAGCAGATGTTTTTGAAGCTGGTAACAAAGTTGATGTTACTGGTAAGAGCAAAGGTAAAGGCTTTGCCGGCGTAATCAAGCGCTGGAATTTCCAGAGACTTAAGGAAACTCATGGTTCAGGTCCTTGTGTAAGAGACGGTGGTTCAATGGGTTGCTGTTCATCTCCTTCTCGTGTATTCAAGGGTAAGAAGATGGCTGGTCACTTAGGTGCTGAAAAAGTAACAGTTCAGAATCTTGAAATCGTTAAGATTGATGTAGAAAACAACCTCATTGCTATTAAGGGTGCTATTCCAGGTCCTAACAAAGGCTATGTTGTAATCAAAGATTCTGTAAAGGCTTAAGAAAGGGGGACTACAAATGCCAAGTATTAACGTTGTTGATATGAAGGGTTCAAACGCTAAGACAATCGAACTAAACGATTCTATTTTCGCTATCGAACCAAACGAAGCAGTAATGCATCAGATGGTAGTTCTCTATCTTGCTAATCAGCGTCAGGGTACTCAGAGTGCTTTAACTCGTTCAGAAGTATCCGGTGGTGGTAGAAAGCCATGGAGACAGAAGGGTACAGGTCGTGCTAGACAGGGTTCTACAAGATCTCCACAGTGGACACACGGTGGTATCGTATTTGCTCCAAAGCCAAGAGACTACAGCTTCAGTGTAAATAAGAAGGTAAAGAGACTTGCTATGAAGTCAGCTCTATCTTCAAAGGTTGCTGCAGATGAACTTATCGTTGTTGATAAGATCGCTTGTGACGACTACAAAACAAAAACTATGGTTGAGATGCTCAAAGCAATCGGCTCTGAAAAGAAGACACTAATCGTTCTTCCAGAAGTTGATAGCAAAGTTATCAAGTCAGCAAACAACATTCCTGGTGTAAAGACTTGTCAGTATAATGAAATCAATGTTTATGATATTCTAAATGCAGACAAGCTAGTTATCGCTGAGGGTGCAATTGCTAAGATTGAGGAGGTGTACGCATGATCGCTCATGACATCATTATTCGCCCAATCATCACTGAAAAGTCAATGATGGGTATTGCAGAAAAGAAGTACACCTTTGAAGTTGCTAAGACAGCTACAAAGATTGATATTGCTAACGCTGTTGAAGAAGCTTTCAAAGTTAAAGTTGCTAAGGTTAACACAGTTTCTGTTCGTGGCAAACTAAAGAGACAGGGCAGAACACAGGGCTATACAAAGTCTTGGAAGAAGGCTGTTGTTACTCTAACAGAAGATAGCAAGAGCATTGAATTTTTTGAAGGCATGATGTAAGCCTAATTAAGAATTCTAAAAAATTACTAATTAATAGGCAGAATGTATGGGGCTTCACCATAAACCCCGCAAAGCCATCATGAGGAGAGTGAAATCAAATGGCCATTAAGGTATATAAACCGACCACAAACGCACGCCGTAATATGTCGGTTACTGATTACTCATCTCTTTCAAAGGTAGCACCTGAAAAGAGTCTACTACAGCCAATCAAAAAGAATGCTGGTCGTAACTCTTATGGTAGAATTACTGTTCGTCACAGAGGCGGCGGTAACCGTAGAAAGTACAGAGTAATTGATTTTAAGAGACAGAAGTTTGACATTCCTGCAACAGTTAAGACATTAGAATATGATCCTAACCGTTCAGCATTTATCGCACTAATTCAGTATGAAGACGGCGAAAAGTCATACATCATTGCACCGGAAGGTCTCAAGGTTGGCGACACAGTTGTTGCCGGTCCTAGTGCAGATATTAAGCCTGGTAACGCACTACCACTAAGTGCTATTCCAACAGGTACATTCATCCACAATATTGAACTTTACCCAGGTAGAGGTGCTCAGCTAGCTAGATCAGCTGGTAATATGGCACAGCTAATGGCTAAAGAAAACGGTATGGCTCTACTTAGACTACCATCCGGCGAACTAAGAAACGTTCCTGATAACTGTATGGCTACAATCGGTGTTGTAGGTAATTCAGATCACGAAAATGTTAAGATTGGTAAGGCTGGTAGAAAGAGAAATATGGGTTGGAGACCAACAGTAAGAGGTTCTGTAATGAACCCTAATGACCACCCACACGGTGGTGGTGAAGGTAAATCACCAGTCGGTCGTCCAGGTCCATGTACTCCTTGGGGTAAACCTGCTCTTGGTTACAAGACTCGTAAGAACCACAAGGCTTCTGACAAGCTAATTGTAAGAAGAAGAAACGGTAAGTAAGACGGAAGGAGCTAATTTAATATGAGTAGAAGTACTAAAAAAGGCCCTTTTGTCCAGCCTAAGCTGCTCGAAAGAGTCATTGATATGAACGAAAAGGGAGAAAAGAGAATTCTAAAGACTTGGTCAAGAAGTTCAACAATTTTCCCTGAATTTGTAGGTCACACATTTGCAGTCCATGACGGACGTAAGCATGTTCCAGTATATGTAACTGAAGATATGGTTGGTCACAAGCTTGGTGAGTTTGCTCCAACTAGAACATTCAGAGGTCATGCTGGTAGTAAGACATCTAAATAAGCGGAAGGAGTAAGCAAGATGGAAGCAAAAGCATATGCAAAATATGTTCGAATTTCACCTCGTAAGGTTTCAGTTGTACTAAACCTTATCCGTGGTAAGGACGTAAAACTTGCAAAGGCTATTCTCGAGCATACCCCAAAGGCCGCTTGTGAGCCACTACTTAAGTTGCTCAAGTCAGCAGTTGCTAATGCTGAGAATAACCACAGCATGGACACATCTGCACTATATGTTGCAGAATGTTCAGTATCCCAGGGCCCAATTCTTAAGAGAATTAGACCAAGAGCTCAGGGTAGAGCATTTAGAATTGATAAGAAAACATCTCATATCACTCTAGTGCTAAAAGAGAAAGAATAAAGGAGGTTTGTAGCAATGGGACAGAAAGTTAATCCACACGGTATTCGTGTAGGCGTAATTAAAGACTGGGACTCAAGATGGTTTGCCAGCAAGAAAGATTTCGGCGATACACTTGTTGAAGACTACAACCTTCGTAAGGTATTAAAGAAACAGCTTTATACAGCAGGCATCTCTAAGATTGAAATCGAAAGAGATGGTAAGAAAGTAAGACTTCACATTCACTGTGCTAAACCTGGTATGATTATCGGTAAAGGCGGTAGTGAAATTGAGAAGCTAAAGGCTCAGTGTGAAAAGTTCTTAAACAAGCCAGTTAACATCAACATTGTTGAAGTTAAGCATCCTGATACAGATGCACAGCTTGTTGCAGAAAACATTGCACTTCAGCTAGAAAAGAGAATTTCATTCCGTCGTGCTATGAAACAGGCAATCGGCAGATCAATGAAGTTCGGCGCTAAGGGTATCAAGACAATGTGTTCAGGTAGACTTGGCGGTGCAGAAATTGCAAGAAGTGAACAGTATCATGAAGGTACTATTCCTCTACAGACACTTCGTGCTGATATCGACTACGGTTTTGCAGAAGCAAACACAACATACGGTAAGATCGGTGTTAAGGTTTGGATCTACAAGGGTGAAGTAATCGGTAATGTACAGAAGCGTCCAGCTCGTAAAGAAGGAGGCAAGAAGTAATGTTATTACCTAAGAGAGTAAAGTACAGAAGAGTACACAGAGGTCGTCTTACAGGTAAAGCTTACCGTGGTAATAAGGTTACTTACGGTGAATTCGGCCTTCAGGCTTTAGAGCCATCATGGATTACATCAAACCAAATCGAAGCAGCCCGTGTAGCTATGACTCGTTACTGCAAGCGTTTCGGTAAAGTTTGGATTAAGATTTTCCCAGATAAGCCGGTTACAGCAAGACCTGCTGAAACTCGAATGGGTAAAGGTAAAGGTAACCCAGAATATTGGGTAGCTGTTGTTAAGCCAGGCAGAGTTATGTTTGAACTTGGTGGTGTTGACGAAGCTACAGCAAGAGAAGCTATGCGTCTTGCTGCTAATAAGCTACCTATTAAGTGTAAGTTTGTTACAAAGGAGGTTGAACAGTAATGACATCAAAGGAAATTAGAGAACTTTCTACTGAAGAACAGCAGACTAAGCTAAAAGACTTGAAGGAAGAACTATTCAACCTTCGTTTTCAGCTTGCTATTAATCAGCTAGAAAACCCAACAAGAATTAAGGCAGTTAAGAAAGATATTGCTAGAATTTCAACAATTCTTCGTGAAGATGAATTAGCTGAAGCTTAAGGAGGATACAACAATGAGCGATAGAAATTACAGAAAAACTGTTGTCGGCAAGGTTGTATCTGACAAAATGGATAAAACCATTGTCGTTGCAATCGAAGACAGCGTAAAGCATAAGCTTTATAATAAGATTGTTAAGAGAACTGTTCGCTATAAAGCACATGATGAAAATAACACAGCAGGTGTTGGCGACAGAGTAAAGATCA
>ERZ840517.3693-NODE-3693-length-11495-cov-13.053934_pt1 | contig 11495 bp, 7 predicted proteins | sample MGYA00519876_ERZ840517 | MGnify/ENA primary metagenome ERZ840517 (study PRJEB31850, sample SAMEA3708882) | human gut metagenome | biome: human gut; feature: human-associated habitat; material: faeces | place: China | collected 2014 ... | reverse complement strand
CCGGGAGAATGTGCCGCTCATTTTCAGCATCCGCAATATCTGGTGTTTCGACCTCGACTTCCGTGAACTGCCCCTCAATATGCTGGATGGCTTCTGCAAGCTGGTCCACCAGCACTGCGCCCTTGATGGGACGCACAGTGCATTCCTCCCGGCCATACTGGGTGCTTTCGGAAGTCAGTTCACCCAGCACCATCTCTGGATGGTCTACAAAATAGCTGTTGATGGCAAAGCCATCTTCCGTTTTGCCAAGCTGCACCCAGTCCGGCTCATGGTCGATAGGGCGGTCACGTTTTTGGAGGAAAATAATGTCGCTGACGACTTCTGTTCCTGCGTTTGCTTTGAACGCAGTGTTCGGCAGACGGATAGCACCCAGCAGATCAGCACGTTCGGCAATGTGCTTGCGGGCAGAAGAATCTTTGCTGTCCAGCGTGTAGCGACTGGTGACGAATGCCACGATGCCGCCCGGACGCACTTGGTCGATGGCCTTGGCGAAGAAATAGTTGTGGATGCTGAAACCTAATTTGTTGTACGCCTTGTCGTTTACCCGGTACTGGCCAAAAGGAACATTGCCCACTGCAAGGTCATAGAAGTCGCGGCGGTCAGTGGTTTCAAATCCGGCAACTTTAATGTTGGCATCCGGGTAGAGCTTTTGGGCGATACGGCCTGTGACACTGTCCAACTCCACACCGTATAGGCGGCTGTCCTGCATGGTGTCCGGCAGCATACCAAAAAAGTTGCCGATGCCCATGCTCGGCTCCAGAATGTTGCCGTTGCGGAACCCCATTTTCTCGACTGCATCATAGATGGCGCGGATAACGGTAGGGCTGGTGTAGTGGGCGTTCAGAACGGAACTACGGGCAGCAGCATATTCGTCCTCGGAAAGCAGACCTTTCAATTCGGAATATTCTTTTGCCCAGTTGCCCTTGTCTGGGTCAAAGACATCCGGCAGACCGCCCCAGCCGACATACTGCGAAAGAACCTGCTGTTCCTCGGCGGTGGCTCCACGATGCTCCTGCTCCAACTGGAACAGGGTGCGGATGGCTTCAACGTTCCGGGCATATTTTTGTTTTGCGCCGCCCTCGCCCAGATGATCGTCCGTGATGTGGAAGTTTCCGGCAGCTTCCGGCACAGGTTCGGCGTTCAGAGCTTTGTCTGCGGCAGCGGCATCCGGGAAAGTCTGCCATTCGCCGTTGATCTCCACAGAGATAGGCAACTTGTCCAGTTTTTCATCAGGCGTAGGCTCATCCTGCCGCAAACCGTCCTCGAACTGCTGCTTGTTCAGCACCTCGTTGCTCCACGAATAGCCCTGCGCACTGGTGTCGATGCGCACATCGGTTTCGCCAACATAGCCGATTGTACCTTCGATGGTTTTGGTGGGAAGGTCTACAACAACGGAATCGCCAACCTTGTAATCAACTGCCTTTTCGGGAGCAGCATCAAGGGCTTCATCCTGCTGCTCGTACAATTCCCGGACAAGAGACAGCGATTCTTCTCGGAAAATCGGCATCCGTACATCGGCCAGAGCCATATCCTGCAAGGAAACTTTGCCCTTGTCAAAATCCACCCCGTCAACCCGAAATTCCCGGCCATCCATATTGATAACGGAGCCGATGGGAAGATAATCCTCTTTGCGCAGGTACTTGGTCTGATGGTGAGTGCCATTCTCGCTTAACCCGGCAAGGTAGACGTTGTTGCCCGCAGACCACAATTCTTTTGATTTTCTCGCCCATAAGCTAGGTGAAAAGCCGGAAACCTTAACTTCACCTAGTGCAGTCTTTTCAGTGAGCAAGATACCATTGATGATTTTGGAAACCTTTACGGCATCTTCTCCATAGAACATAAAATTGCCGCCGGCTTCAAATCCAACAAGAGTGTCCGGGTACTGTTCCTTTAATGCCGTGTATTCGGCAGCACTGGCGGCGTTCAGCTCAAGGGGAAACTCAATGGTTCTTTTCTCTTTGTCCGACAGGTAGCGGTCAGACTGAATCATCAGGTCGATATACTTTTCAACCTGATTCCAGCGGAGGAGCGTTTTCTGATGGTCGGGATAGTGTTCAAATGTCAGCCCCTTGCTGTCATGATCGAGCCAACCGCTGCTTCCGTCCAGATAGGTGTGCGAGGAGCTGCTGGGTCCGTTTGGGGCATATTCTTTCGCAAGAGCTTTTGCCCGGAGTTTTCGGTCAGGCTGGAGCTGATAAATTTTCCAGATGCGAAGTTTGCTGTTTTCAAAGTTAGAACCTCTCCGCAGCGCATTTTCGATCTCGGCCTGTGACAAAGAGAAAGCGGAGGGCGATTTTTCGCTCTCCGCTTGGTCGATGGATTCAATTTGTTCGGCTTCGGTGGGAATGTGGGCATCGAAGAAACTTAACTGTAGATCAGCTCGTTCATCACCAGCTCCTCGGCCTGTGCTTTCAGGCTGTTCATGTGCTGCACCCACTCCATCTGATGCTGTTCCTTGTTCGGAGCCGGGTTCTGTTTCAGCAGTTCCTGCATGGTCTGGTGCATCCGGCTCTCTGCGGTCTGCTCCACTTCCAGCAGGTGCGGATGCAGAGTCCCCGACAGGAGCATCGAGTTGTACAGCACCGGGCGATGCTTCATCAGGTAAGTCCGGCGCAGTCGTCCGTACTTGCCCAGTGCTTTCTCCTGCTGGGGCAGGGTCAGGTTCGGGAGCTGGTAGTCCCCGATGGTCGAGTAGGTCACGTTCCGGCTGCTCATATTCATACTGGCTCCTTTCTACATTGCGGCGGCGGATTGTTGTTTTTACGGTTCTTTCAATGTTGCGTAGCACGTCCCGGCTACATTCGCTGACTGCGGTGCCCAGCGCATACACGGCGGCAGGAGTTGAAAAGGAGAAGATGGCCTGAAAATCGTCCCGGTCAAAATGTCCCGCTGGCTCAAAGCCGCAGCGTTCGAGAACAGTGTAGGTGATACTGATTGCGGCGGCACTTTTGAACTGGAACTCCTGTCCGGCTTCATCATAATCCATCAGGAGAGAACCGTCAACGATGTCGAGAATGTCACCGCTGTTGTTATCCCAATAGGAATCCACCAGCTTGCCGCAAACATCCGCGATTTGCTGGCCGAGGTTTTCGTGATGGACACCGTATTCTCTGGCAAGCATTTCCGACACAGGCTGCATCAGATCGGGGCCGAGCTGCCACACCTCCGGCTCACGAGAATTGCGGCGCACCCCGGTATCGCTCACATCAAAAACATAGTGCAGACGCGGCACACTGCTGGACTGGTCTAACAAGGCGATGCCTTTGGAGCCGCGCCGGACATAGCGATTCATGCGATCATTCCAGAGGTCGAAGCTGGCGCAGGCGGTGGCATCAGGCCGCTGGGCGTAAATCATGAGCTGGTCTGCATAGTTGTACTTGTACAGCCGGGATGCAGTGGTCAGGTAGTCCGTCCAGTTTTCCCAATACCGAGTCAGCTCTTTTGCCGTTTGCTGGGCAAGGTTGAGGTATTCTTGCGTTTTATTTGGCATGGCGTTCCTCCTTTCATTTTTTGTAAAAATAAAAAACGAGTGGTCGATACCACTCGCATACGAATATATTTTATTGAGGGAGTTTTGTTTGAACGATGTTGATTTTTAAGCCGTATGAATCTTTATAGTGTTTGAGTAATGAAAGATCTTCTTTATGCCACTCTTCGAGCATTTTAACGAGAGTATAATAATAGAGCCTGAGAATTTCCGAATATTCCGAAACACAACTAATAAGGCTAATGCTATTCTCGATACGGTTTATATATTGTTTTGAAAGTGTAGACCACTTTTTGTACTCTAATAATTGCTCTTTTTCAAAACGGACATCGTTAATAAGGCGATGATCTTTTTCAGAAAATGTTTGACTGACTAGTGGATAGCCTTTATGGGTAATATAATTTCTGAAATCGTGCATAAAAGATGCCAACTCATTTTTTCCAAACGTTTCACTTGTGAACGCGTTTATTTTTTCATTCACTGCTGTGCCGATGTAATATTCATTTCTGAGTGCATACCAGTGATCTCTTACTGCAAATGCTGACATCAAGAAATTTGAAAATTGTCGCTGAAGTTCGAGATTGGTTTCATGGCGTAGGGAATAATTTGCTGGTTCCTTAAGCATCACCACAAGAGCAGGGGTGTTTATCTTATCGTGCCATTTTCGGAAACTTACGGCATTGGCATTACACACTAAAATGGCATCTATAAATGAAGTCAAACGAATATTGACTTCATATCCAGGCAATTTTCTGATATCAATAGAGCCTTGTTTGGATTCGCGTTCTTCGTCAGTCATAGTATCCTCCATATAGATTGGCTATGAAATAGCTATATCATTTGAATTATACCATATTGTTTGCCATTACAAAAGAGGATATGTATGCCGCCAAGCGGCGGCAAAAATTTAGTCGAGCGGAAATTCCAACTCGGCAAATTCAGCATCGGTCATAAGTTTCAGCTTTTCAATGACCTGCTCGGACAATTCTCGCAGGGCGGTTTCATCGGGCATCAGGTAGCACTGCATGAGCCGCAGCTCCTGCATCAGCCCCAGCCGGGTGCCGGGATTGTAGAGGATCATCAGCATCAGTTCTTCACCATTAAAGTTCATGAGCATCCCTCGCTTTCCTGCACCCGATAGGGCTGCACTCCGGGGCATCGCATTTTTCTTTTGTGCCGGCAAGAGCAGCCAGCTTTTCCAGCGTAGAGTGCCGCTGGTTCAGCCCCAATTTTTCAGCTTCTGCGGCTCTGTCCATCACAAAATCATAATCCTGCAACAGCCGCCGACCTTTTTCCATGTGGTGCGCTTCCAGAATCTGCTCCCGGACTTCCTGAATCGTCAGTTCCGGGGCATCAACCTGACCGCCATCCATCACGGAGAAGTCGCTGTGGTAAATGGTGTAGTTCCAGCCCTCATCGGTAGATTGGATGGCAAGATAACCCTTGCCGCCCAATTCCCATGCGCCCTGTTCATCCTGTGTCTGAATCTCTGGGTAATAGTCGGCTCCATTGCGTTCCATCACCTCAGCAAACTGGCAGATGTGGAACACATTGCCCAGACCACCCATGTCAAAATGGTAATCGTCCAGATATTCCAGCCGTGACGTAAAACTACGGCCATCCGGGTAGTCCACCTGAATCACACCACCATCAGGAACGCGGTGAAGATCGTCGTAATAGCTGTTGATGAGCCGAATATCGGGCGGTATCGTTTCGGGTTCCCAGATACGCCGCCTGCCGATGCCAGCCTGCGGGATGGTTTCAAGGATTTTTACGCTTTCAAGTTGGATGGCCTTACGGTCATCGTCCGAAAGTTCAAACAGATACCAGTTCCGGGCAGCAGACATCATGTTCCTGCCATCCGGCGGCAGATTTTTTTCGGAGATCTGCCCGCTTTCCAGAGGTTCGCCCGTCACCTTATTATAGGTAGCAAAGCCGACACCTGCGCCGTTCTCCCGGAGGTGCAGATAGCGTTCATCATTGATGAGGTAGATTGCTTCCTTCTTCTGCTCCATCAGCGGCCACCCTCAAATTCCAGCGAAAACTTGCTGCGGCCATCGGCTTCGGTGGACAGCAGGACAGTAGCATTGTAGGTCTTGCCCTTGGAACTCTTACAGTCTTTCAGGCGCACTCGGCCATCCCGCAGCAGCCTGTCCGCTACATGAGCGTCCATCCGCTTGCCCAGCCGCTTAAAGAAAGCGTTATCTTTCCACAGCACGAAACGGCACTCGCGGTTCTCACAGAAATACCCCTTTTCACGCTCCACAACGGAATTGCCACAGTTCGGGCAGACACCAATCACTTTGTTTTTCATAAGCGCACTCGCTCCTTTCACGGCCTCGGTGGTGTTTACCAGCGAGGAGATCATATCGTTGATTTCAGTCATAAATGTTTCCGGCTCCATTTCGCCGCGCTCTACGCGCAGCAGTTTTGTTTCCCAGTCGGCGGTCATATCAGCGGACTGGATTTCTTCGGGCATCACCGTGATAAGGGCTTTGCCTTTGTCGGTGGGCAGCAGCACCTTTGTTTTCTTGTCGCCCTTGCGCTCCAGAAAGCCTTTCTGTACCAGCTTTTCGATGGTGGCGGCACGAGTGGCCGGAGTGCCGATGCCCTGACGCTCCACGCCTTCCGGCATACTGTCCGCACTGGCAGTTTCCATCGAGTGCAGGAGCGTATCTTCGGTAAAATGCTTCGGAGGGGACGTTTGTCCCTCTTTCAGTTCTGCATTGAGAATGCCGCACTCACTTTCCTCCACCTGCGGCAGAGCAGTGAACTCCCTTTTGCGGTTCAGAATATCGGCCAGAACCTTGCGCTCCACCGCTTTCCAGCCTTCTTCCAGAATCTCTTTGCCCTTGGCTGTAAATTCTTCGCCTGCACATTCGGTGGTGAGCAGAGTTTCCAGATACCGGAAAGGTTTGCTGACTGCCATCAAGGTTCTGGCGATAATCAGCTTCAAAATGTTCCGTTCGCCCTTGGGCAGAGCATCCAAATCGGCTTGCAGCATACTACGAGTAGGCAGGATAGCGTGGTGGTCGGTGACTTTCTGCCGATTGACGGTGCGCCGCGTCCGGGGAACATCATCGTCGGCATCCTCGCTGACAAAGCCGAGAAAATCTTCCAATTCCTCGGCCAGCTCTTCCAGCATTTCCTCATCCTCGTCAGCAATATAGCAGCTATCGGTGCGCGGATAGGTGGTGAGCTGTTTTTCATAAAGCGACTGCACATAGTCCAACGTCTGCTGCGCACTGTATCCCAACAGGCGGTTGGCATCGCGCTGGAGCGTGGTGAGGTCATAAAGCGGCGGCGGATTTTCGGCCTTTTCCTTGCGCGTGATTTTCTGGATCGTGGACACCATCTCCTCTCTGCACCCCGCAAGCAGCTTTTCAGCTGCCGCTTTTTCAGAAATGCGGCGGCTGGATGCCACAAAACCGCTGGTCAGTTCCAGAGCCACCGTGTAGAATTTTTTCGGCACAAAGGCGGCAATGGCGGCTTCGCGCTCCACCGTCATGGCGAGTGTCGGGGTCATTACTCTGCCCACCGCCAAAGGCCGACCATACAGGCAGGAAAAAAGCCGGGAACAGTTGATGCCGACCATCCAATCGGCACGTTCCCGGCAGAGTGCAGCCTGATATAGCGCATCATATTCTGTTGACGGTTTCAGATTTGCAAAGCCCGCCCGGACAGCGGAATCCTCCATGCTGGACAGCCACAGCCGGGAAACAGGCTTTTTGCATCCGGCCTGCTCATACACCAGCCGGAAGATCAGTTCGCCCTCACGTCCTGCGTCACAACTGTTCACCACAGTATTAACGTCTGCCCGATGCATGAGTTTTTTCAGGATGCCAAACTGTTTTTTGGTGCTGGCAGACACCAGATACTGCCATTTCTCCGGCAGGATGGGCAAGTCTGCAATGTTCCACTTTACATACTGCTCCCCGTAGGCACTGGGCGGCGCAAGTTCCACCAGATGCCCGACACACCAACTTACAAGATAGCCGTTGCCCTCAAGGTAGCCATCCTGCCGCCCATGCACACCTAAAATTTTGGCGTAAGATATGGCAACGGATGGTTTTTCGGTCACGATCAATTTTGCGATAAACAATCCCTCCAATCTGTTTCGGATTCGATATGTAGGCGGCAGAACGCCGCCTTAAAATCAGATGGGTGTCACGTCCTGTTCCTCAGAAGTGTTTTCATCGGAATCATCCTCCGGGGGAATCTCAAAGCTGCCCTTATCCTCTGTATAGTCTGCATCCGGGTCAATGGCTTCTTTTTCAGCCTGCTTCTTGTTCTTCTGCTGGATGAAGAAATAGAAACCGCCGCCAGCCGCCAGTGCGATCAGGGCAATGACACCGAGAAACGCCGCAGCATACTTTGTGACCTTGTTTTCTTTGGGTGCGTTCGCCGCTTTCTCTGCTTCTTCTGCGGCTTTCTTGGCTTCTTCCTCGGCTTTCAGCTTGTCCTGTTCAGCTTTTGCCGCAGCTTCTTTTTCAGCGGTATAAGCATCGGCAGCATCTTCTTCCATCAGAGCCAAAAGGTCTGCTTCGTCCACAAGGTTCATAAAGTGGACGGTCTGCTGCCCCTTGGCGTTGCGGTCAATCACCAGATAGAAAGTCGCACCCGACTTCGACACCAGCGTAATGAACTGCTGTCCGCTGCCATCGGAATAGTTGGTGTGGTAGTCGTCCACCAGCGTCAGGTTGCCCTCCGGGGTCAGGGCACCAGAGGTTTCGTCCGTGATGGTGACAACATCCTCCTCCACCACTTCCGGCAGAACAGGCTGCTCCACGGGGGCAGCTTCGCCCTCAAAGGCAAAAGCGGGAGCCGCCATGCCAGCGCACAGCGCCGCCGATACCAGCAGCGCACCCAGTTTCTTAATCTTCATCTGCACCGACCTCCTTCTCAAAAGTTGCACCCACGGCAGACAGCGCAGCCGGGGTCGGGGTGGCGGTTGCGGACTGCCGCAGCAGAGCAGCAAGCTGTTCCGGCGTGACCTTTGCAGTCCGCACCATCTCGTTGACCTCGGCGGAATCCTCCTCCTGAATACGCCGCTCCAGAATCTCGATACGATTATTCAGTTTGATGCGGCGCTCCTTTTCTTTTTCCAGCATCGCCCGCAGCTTATCCGATTTTTCGCTCATAAAACTCCTCCAATCATTTTGAAAGCCGTCCGAACCCGGCGAGATGCTTCTCCCAGTAGGACGAGTGAATGTTTGCGTACTTGATGGGGTCGCCAGCGGACACCATCATGCCGTTGCCGAGGTAGATGCCCACATGACTTTTTCCGGGAGTATCATACGTTCCCTCGAAGAAAACAAGGTCGCCGGGTTTTGCCTCGGCTTCGGAAATGTGCTGGCTTTTGTTCCACAGACCGTTTGCCGTAGTGCGCCCCACATCGTAGCCGTTCTGATTGTAGACCCAGCAGACGTAGCCGGAGCAGTCAAAGCCCGTTTCCGGGGTGGAGCCGCCCCAAACGTAGGGTGTGCCAACGTATTTCTTTGCTTCCTCGTAGATGGCCGCAAACTCGCTGTCAGTCAGTGCTTCCGCAGGAACGGTATAGTCGATGCCGGGTGTGCCGGAGCCATCTGAGCCACCGGGCGGCAATCCACCGTTGAACAGGTATGGCCGACCACCCAGCGTATCCTGAAAAATCTCGTACCGCTTCCACTGATCTTCGGTCAGTTCTTCGCGGATAACGACCTCCAGACCTTTGTTTTCCAGCTTGGTGTGAAAAATCTTGTATTCATACGGCACTTGCGTAGGAACCGGGATTCCAGCCGGACTGATGACCCACACGGTTTTGTACCGTATCTGCACCTCCACCCATGTCGTTAGCTTATATTGCTTTTTGAAGATTTCCTTCAGCTTGCCCTGCACCTCTGACCGGGTGTAATCATCATACAGGGTAGTCAGGAAAGATGTGAGCTGCCATGGGTCATGCTCGATGGGGTCAAGATGGTATTGATACTCGTTGTAGCCCGGATGGTCTTGCGGAGTGCGCTTGATTTTCTTGTCCAGTTCCTTTTCCAGCTTCTTGTAGTCCTGCTCTGCACCGCGAATATCTCTGTCCTCGGCGGTGTAGATGGTCTGCCCGGACACCTGTGTGCCGCCCGAAAAGAGGATGCCGCAGGAGGAAAAGCCCGACATGACCATAAGAATGAGCAAAACAAAAACGCCCACGATCACCAGAACGTGCGCGTTGCTTTTCGCCGCAGTCATAAGGCCGTTTACTGCCGTGCTGACTACACTTTTGCCCTTGTCCACCACTTGCTCTACGCCAGACCGTGCCGCAGATGCACTGCTGGATGCAGCCTTTTTGCCGCCAGCAGTCTGCGCCGCTGTGCCGCCTGACCGGGCAGCAGCATAGTAGTTCTTGTGGATTTCCTGCCGCTGTTTCCATCGGGAGAGCCAGTTGGAAGCCCCCTCGCTGGTGCCGGATGCACCTGCATTTTGTGCCGCAGTTGCTTCCTGTGCAGCAGATTTTGTGGTGCAAGTTTTCTTCTTGCCCTGCATCTTGGCTTTCTTTTTCAGCTTCCGGGCATAGCGGCTTTTGGAAATGTCCCTGACATTCCCGGCAGTTTTTTCGCCCTCGCTTAGAGCCTGCACACCGACATTATCTCCCTCGTACTGGTCGATTTCCCGATGCGCCGCAGACCGGGCGGCATGAGCAGTGAACATCTCGCGTTTCTGCGCCTTGCTCAAACGGCTCAGTTCGTCCGGGGTCAGTTCTGCTTTGCCAAAACGCAAGTGCTGGGCTTTCTCTGCGGCCTTGTCTGCATCAAGTTTCAGTTTTTTCTTTTTGGGCGTGGACTGTTCGACCCTCGCTTTCTTCGGGGGAGAACGGGTTTTCTTTGCAGAAGAATCATCTTTGAAGTTCAGCTTTGGATTGCTCATTTCTGCGCACCCTCCGACACTTCACCCAATTTGGTGGTCATAATGCGGTAGAGTTCAAGGTCAGTCGGGAAACGGTCAACAAAGGGCAGAATGACATTGCCGAAGAACAGCAACCCTTCGCCCTCGCCGGAGTGGGTCACATAGGAAAGCTGATGGGGCGAGATGTTCAACTGCTTTGCCAAAATCTGACGGTCGCCAGCGGCCTGATTGAGCATGATAATCATGTCCGAGTTTTCAAAAATATTCTCGACTTCACGCGAAGAAAGCAGGTCTTTGACATTCTGCGTTAATCCAGTCGGGATGCCGCCCCACTTGCGAAAACGCTTCCAAATCTCCACGGAATAAGCCGCAGTCTGTTCTTCTTTTAAGAGGAGGTGCATCTCATCCATATAATATCGGGTGGACTTTCCGCTGCTGCGGTTGGCAGTGACACGCCCCCAGACCTGATCCTGCACGATGAGCATACCGAGCTTCTTCATCTGCTTGCCCAGTTCCTTGATGTCATAGCAGACAATTCGGTTATTGACGTTCACGTTGGTGCGGTGGTTGAACAGGTTCAGACTGCCCTTGACGTAGATTTCCAGAGCCGTGGCAACATGATGGGCTTCTTTTTCATCCTGCTGGAGCAGGGCATTGTACAAATCCTCAAGGATCGGCATATTCTCCGGGCAGGGATCAGCGAAATATTTGCGGTAGATCAAATGGACACAACGGTCAATGACCGTCTTTTCCACCGGGAGCAGACCTTCCTTGCCGCCCACCACCAGTTCGCACAGCGAAAGAATAAAGTCAGCTTTCAAGGAAAGTGGGTTATCTTCCTCGGAGTAGTTGGCATTGATGTCCATGGGATTGATGAACTGGGTACTGTTGGGCGAAATTTTGATGACCTGACCCTTCAAACGGTTCACCAGCGGCGAGTATTCGCCTTCGGGATCGTTCACAATAATATCATCGTCCGTGACCAGAAAGGCATTGGCGATTTCACGCTTTGCCGAGAAACTTTTGCCCGAACCGGGAGTGCCGAGGATAAGCCCGTTGGGATTTTTCAGCTTTTTCCGATCCACCATGATAAGGTTGTTGGACAGGGCGTTCAGGCCGTAATACAGGCTTTCTT
>ERZ840517.3687-NODE-3687-length-11509-cov-3.422298_pt1 | contig 11509 bp, 13 predicted proteins | sample MGYA00519876_ERZ840517 | MGnify/ENA primary metagenome ERZ840517 (study PRJEB31850, sample SAMEA3708882) | human gut metagenome | biome: human gut; feature: human-associated habitat; material: faeces | place: China | collected 2014 ... | reverse complement strand
GTGCAAGGCAGGCGCTCCACAGCGAAGCTGTACTGAAATGAGCGCCTGCGCTGCGAAGCAGCAACAATCTGGGGAGTAGGGTACCGGTTTAAGCTGTAATTTATAATTTGGAAGGAGTGCAGGAAAATGAAAAAGTATGTAAAACCAGAAGTTGTGGAGACAAAAGATTATGCGGAGGGCGTGTATCTGGCGAGCGGCGGTTCGACAGATAATTCGTCGGGACCGGAAGAAACTGCCTGTCGATTTGGCAGAAAGGAAGCAAATGCGGGTTCGGACACCTGCCAGGAGTGCTCTAAGAGCGGCGGGCAGAGAAATACGCCGCTTCCGGGCGAGGAGTCTGCGCGCGAAGCAGATTTTACCGGATGTATCGACGGCAGACCGGTAAAGAGATCATAGGCAGTAGGATGACAGAGCGGGCGAAGGAGAGCACAGATGAGTGGGAAAAAAATTGCAATCATATACAAAAGTCTGACAGGGAATACCAGGCAGGTGGCAGAAGCAATACGGGATGCGCTTGGCGGTGAAGAGATTGTATACTTCGGTGAGCCGAAGCCGGACATTGTGGCGGATCTTTATTTTGTAGGATCCTGGACGGACAAGGGAAGCTGTGATGGAACGGTTGGTGAGTATTTGAAGCAGCTGGAAGGAAAAAAACTGGCGGTTTTCGGCACTGCCGGTTATGGTGGCTCCAGAGAATACTATCAGAAGCTGGCGTGCCGGGTAACGGAGTGCGTTCCGGATACCAGTGAGGTGCTCGGAAGCTTTTACTGCCAGGGGAAAATGCCGATCGGAGTGAGAAACCGCTATGTGGCGATGCTGCGGGAGCACCCAGAAGATCAGAAGCTGAATGCGAGCGTAAAAAATTTTGACGAGGCGCTTTCACATCCGGATGAGAAAGATTTTGCGGATGCACGCCAGTGGGCACAGACTATGGTGGATGCGGTTTAGAATATGGAGATCAGAATTTTATTTGAAGATGAGCAGATCATTGTCTGTGAAAAGCCGGCAGGTGTGGCAGTACAGACGAAAAGGCTCGGACAGGCGGATATGGAGAGCCTGCTCAAAAACAGGCGGGCGGGGAAGGGCGAGCCGCCGTACATCGGAGTGGTGCACCGGCCGGTATGCGGCGTGATGGTGTTCGCAAAGACGAAGGAGTCGGCGGCCGCACTTGGCAGGCAGATTGCGTCGGGGCTGGCGGACAAGTTTTACTACGCCGTGACAGACGGAGTGCCGGAAGCCGGAAAGGGGCAGCTTACAGATTATCTTCTGCGTGACGGCAGAACCAATACGTCTGCGGTTGTGGAAAGCAGTACACCGGGAGCAAAGCGGGCGGAGCTTTCCTACGAGATTTTGGAGCAGAAAAACGGGCGCGCCGTTCTTCGGATTCATCTGGGAACCGGCAGACATCATCAGATCCGCGCGCAGCTGGCACATGCAGGGATGCCGATTGTGGGAGACCGGAAGTACAATTTTAAAGAGAATATGAAGCCGTCGGGGGAACCGCTCTGCCTCTGTTCGTACAAAATCGGGTTCAGACACCCGAAAACACGCAGAAATCTTGCGTTTGAAATTGACAACCCTTTCCATTTATCATAAAATCATAAGTTGTGCAGGAGTTGCACACAGACAACCTTGAAGCTGCTTGCAACGGCAGTAAGAGCTATGAAAAGGAGATAGATGATGGCAAAGGACAACAAAAAATTAGTAGAAGCGATCACATCGATGGATGTTGATTTCGCACAGTGGTACACGGACGTGGTAAAAAAGGCGGAGCTGATCGATTATTCCGCGGTAAAGGGATGTATGATCATCCGTCCGGCAGGCTATGCGATCTGGGAGAATATCCAGAAAGAGCTTGACCGCAGATTCAAAGAGACCGGCGTGGAGAATGTATACATGCCGCTTTTTATTCCGGAGAGTCTGCTCGAAAAAGAAAAGGATCACGTGGAGGGATTTGCACCGGAGGTTGCATGGGTAACCTACGGCGGATTGAACCCGCTGCCGGAGCGTCTCTGCGTCAGACCTACATCTGAGACACTGTTCTGCGATTTTTATAAAAATATTATTCACTCCTACCGTGACCTCCCGAAGGTATACAACCAGTGGTGCTCGGTGGTACGCTGGGAGAAGGAGACGAGACCGTTCCTCCGTTCCAGGGAGTTTCTGTGGCAGGAGGGACACACCGCGCATGCGACCGCAGAGGAAGCGGAGGAGCGCACGATTCAGATGCTGAATCTGTACGCGGACTTCTGCGAGGAGGTACTGGCAATGCCGGTCATCCGCGGACGCAAGACCGAGAAGGAGAAGTTTGCGGGCGCGGAGGCTACCTATACGATTGAGGCGCTGATGCATGACGGAAAGGCACTGCAGTCCGGTACCAGCCATAACTTCGGCGACGGATTCGCAAAGGCGTTCGGTGTCCAGTATACCGATAAAGATAATAAGCTTCAGTATGTACATCAGACTTCCTGGGGTATGACCACACGTCTTATCGGTGCGATCATCATGGTACACGGCGATGATTCGGGTCTGGTTCTGCCGCCGAGAATTGCACCGGTACAGGCGATGGTGATTCCGATCCAGCAGTACAAAGACGGCGTCATGGATGCTGCAAAGAGCGTCTGCGAGCGCCTTGGAAAAGTATGCCGCGCGAAGCTGGATGACTCGGACAAGAGCCCGGGCTGGAAGTTCTCCGAGCAGGAGATGCGCGGAATTCCGGTTCGTATCGAACTTGGACCGAAGGACATCGAGGCAGGCAAGTGCGTGGTAGTGCGCAGAGATACCAGAGAGAAGATCGAGGTCGCACTGGAGGATCTGGAGCAGAAGATTCCGGAGATTTTAGAGACCATCCAGAAAGAGATGTTCGAGCGTGCAAAGGCACACCGCGACGCGCATATCTGGGATGCCCACAATTATGAAGAATTAAAGGACATCGCGGCAAACAAACCGGGATTTATCCGCGGTATGTGGTGCGAGGATCAGGCGTGTGAGGACAAGATCAAAGAGGAGCTTGCCGTGACATCCCGCTGTATCCCGTTCCATGATCAGGAACAGATTTCCGGAACCTGCGTATGCTGCGGCAGACCGGCGCACAAGCTGGTATACTGGGGCAAGGCATATTAAGGAGAAGTGCGTGGATAAAAATGCAAAGATCAGCCTACCTGCGAAGGTTGCGAGGATTCTGAATACCTTAGGCGGGCACGGATATGAAGCGTATGCGGTCGGAGGCTGCGTGCGCGATTCCCTGCTCGGGAGAACGCCGCAGGACTGGGACATTACGACCTCGGCGAGACCGGAGCAGGTCAAGGCTCTTTTCCGGCACACGATTGATACCGGGATCCAGCATGGGACGGTGACGGTTATGCTGGATCATGAGGGATTCGAGGTCACAACCTACCGGATTGACGGAGAATACGAGGATGCGAGGCATCCAAAGGAAGTAGCGTTTACCGCGAATCTTCTGGAGGATCTGAAACGCCGCGATTTTACGATCAATGCGATGGCTTACAATGAAGTGACCGGACTGGTGGATGCTTTTGACGGAATCGGCGATCTGGAGAGAGGTGTGATCCGCTGTGTGGGAAATGCCATGGAGCGGTTTTCGGAGGATGCCCTTCGCATGCTCCGGGCGGTCCGTTTTGCGGCGCAGCTTGGTTTTTCGATTGAACAGGAGACACAGGAAGCCATTGCCGGACTGGCGGGCAATATAAAAAAGGTCAGTGCGGAACGGATTCAGGTCGAACTGGTAAAGCTTTTGACTTCGCCGAATCCGGGAGAGCTGAAAGTGGCATATCGCATGGGACTTACGGCTGTTTTTCTGCCGGAGTTTGACGTGATGATGGAGACGCCGCAGAACAATCCGCATCACTGCTGCAGTGTGGGAGAGCATACGCTAAAGGCGATCGAAGCGGTGCCGGCGGATAAGGTGCTCCGGCTTACGATGCTGCTGCATGACATTGCAAAGCCTGCCTGCAGGACGACGGACAAAAAAGGCGTGGATCATTTTTACGGACATCCGGCGCGCGGAAGCGAGATGGCGCGTGGAATTCTGCGCCGGCTGAAATTCGACAACGATACCACCGACCGGGTGTGCCGGCTGGTGCACTGGCACGACGATAATCCGGAGCTTTCCGGGAAGGCGGTCCGCAGGGCGGTGCACAGGATCGGTGTGGAACAGTATCCGGCATTGTTTGCGGTCAAGCGCGCGGATATTCTGGCGCAGAGCGGGTACCGGCGCGCGGAAAAGCTGGCGTATGTGGACGCATATGAACAGATGTATCGGGAGTGCATGGAGAAAAAAGAGTGTCTTACGATCCGGGAACTGGCGGTTTCCGGTCAGGATCTGATTGCAGCCGGAATGCAGTCGGGAAAGCAGATCGGGGAGATGCTGAATGAACTGCTGGAACGGGTACTGGAAGATCCCGGGCTGAATACGAAGGAACAATTATTAAAAATTGTGACAGGAAAGATTTCTGATCAAAACAGGTCATGAAATAAAGACCCCTCACATATGATGAAGAGACACGGCAGAGCAGCCGCAGATCAATCATATGGAGGGGTTTTTGTGTATAATCGACCGGAGCAGGTATTGGAGCAGTACGACCTGGAAGTGAGAGCGGTTTCCAAAGGGCGTGAAAGTTATATTTGTGATACAACACAGGGACAGTTACTTTTAAAAGAATACAAAGGATCGGCGGAGCGGGCAGAGTTTCTCTCTGCCATACTCGGGCATCTGGGTGGACAGGGACTCTTAACGGAGCAGGTCGTGCGGACGAAGGAGGACGCCCCGATTGCCGTCGCGGAGGATGAGACAAAGTATATGGTATTGACGGCTGTTCCCGGGAGCGAGTGTGACACCAGAAACCGGGCGGACATGATCGCGGGGGCGGAAAAACTGGCAATGCTGCACAACGCGGCGGGAACTTATTCGGAGACGGTTCCGGAGTTTGTCTGCAACGACCCGAATGAACTGCAGGAACTGTATGAGAAACATAACCGGGAACTGGTCAAAGTCCGGAATTACATACGGTCCAAGAAGAAAAAGAATGATTTTGAAGTGCTCTTTTACGGGCAGTATGAGCGCTTTATGGAAAAAGCAAGGCAGGTGGCACAGGAACTTTCGGCGATGGGACAGGGCGGGCAGAGCGCCGGGTTTTGTCACGGTGACTATAACCAGCACAATATTCTGTTTTCCAAAAACGGAATCGGCATTGTCCATTTTGAGTGCTTTTCCTATCAGATACAGGTCAGCGATCTGGCGAATTACATGCGGAAAATGCTGGAAAAAAACAACTGGAACACCGGACTTGGAATGGATCTCATCTGTGCGTATGACCGTGTGCGCCGGCTGACTGCCGTGGAACTGAACTATCTGTATCTGTATATGGCATATCCGGAAAAATTCTGGAAAATTGCGAACCGCTACTATAACACACACAAGGCATGGGTGTCCGGCCGCAATATTGAAAAGCTGGAAAAATTCATACGGCAGGAGGATGAGCGGGAACGATTCCTGGAAATGATGCGCCATTTCACCTTGCAGCCGCCCGCGTCCTGAGATAAAAGTTCCGCTGAGTTGTTTAATATGATATAATGAATCTTGACAGATTCATATTAGAAGTTCCGGTGGAACTTCGGATGCGCAGAAAGCAGCGCAAAAAAGATGATATAATCAATCTGACGGTACTTTTGCCGTAGAATTGTGTACACGATAAAGGAGCAGATATACTTGAAGAAGAAAATAGTTCGATGGATCCTGCCGGTCTGTATGATGCTGTTACTGGCAGGATGCGGAAAAAGCAGCAATACAGTTGTGACAGGAACTTACTATAATCCGTCAAAGGATGCGGAAAACACAGCACAGACCGTCGGGACGGAGGCGGATGCGAACGACGTGCTGGATGCGATGGAACAGGGGACGGAGCAGAAAGGCACGTCGATCGGAGCAGACCTGTTTTTAATCACCAACAATGATATGCAGGCGGAGTGTCTGATTTTAACACAGTTGAACTCCGGCAAGCAGTATATGTATAATTACACGATCGGTACCCGGTTCCTTGACAAATACGGCAACCGGACACCGGTGTCTGGATTTGACGCGGGGCGCATCATCCGTGTCGGCGAAAAAGATAAGCAGGGCAGGCTGGTGGAAGCCCAGATCTCCGATCTGGCGTGGGAATACCCGGATGTGACCAGATACTCTGTGGACGAAGAGCACAGCGCTTTTAAGATCGCGGATACAAATTATTCGTATGATGAGGATCTGTTTGTGGTTTCGGACGGAAGTCCCCTCCAGCTTTCGGATCTGACGGCACTGGATACGCTTCGGGTGGTCGGAATTGACAAGAAAATCTATTCCATCTCGGTGACCACCGGGCACGGTTCGTTAAAGCTGGTCAATACCAGTGTCTTTGATGGAAGTTACATTCAGGTGGGAAGCAAGGTGTTTGCACAGATTACCGGAGAGATGACGATTGAGATTCCTGAGGGAACATACACGGCAGCTGTCGCGAATAACGGATACGGCGGAAGTACGGAGATTACGATCACGAGAGGGCAGGAGACGGTTCTGGATCTTGAGACGCTGAAGGGCGAGGGACCGAAGTACGGAAGCATTCTCTTCGCAGTCAATGTTGAGGGCGCATGGCTTCAGGTAGACGGGCAGCTGGTGGATTACAGCCAGCCGGTGGAACTACAGTATGGAGTGCATACGCTCACCGTGACGGCGGACGGTTATGATACATATAGCAAAAAGCTGTTTGTGAATTCACCGGAGGCAACGATCGCCATCGGAATGACAGGAGAATCGGGAAGCTCGTCGACTACGACCGGAAGTGAGACGCAGTCATCGGAGGCAGACAGCAGTACATCCACAGGAGAGAGCGCAGACGGACAGGCGGGAAGTCTCGCGGGAAGCCTGGCAGGAAGCCACTCGGGCAGCAGTTCCTCGGGTTCGTCTTCCAGTTCATCTTCAGGTTCGTCGTCCACATCGACGGGAACATCGGACACGACGAGTGACGCTGCGCTGGATGCCATCGTAAACGAGATTCTGGACAAGAATGGAGACAGCTCCAGCAGCAGTTCCAACAGTAGCAGCACTTCGGATTATCTTTCCACCCTTACGTCCCTGCTCAATGCGCTTAAGGGAAATAATTGAGGGAATTGTATCAATTTATGACAGGAATGGTACTTGAAAAAGCAAAACAGGAAAGATAAGATAGGCTTAGAAAAAAAGCAGGAGGAATCTGAGATGGGATATAGAGAAACATATGAGTCATGGCTGAACAATCCGTATTTTGACGAGGCGACCAGAGCGGAGCTTCAGGCGATCGCTGGGAATGAGAAGGAGATTGAAGAGCGCTTTTACATGGATCTGGAGTTCGGTACTGCCGGACTGCGCGGCGTGATCGGAGCGGGAACCAACCGCATGAATATCTACACGGTGCGCAAAGCGACACAGGGACTGGCGAATTATATCTGCAAAGTGGGAGCACAGGCAAAAGGTGTTGCCATCGCGTATGATTCCAGACATATGTCCCCGGAGTTCGCCGACGAGGCGGCGCTTTGTCTTGCAGCGAACGGCATTAAGGCATATGTATTTGAATCGTTAAGACCGACGCCGGAGCTTTCCTATGCGGTGCGCAAGCTTGGCTGTACGGCGGGCATCAACATCACGGCAAGCCATAATCCGCCGGAATACAATGGATACAAAGTATACTGGGAGGACGGCGCGCAGATCACACCTCCGCATGACACAGGGATTATGGATGAAGTGAGAAACGTGACGGATTATGCTTCTGTGAAGACGATGCCGCTTGAAGAGGCAAAGGCAGACGGTCTGTATCAGACGATCGGTGCGGATATTGACGATCCGTATATTGCGGAACTGAAAAAACTGGTGCTTCATCAGGACTGCATTGACAAAGTTGCATCCGAGTTAAAGATTGTATACACACCGCTTCACGGAACCGGCAACCTTCCGGTACGCCGTGTGCTCAAAGAGCTTGGATTCACGAATGTCTACGTTGTGCCGGAGCAGGAACTGCCGGACGGCGATTTCCCGACTGTAAGCTATCCGAATCCGGAGGCGGCAGAGGCATTTGCATTAGGACTTGCACTGGGTAAAAAAGTAGATGCCGACCTGATTCTTGCGACAGATCCGGACGCGGATCGTCTGGGTGTTTATGTGAAGGATGCACAGACCGGAGAATACCACAGCCTGACCGGAAATATGTCCGGATGCCTGATTGGCGACTATGTGATCGGACAGCGCAAGGAGCTCTTCGGACTGCCGGAGGACGGCGCATTTATCCGTTCGATCGTATCCACGAATATGGCAGATGCGATTGCGGCATACTACGGAATAGATCTGATCGAGGTGCTGACCGGATTTAAGTTTATCGGACAGAAGATTTTAGAGTTTGAGGAGACAGGAAAGGGCACATACCTCTTTGGTATGGAGGAGAGCTATGGCTGCCTGCCGGGAACTTACGCAAGAGATAAGGATGCCGTTGCAGCATCGATGATGCTGTGCGAGGCGGCGGCTTACTATAAGACGAAGAACATGACACTCTGGGATGCAATGCTTGCCATGTATGAGCGTTATGGCTACTACAAGGATGATGTGACTTCCATCACATTAAAGGGAATCGAAGGACTGGCGAAGATCCAGGAGATTATGAATACGCTCCGTGAAAATGCTCCGGCAGAGATCGGTGGATACAAAGTGACGGCGGTGCGGGATTATAAGCTGGACACCATCACGGATACGGCAGCGGGTGCAGTGCGGCCGACAGGTCTGCCGAAGTCGAATGTTCTTTATTACGAGATGACCGACGGGGCATGGGTGTGCGTCAGACCGTCCGGAACCGAACCGAAAGTCAAATTTTATCTCGGCGTAAAGGGGACATCGCTCGCGGATGCGGACGCAAAATCAGAAGCGCTCTCAAAAGCGGTTCACGCATTGATCGACACCATGATGTAAACGCTTCCCAAACGTAAAAAAGCTCGGAAAATCCCCATATTTTGGGGATTTTTCTTGACAAAGAAAGAAAAAACAAGTATAAATATGAAGTAGGTATTTTGAGAACCTCGAATATTATTTATATTGAAAATCCAGAGGAGGAATTTTTAACATGAACAAAGCAGAGTTAGTTGCAGCAATGGCTGAGAAGACTGAGTTAAGCAAGAAGGACGCAGAGGCAGCATTAAAGGCATTTACAGATGTTGTTGCTGAGGAATTAAAGAAGGGTGAGAAGATCCAGTTAGTAGGATTCGGTACATTTGAGGTATCTGAGAGAGCAGAGAGAACAGGAAGAAATCCGCAGACTGGTAAAGAGATGACAATCGCAGCTTCCAAGGCTCCGAAGTTCAAGGCTGGTAAGGCTTTAAAGGATATGATCAACGCCTAAGTGATATAGAGATAGCAGAGTGGATTTTGCGGTTGCAGAATCCACTTTTTTGCTTTCAGGGAAAAGGAGCCTTTGGAAGCAGGAACGCTCCGCAGGCATAAGGAGAAGAAGATGAGACTGGATAAATTTTTAAAAGTGTCCCGGCTGATCAAGAGACGCACAGTGGCGAATGAAGCTTGTGACGCCGGTCGTGTGATGGTCAACGGCAAACCGGCGAAGGCTTCCGTGAATGTAAAAGTCGGCGACATTATTGAGATCGGTTTTGGAACGAAGACCGTGAAAGTCCGCGTGCTGGATCTGCAGGATACGACGAAAAAGGAAGAAGCCAAGGATTTGTTTGAATATGTATCATAATATGAAAAACCTCCCATATACTTTCTAATAGAAAAGGAAAGTGGGAGGTTTTTTTATGGAGGAAAAGAATTATAATAATACGGCAAAATCACATAAGGTCCTGCTGGTAAACCGGGGAAACGGCGCGTTTTCCGGTGTTGTGGATGTGCTGTCTTTTGATGTGGCGGAGATTCTGCTCGAGACGGAACTGGGGATGCTGCTCATCAAGGGACAGGATCTGCACGTGAACCGACTGAGCCTGGAAAAAGGGGAAGTGGATATTGAGGGACGGATTGATTCCCTGACCTATTCGGATGTCAAAACGGCGGGAAAACAGGCGGAATCTCTTCTGGGAAGGCTGTTCCGATAGATGGCGGTAAGCACATCGATCTATCAGGAACTGCTGTTTCTCGGGAGTTCTGTGCTGGTAGGAATGGGACTTTTCTTTCTCTATGATATCCTGCGCATTTTCCGCCGGATTCTTCCGCACGGAAATATCTGGATCGGCGTGGAGGATTTTCTGTACTGGATCATTTTTACCGGCGTGGTCTTTGTCCTTTTATACCGGGAAAATGACGGCATGGTGCGCGGGTTTGCGTTTGGCGGTCTGCTCGTCGGAATGACGTGTTATTATCTGCTGCTCAGCCGCCTGATCGTGCACTGTCAGGTGTGGATCTGGAAAAAAATACTGGGAATACTTGGAAATGTGCTGGGATTTTTCGTGCGTCCGGTGTGGAAAACCTTAAAAAAAGTTGCAGCATTTTGTGGAAAACGATTGAAAAAGTTTGTGAGAGCGGTTAAAATAGGTTTATGTAAACTGTAAGTTGCTACATAGATGCAGGAAATGAGGGACAGGAATGGCAGCAAAGAAGAGAAAATCAAATCGGAATAACAGGGCGGGCAAGATCTGTATCAGCATGATTCTGGTTGTATTTGCAGCGGCAATGTCTGTCCAGATTGTAAAAGCTTATCAGAAAGATCAGGAGTACGCCAGAAAGCAGGAACAGCTGGAGGTGCAGCTTCAGGATGAGACGGCAAGGCAGGAGGAACTTCAGAATTACCAGTCCTATACACAGTCCCAGGAGTATGTGGAGGATATTGCGAAGAGCAAACTGGGACTAGCCTATGACAATGAGATTATATTTAAGGAAGAACCTTAAGAACATAAGAATGACAGAATAAAAGGAGCCTTACCCGGAGAGATCATCCCGGATAAGGCTTCTTTTTTGGCTGTTAAAGTGTAATCTGATCGATCGCGTCGAGTTCTTCTGGCGTAAAGGAAGTATGTCCGACAATGGCGATATTGTCGAGAATCTGTTCCGGGCGGGAAGCACCAATCAGCACGCTGGTCACGTCACCGTCCTTTAAGATCCAGCTTAATGCCATCTCCGCGAGCGTCTGTCCACGCTTTTTGGCAAGCTCATTGAGAGCGCGGATCTGTGAGAGACGCTCCGGCGTAAGTGCGGTCTCCTTGAGGAAACGTCCGTCGGTCGCGATGCGGCTGTCAGCCGGAATACCGTTTAAATAGCGGTCGGTGAGCATGCCCTGTGCCAGCGGTGAAAAGGCGATAATGCCTCTCTGCAGCCTTCTGGCAGTATCTTTCAAACCGTTTTTCTCGATCGTGCGGTCAAAGATGGAGTAGCGGTTCTGGTTGATGATAAACGGGCACTTCAAGTCGTTTAGAATCGCACATGCACGTTCCAGTGTCGGACCGTCATAGTTGGACAGACCGACATAGAGTGCCTTTCCGCTTTTGACAATGGAAT
>ERZ840517.3684-NODE-3684-length-11515-cov-2.087958_pt1 | contig 11515 bp, 8 predicted proteins | sample MGYA00519876_ERZ840517 | MGnify/ENA primary metagenome ERZ840517 (study PRJEB31850, sample SAMEA3708882) | human gut metagenome | biome: human gut; feature: human-associated habitat; material: faeces | place: China | collected 2014 ... | reverse complement strand
GGGGCTACAGTAAGTCCGCGAACTTATCAAACATGAACTCCGTATCCAGCGGCCCGCTGCAAGCCTCGGGATGGAACTGAGAGGAGAAGAAAGGCTTCGTCTTATGCTTGATACCCTCGTTCGTCCCGTCATTCATATTGATGAACAGCGGTTCCCACTCCTCACCCAGCGTATCGTTATCCACGGCGTAACCATGGTTCTGCGAGGTGATGAAGCATTTCTCCGTGCCTACCATACGTACCGGCTGGTTATGGCTACGATGACCGTACTTCAATTTATAGATAGAAGCGCCGCCGGCTTTCGCCAACAACTGGTTACCCATGCAAATACCGCAAATCGGCTTATCCCCGGAAAGCGCCTTACGGATATTCCGCACGGCGGCATCGCAGGTATCCGGATCGCCCGGGCCGTTGCTGATAAACAAGCCATCGTATTCCAGCTGATTGAAGTCGTAGTCCCAAGGCACACGGATCACCGCCACGTTACGCCTCAACAGGCAACGGATGATGTTATGTTTCACGCCGCAGTCCAAAAGCACGACGCGCTTTAGGAATTGAGAATCGAGAATCGAGAATCGGGAATTGGAGGCTTCCGATAAAGAACAGGTCTGGCTCGTACCATCGGGCAGGTAACAAATAATCTCCTTGCACGATACCCGATCCACATAGTTCACATGCTCATAATCCTCGATCTTCAATTCTCCATTTCCAATTTCGTTATCGGCATCGCCGATAACGACGCGTCCCATCATCACGCCATGCTCACGCAATTTCTTAGTCAACGCACGCGTATATGCCCGGGATCTTCTCCTCCTTCAACCAGTCGCCCAAGCTGCACTCGGCGTTCCAGTGGCTATACTCATGGCTGTAATCGCTAACGATAATCGCCTCGGCGTGGATCTTCTCGCTCTCCATAAACGTAGCGATCCCGTTCGGCTCGAACGTACAAGGTGGGACACCGTAGTTACCAACGAGCGGATAAGTCAACACCATCAACTGGCCTGCGTACGAAGGGTCCGTCAAGCTCTCCGGTCATAGCGGTATTGAACACGACCTCGCCGGCCACCGGTCTCTCATAGCCGAAAGAGTAGCCACGGAAGACGGTACCGTCGTCTAACATCAAAGTTGCTGTTCTGTTTGTCTGCATAGAATCTGTATGTTGTGTCATTTCACTAAATATTCTTCTTCCATATAGTGAATAAAAGCCTCGTTCACTAACCGAGTTCCGCCCGGTGTCGGGTAATCGCCGGAGAAATACCAGTCACCCGGATGCTCCGGACAAGAGGCATGCAAGCCCTCCAAAGTCTGGTAGACGATCTCTACTTTCGCCTGTGTCCCGGCCGGTGTAAGCAACTCCACCATCTTAACGGATATCTCCTCGTCCGTAAACGGGGCGTATATCTCCTTTACATAATTCACCAACGGACCATCCGCCGCTGTTTGTTGTCGCTTCGCCTTTTGATAAGCGTCCAAGATCACGTATTCCATCCCCCGGTCACGTAACAGGGCCACCGCAGCCTTAAAAGCGATAAACTCGTTCATCCGGGACATATCGATACCGTAATAATCCGGGTAACGTACCTGCGGAGAAGAACTTACGATCACGATTTTCTTCGGATGCAGGCGATCCAAGATACCGATAATACTCTGGCGTAAGGTAGTACCCCGCACGATGCTATCATCTATCACAACCAGATTATCGATAAAAGGTTCAATACTTCCGTAAGTAATATCATACACGTGCGCCGCCAGATCATTGCGGCTATTGCCCTCAGCGATAAATGTACGTAATTTTATATCTTTTATAGCTACTTTCTCCGAGCGGACTCGCATGGAAAGGATTTGCTCCAGTTCCTCTTCCCTGAGCAGGTGACTACGGTCGGCGATCCATTCTTTTTTCAGCTTATTCAAATAGTTGTTCAACCCCTCCTGCATCCCGAAATAAGCGACCTCGGCCGTATTCGGGATAAAAGAGAAGACGGTATGATTCAAATCATAATCCACCGCTTTCAAGATCGGATGCACGAGATTATCTCCCAAACGCTTCCTTTCCCTGTAAATATCCACGTCGCTACCCCGTGAGAAGTAGATACGCTCGAAGGAACAAGCCTTATTCTCTTTCGGCTCCACGATCTGGGAGATATGCCACTCGCCTTTCTTGTTGACGAGTATCGCCTCTCCCCGATTCAACTCCCGGATATCCTCTACCTGCACGTTCATCACGGTTTGTATAACCGGACGCTCGGAAGCCAACACGATAATCTCATCATCCGCATAATAGAAGGCCGGACGGATTCCCCACGGGTCCCGTACGCTGAACGACTCGCCACTACCGGTGATACCGCAAATCACGAAACCACCATCCCAGCCCGGGGTACAGCGTTTCAGCACGTTCGACAAATCGATTTGATCCTCGATGGCATGCGTGATATCCATCCCTCTCAATCCTTCCGCCTCACACTTTTGGTACAGGCGCTCCACTTCCCTGTCTAATCGATGTCCCAGTTGCTCCAGCATAATATAGGTATCGGAATATTTCCGGGGATGCTGACCGATCGCCGTGATCTCCTCGAATACTTCATGAACATTTGTCAGGTTGAAATTTCCGCAAACGGCAAGGTTCTTTGCACGCCAGTTATTGCGTCGTAAAAAAGGATGGATATAAGAGATTCCGGATTTTCCGGTGGTACTGTAACGGAGGTGGCCCATATAAAGCTCTCCGGCGAAAGGTAGGTTGGCTTTGGCGAATAGCGGATCGTTGAGTTGCTCGGGGGTTAAATCCTTGTAGTGTTCGTGAACTGCGGCAAATATCTCGGTAATAGCTCCGGTCCCGACGGCCCGTTCACGGAACATATATTCCTCTCCGGCATTTGCCTCTAACTTCACGCAGGCTAAGCCCGCTCCTTCCTGCCCCCTGTTATGCTGCTTTTCCATCAGCAAATAGAGCTTGTTCAGTCCATACATCCAACTACCGTACTTCTCGTGATAATACTCCAAGGGTTTCAGTAACCGGACCATGGCAACACCACACTCGTGCTTCAATACTTCCATTGTCGAATCAACTTTTTGATTTTGCCGCAAAGATACAGACAATCCCTAACATATTGTTTAAACAAACATAAAAGAATTGACACTTTCACGGAAAAAATGTTTTTATCGGACGTTTGGTTAACAAAGCTTACATTTTATAAGCAAAAGGGAGGGTTTGTTTTCAATCCATAAGCCACTCATTTCCCTCTTGAAAGAGGCCTTTCAAAGATATCCATCCGAGAACCGTAATATTTCCGTAACAGAAAGAAAAACACCAATATTCTTTCTGGCACAGAAATATTCTTGCATAAATTCTTTCTATCATAGAAATAATTCGGTAATTTTGTGCGTAAATATAAATTCCATAGAATGAATACAAATATACTCCAAACACTGGTAACGGCCATGCAACGCCGATTAGCGGCTCTTCCGCAGAGATTGCGGCCATTTACCACGGAGTTTGATGAGCTCCCTAAAAACCTGATGCTAACCGGTGCCAGAGGATGTGGCAAATCTACATTTCTACTCCATCATTCACAAGGCAGGCGCCTATTATACTTTTCTGCTGATAATCCGAAGATTATTGGCGAACCGCTCTATGACTTAGTTAGTAGCGTATTCATGCTTGGTTATGAAGGTGTTATTATCGACGAGATTCACTACGCATCAAACTGGAGCATACATCTGAAGGCCTTGTATGATGACTATCCAGGAAAAATCATCTGGATTTCAGATTCCTCATCGTTAGTACTTCGTGATGGCAAAGCCGACTTGTCCAGACGTTATGTAGCGATACAGATGCCTTTAATGTCGTTCAGAGAATTTCTATATCTTGAAACTGGCCAAATATACCCCAAGTACAAACTGGGAGACACAATACTACCTACACAACCAGATGCGGAGCTGTTGAACCATTTCCTCAATTATCGTAGTTACGGTACACGTCCTTTCTACCAAGAGAAAGATTTCGAAGCACGTTACATGGCTATCATCGACAAAATTCTCAATAACGATATACCGTTCTTCCTGCCTAGCATTTCCGAAAACAACCTACGTGTGATGCGAGCCATTATCGGCACACTGGCAAACTCCTCAATACCTCGTGTACAAGTCACCTCCTTATGCTCCGACTGGGGAATAGGAGCGGAAAAACTCTATCAACTACTCTTTGTGATGGAAAGTGTAGATCTATTGAAAATAGTAAAGTACCCCAATGACACGAAAGCCCGTAGCACTGGCGCAAAAATGTTGTTCGCAGACCCATGTGCTTATAAGGTTTTGAATGCTGACCAAGGAACGGAACGTGAAGCCTACATTGTCCACTGCTTTTCTAGGGCAGGTTACGAGATAAACGCCATGAAAGACGAGAAGAAAGGTGATTATGTGATTACAAAAGACCATGTATCACAAACCCTAGAAGTTGGAGGAAAAAACAAAAATCCTAAAGAAGCGGACTATGTCTTGAGAGACAACACCGACTACCCTGTAGGCAACGCCATTCCATTCTGGCTCATGGGTATGATGTGGTAGTCTTTTGTAATACAAAGGTGGTGAGAAGCATAATGTCATGTTTCCGGAAACAAAAAAGGCCTCCTTTTAGGGGAGGCCTTTATGTTAAAAAACAACGGATTATCTATTTACCAATCTCGAGGGTAGCCTATCTGCCATATCCTCATTTCCTCTGATTCAAAAATTCTACGATCCTTCCACAAGCCAATCCATCCCCATAGGGATTAACCGCCTTGCTCATCGCATCGTAATAAACAGTATCATCAAGCAACGCCGAGACCTCGCTCACGATCTTATCATAGTCCGTTCCGACCAGTTTCACCGTACCTGCCGCGAGAGCCTCCGGACGCTCGGTCGTATCACGCATCACCAACACGGGCTTGCCCAATCCGGGGGCCTCCTCTTGGATACCGCCGCTATCGGTCAGCACTATCGTTGATTTCTCCATCAGATAGACAAACGACAGATATTCCAATGGCTCAATGAAGAACATATTCTCCAAATGAGAAAGATCCTCGCCGAATACCTCGTGAATCGGCTTGCGCACATTAGGATTCAAGTGCATAGGATAGACAAAATCCACCTCCGGATACTTCCGGGTCAAGTCCTTGATAGCGGTACACATATGGATGAATCCATCACCAAAGTTCTCCCGGCGATGACCCGTGATCAACACCAGTCTCTTACCCTCAACCAGACGGTTCACGTCATACCCCGAACGTAAAAGCACGCCTTCCAACTCCTTGTCAGCTCAGCGTCCGTCTTTATCTTAGTCACCACTTGCCGTAAGGCGTCTATCACCGTATTGCCGGTAACCAAGATTGAGTCCGGATTCACGTCCTCTCGCATCAAGTTCTGCTTGCTCAACCGCGTGGGTGCGAAATTATACGTGGCGATACGCCCCGTAATCTGCCGGTTCATCTCCTCCGGCCACGGGCTATAGATATTGTGGGTACGAAGGCCGGCCTCTATATGACCTACAGGTATCTGTTGGTAGAAAGCGGCCAAGGCGGCCGCCGTGCTCGTGGTGGTATCCCCATGCACCAGCACGACATCGGGTGTCGCCTCACGCAACACGTCACGCATACCGGTAAGGACACGGGCGGTCACGTCATATAAGTCCTGACCCTGCCTCATGATATTCAAATCATAATCCGGCGTGATCTCGAACAATTTTAACACTTGATCCAACATCTCCCGATGCTGTCCGGTAACGCACACGATGGTCTCGAACGACTCCGGATGTTTTTGGAACTCCTTCACCAGCGGAGCCATCTTGATCGCCTCGGGACGGGTCCCGAATACTAACATTATTTTTCTCATTACTGCGTATTCTTCTATTTAGCGAACGATTATTTCTTGAATGTCCCGCAAAAGTCCAGCACCTCCACGTCATCCCGATAATTCAACCCCGCAAACTCCCTATGATTCACCAAGAAGACCACTATATCCGCCTTCTCGTATGCCTCCTTATAAGGGGTCAGCTTAAACAACTTATGCTCCGAAACGTTCGGCTCCACCACCATGATATCAGCGTTGTTGCACGATTGCAACACCTTCGTCGTTATTCCCTTGGCCGGCGATTCACGTAAGTCATCGATATCAGGCTTGAAAGCCAAGCCCATCATTGCCACCGCCGGCTTACGCCCATGCTTCAACTCAAACCGCAGCATGGCGTTCCTCACTTTCTCAGCGCACCAGAAAGCCTTGTAATTATTCGTCTCACGGGCCGTCGAGATCATACGGCTCTCCATCGGAAACTCCGCCGTGATGAAATAAGGGTCCACCGCTATGCAATGACCGCCAACTCCACAACCCGGCTGTAAGATATTCACACGGGGATGCCTGTTCGCCAAATCGATCAGCTCCCACACATTGATCCCGGCCTTATCACAAATAAACGACAGCTCATTGGCGAAAGCGATCTGTACGTCCCGGCTTGAGTTCTCGGTCAATTTACACATCTCGGCCGTCTTGCTATTCGTTGGGTGAAGCGTACCCTTCACGAACTGGCCGTAGAACTCCATCGCCTTACGGGTGGAGGCCTCGTCCATGCCGCCGATGACCCGGTCGTTATGCACCAACTCATAGATCACGTTACCCGGAAGCACCCGCTCCGGGCAATAAGCGATATAGATCTTGCCCTCCAGTTCCGGCCGCTCCGAGAAAATCAACCTAGCCATCCGTTCGGTCGTCCCCACCGGCGATGTAGACTCGATCACGTACAAATCCCCCTCCTTCAACAAAGGAAGCACCATACGGGTAGCCGACTCAACGAACGATACGTCCGGCTCATGATCCCCCTTGAAAGGAGTGGGTACCACCATGAAATAAGCGTCGCTCACCTGAGGCTCGGTGTAAGCCTTGAAATGTCCGGAGGCCAGTACCTCCCGCAACATCTCCTCCATACCCGGCTCGATGATATGCAATTTCCCTTGGTTGGTAACCTCCACCACCTGGGCGTTGATATCCACGCCGGCGATCTCCACCCCGTGCTTTGCGGCAATAATAGCCGTGGGCAGGCCAATATAGCCCAACCCCATAAAACATGCTTTCATCTTCTTTTTTATTTAAAATGCGATTAATTTATTATGCAGTACAATGTATCTTTATACGATTTTTTCTATTAAAATAGTAGTAGAATCAATAAGTTCTTCCTTTTGTATTTTCGCACAGTTTTTTATACATCTATTTATTTGTTCAACACCTAATGATGAAATAAACTCTTTTATATATATATCAGTCGAGCAGTTTGCAGCAAAGCCTATTCCCCATTCTTTAACTTTAGTAGCAAGAAAGGTATTTGCACTTACTACCATAGGTTTTCCAAAAAAGATAGATTCATAAAGTTTATTCGGTTCAGCTATAGTGACATTGAAATAAGTTGTATCGTAGCAAACAATATTAATATCAATATTAGAATAAATCGTCTCTAAATCTTCCGGATTTCGAAAAGCACCCTCAAACTTTACATTATTATAAGTTTCACATCTGATCATTGCCTCATTTATTCCAATGCCTGTCCCCCAAAAAGTAAACTCATATTGAGGAAAATACTTACCTACTACTTCCGCAAACCGCACAATTGTATTGGGATAACGAACTGCACCGATAAATCCGAATCGAATTTTTTCAACATTCTGTAATTCGTAAAAATTCCGGGAAACATTTCTAAAATAAACATTCAATTTATTAGGTAAAACTATAATTTGCTTAGGTGGAATAGAAAATGCATATAGATATTCTACAAAACCATCAGAAGTCAAAACTGCATAATACGAGTGTCGAATTAAATATTTATCAACAGATTTAAAAAAACGGACGATATATTTATTCGAGAATTTCGTATAATTTAAATCTGCCTCTTCATAAATATATTTTCTTCTTCCACCTGTAAATAAATAAACCCAAAATGCAATGTCAATACCAAAGGCGTATAAAATATCATGTGAAGACGATATAGAACAAACTTTTTTTATAAACAATATCTTTTTTATTGACTTAACAAACTTATTCCCTTTTCCATCTATTCGAATACTATGTATTTTATAATCTTTATTTCGTATATTTTCGTTATACAATCCATTATCAAAGCCATATACTGCTATTTCGAAACCGGCATTCTTTATTGCTTCCAAACGTTTTAGACATCTTGGTTGAGATATCTGACCAAGAATAAACTTAATTTTTAGAGTAGTCATCTGTGTACGAAAATTATTTCATAGAAGAGAAAGTTAGAAAAGTATCCTCATCACGTACTTTTAAAATAAACTCTTCCACATTACGAATAGAAACATTTGAAAAATTTTTAGGATGGCCAATTATAACAAAACCATTACACGATACTTGTTTTTTATGTATAGAATAAATATCCAACAACATTGTAGACATAAAACCATCTATTGATGCAGAAACGATTTTGTTTTGGAATAATATTTTAATACGCTTTACTAACCGTTTCAGTCTACTACCAGAAATCCCAATGCCGTAGCCATCACCATATTGTATCGTCGGGTGATAAATCGAAGAAAGCCTCCGTTTCAGTAACCAATATACAAATCCTTGATAAGCGACAGTAGAAATTGAGCATTCACAAAACTCCCCCTTATTATCTTCTATAAAAAGACTATTATTAAAATTATATATACTAGCTTTTGGAATATTCCTGTAATCATATTTTTGATATTTGGAATCGACATACGCCCCGCGTAAAACAGAAGAATCAATTTTTATTCCATTCAACTTAAACAAATCAATATATCCAGAATAAGTAGGGAGAGAATATCCTCCTGCTCTAAAAGCAATAATTTTCTTCCCTATAATTTCTTCCAGCAATAATCTAGCTGAATAAAAAGATGTTCTTAAAACATTTTCGGGTAAATCACTCAATTTATAATGTTCAAAATCCATTATCCATTGTTTCGAATCATAATCTGAATATATCCATTGCGGATGAAAATGCAATTGAATATCATGTCCGTCTTGCTCTAAACACTTCAAATGATCTGAAATCAATTCAAAATCAGATTTCAATTTATCATGCTTATCTTTTAATTCACTTAAGCGCAATAAATAAGCTGCATCAACAAAAATAGTTGCTTTAATCCCGTAACGGTCAAGCATAGAAATAAAGCTATTCATAGGAGACAATAAACAGCTTTCTACACTGCCAGTCTTTTTCCCCATGAAAAGTTCATAATCTAAAGTAATAAACAAATCCATAAGTTACTAATGTAAGAATAAAGAACATTGATTATAATATGGTAGTAGCTACAAACCGTTCCGAATGAAAAACTTACAGAATATGTACTCACCAAGAGTATTTAATTAATACTTTTCTATCAGATCCTCTATAATTTTATTTTGAAAATTAGTTATATTATTCTTTTCTAAATAACTATTATTTCTATAATGCCAAGATTCAAACCTTCGAATTCCATCAGCAATAGACTCTCCTGACACATCAGAGATCAATACCCCTAAATGATATTTATTAACCAGTTTCCCTAATAATCCTCCTCCCGTCGCTATTACAGGTTTCTTAAATTGAGCAGCATATCCAATTGCGCCACTGCTAGTATTTATTCTTTTATAGGGCGTAAGAATTACATCACATGACATACACAAAGACCCAATTGTATCATATTCCAAAAAACCTTCTATCACAATAATCTGTATATCTTTCCGATATTGTTCTACCAATCGATAAAATTCACTTTTAATATTTGATGCAATTACTCCAGCAAATACAAAAGCATACTTTTCCTGTTTCTCTTTTTCGATGAACGGAATAGATTGAAGAATTTCTAATGTTCCTTTCGCATCTGACATTGAACCAAAATGAAGCAACAAATATTTCGAACAAGAAATACCTAAGTCAGATTTCATTTTCTTCAAAGAACTTTCAGAAAGAGGTTTAAAAGGATCAACTAAATGGCGAAAACGTTCTGTTTTATAAATTCTATTAAGATATATAGCACTAACTTCATCATTCAATATATATATAGATTTGAACAAAGAACATTTAGATAATAATTGGTATTTTATAACATCTTGTATCCGGTTTAATAATGATGACTTTTTCCATTTATATAAATAAATCTTATATATGATACCAGAAACGCTGGCCTTACTTAAAAAAAAAGGAAGAAAAGGCAAAGTTCCCAAAATACTGGTAATAAGAAAAATCTGATTTGTATCATGTTTTATTACCTCACACCTAAGTATCTTTGAAAAATGCCATGATCTCAACAATAACCTTTTCGAATTAGAAAGTTTTTCATTATTAAAAAATGAAAATGCTACGTTAGGAGATGACGGCCAATCTAATACATTCGAAATTTCCTGAAAATTGTTTGGAAGAGAAAAAACAAAATTCACATTCTTTCTTTTTATAGCCGCCATATACAAATGATGAATGTATTCAAGATGGTGGCCAGACAATTGGTAATCAAAAATTAATATTGGATTATTAAAGTTCATTATCCATTAATACATTTTGTTGAATAGAATAATATTTTAAGCGTCCTAAACAATAACCTGTAAAAGGTACTGAATAAGCATAATTAATAAATGATCCCTCTAAAAACAGAAGGACAACCATTATTATAAAAGTAGAACAGAAAAGCATATTCTCGTCATGCTGATAACGCAGATAAAGCTTTAAATTTTCTACACTGCATCTCAAGATATAAAGAAAAATGATAAGAAATGGCAATGTTCCAAAAACAGAAGTTAACTCCAATAGAGGAAAATCGTTAAAACGTCCAACGCTACCAATATAATCAACTTTAGATGAAGATGATTTAGATACAAAGCCTTTGGGAATTTGAAACTGCTCAAAATTTTCAAGATAAAATTTGAAATTATTAAGACGGGTCTCCTCACTATTTGTTTTGAAACCTTGGTCGCTAAATAATGTTTCTGTACGAACAAAAACTCTATTGTACAAAACTGGTGAATTTGTACTCAAATAATCTTTAAAATAAGGTATTAATAACATCACAAATATGACAGGTAATATAATCCAAAATATACTACTAACTTTTTTCTTACTAACAATAATCGAAAAAAGAAAATATAAACACAACGAAAGAACAACTATTAACATCTGTCTCCTAATACCTGCAGTAAAAGAGGTGAAAATTATAACCCCCATACCAATAGAAAATAAAATATAATATTTTTTCGATAACGATAATATAATAAAAAGTGGTATTGCTAATATTGCACCATAAGTAACAATTACCTCATCTGTTAACATAATACTTAATTGTAAATTCAAATAAGAAGTTGCAGCCCAACCAAGTAAACTCCCAAAAGATATATACATAACATTAATAATTGACAAGGGATTTCCTTTTCTAAAAATCATATAACATAAGCCGATATATAAATATGCTCTCGAAGCACCTAAAATTTCGTGAAAAGAAAAGTCACCCCACAGTAATGCAATAGCTATAAGAGATATCAAAAAG
>ERZ840517.3673-NODE-3673-length-11547-cov-7.181082_pt1 | contig 11547 bp, 10 predicted proteins | sample MGYA00519876_ERZ840517 | MGnify/ENA primary metagenome ERZ840517 (study PRJEB31850, sample SAMEA3708882) | human gut metagenome | biome: human gut; feature: human-associated habitat; material: faeces | place: China | collected 2014 ... | reverse complement strand
CGCCGTATTGCTCCGTCAGACGCTTGCGGCCATTCTTTTTCAGCCGCCCGTAGAATTGCTGCAAATCATTCTGCGACAATTTGTTCAGCGGGATCTTCCCGATTTCCGGCAGGACATGGTTGTGGATAACATTTTCGTAGTTGTTCCGCGTGGAGGCACGGAGCGTCGGCTTGCTGTGGTTTTCGTACCAGTAGCACAGCCAGTCCCCGAACAGCATATCCGACTTAACTTTTCGGTCATTTCGCCCCACCATGCTTTCGGTGAGCTGACGTAGCTTCTCCTGACATTCCCGCTTTGTTTTGGCGAGAACATTCTTTGTCTTGGGAAGGCCGCTGTCATCATAGCCGATGACAACGCGGCCCTCCCACCGGCCGTCGCCGCGCTGTCTTACGGTGCCGGTTCCGCTTTTCCGTTTCTTTGCCAAGGTCTCAACTCCTTCCCGAAGATTTCCTCCATGAAGCCTCCAACGATGCCGCTGGCAGCTTTTTGCATATCTGGTGTGACGTGGGTGTAGGTGTCCAGCGTGAAGCTGGCGTTGGTATGCCCCAGAATCCCCGACAGTGTCTTGGCATCCACGCCGCTGGCGATGGCGTGGGTGGCGAAGGTATGCCGCAGATCGTGAAAGCGGATGTCCGGCAGTCCCGCCTTGTGCAAAATCGCTTTCATATGCGTGTAGGCGCAGTTCGGAGACAGCGGCAGCTCCGGTCGGACAGGGTCTGGGAAGATCCATTGCGTGATTGCATTCTCTTTTCGGCGGTGCAAAATTTCCGCCGTGCTGCGGGGCAGGACGATGGTGCGCTCACCGCTGCGGGTCTTGGTCTTGCCCAGCATATCGACCCCCAGCTTTCGGCTATGAAGGGTGCGGCGCACTTGCAGAACGCCGTTCCGCGCGTCAAAGTCCTGCCACATGAGCCCGCAGATCTCGCCCCGCCGCAGGCCCGTGGTCAGCTCCACGTAGAAGAAGTCACCCCATATCCTGTCTTCCCGCACGGCGTCCAGAAAGGTGTCCAGTTCTCTGTCGGTCAGGACACGTTTCGGCGCATGGCTTACCTTTGGTACCGTTGCGCCCACGGCGGGATTTTTAGCGATGATATGCGCGTGGAGGGCATCCTCCATCGCCTGATGGAAGATGGCGTGAAGGCGGTTGATGGTGGTGTCTGACAGCGCATAGCCAAACCGTGGATGCTCCTTGACCCGACCGTTCTCTTTCAGTCTGCGATAGAGCTTCTGCACATCCTGCGATGTCACCAGCGACACCTGCTTGCCTCCAAGCTGTGGCTTGATGTAGTTTTCGATGCAGCTTCGATACCCCGCAAGGGTGCCGGGGCGGACGGTATTCTCCTTATAGTCCGTCAGCCAACGGTCCAGCCACTCGCACAAGGTCATACGGCTGTCCTCGGTCAGTTCCACGTCCTGATAGCGTTCGATATTCTGATGGAGCTTTTCCATCAGCTCCTTTTGTGTATGAGCATAAGCGTGCTGAAAGATGGGCGTACCGTTTTTCTTGTGGCCCACCACGATACGGCCTTCCCAGCGGCCATCCTCCCGCTTGCGCACCATGCCGTCACCGGACGGTCTTCGTTTTGCCATTCAGGTCACCTCCTTTTTGTAACCAACATACATACCACAACTCCGTGGGGAAAGCTATCTTTTTTTCTTTGTCTATTGCCATGCAGATTTTAAACCGCCTCACATGCTCGGCTCCATGTACTTGTAGTTCAACTCGTTCTCGTGGTCGTTCCACTTGTGGCCCATGGCCATCTTCTTTGCCCGCAGGCGTTGTAGCCGTTTGTGGTCGATTTGGACACCGTTGGCAGCGGGAGCCGGGGCGTTGTCCCGGAAGATATTGCCCATGTGGTAGAGCAGCCGGGTGGAGGCCAGTAGGACGGAAGGCGGCGCCTGTTCGCCGCGCTCCATTGACTTTTATTGCAGGACTCCTTGAAAGGCGAAGCCTCCAGTTTTTTTCAAATTGTCAAGTGTTTTTGCTTTTTTACAAAAAATAATCCAGACCACTCTATTGGTAGTCTGGATTATTGCTTATTTTCATAAGATTGGGTTTTGCCGGGGGATATTTAGTTTACTCCCAATTCCACTTTGCGTTCCCATTCTCTCTGATCTTCTTGAGAATATTAAGAGTGAGGAGCTGGAGGGAGATCGAAAACGAATTGGAACTTTTTTAATAGGAAAGAAGACTATAAAAATACAGAGTGATGCCGCCGATTTGTAATAACGGCAGGATTAGCACAAAGCACTGCTGACCTTTGAAGCTTGTTTAATCAATGCACCGCTGATTTCCGGAAGGGTTTCCATGTCAAATAAAGAGGCTAGTGTTATGAAAGTCATTGCAGCGAGTAACTCTCCGTTGCTGTTATATATTGGTACGCCGATGGAGATAATTTCATTTTCGTTTTCCCTATATTCTATAGAATATCCGCGTTGAGCGGTCAAAGCCAAATCTTTTCGCAGGGCAAGTACATTGGTAATCGTATGCTCGGTTAGCGGTGTCAGATGGTGACTGTCGAGATATTCATCAAGTGCCTGCGGAGAAAACGTAGAAAGAATGACCTTGCCCGAGGCACAGCAGTATAGTGGACAGCGGAAACCAACCTCTGCAGAGATGCGGATACTTGAGGGTCGGGTGGGATTGACGGAAGATAGGGTAAGCGAAGTGTCCTTATCAAGCGTTGCAAGGCTGGTGGAAAAATCATAGCGATCAGAGAACTCTTGCATAAATGGTAAAGCGACATTGTTTATGCTCAGGGACTGTATGAAAGGGGAGTATAGCAGAAAGCGGTTACCGAGGCTGTAAGAACTGTCCTTTTCGTCTTGAATCACGTAGTTGTGCAACCGCAGAGTATGAAGAATGCGATACACCGTGCTCTTGTTAAGACCTACGCCGATAGAAATTTCATTAAGCTGTACCCCTTTTGGATAGGCAAGCAAAAACTCCATAATATGGAGTGCTTTTTCTAAAACAGCAATGTTCTTTACCGTCTCAGCCATATAGTAAAAACTCCTTTCTAATCGAGTATATAACTTTACTAATATAAGCATAACACAGCATTTCATATTTTGCAACAACATTTTATTTTTTAATTTGTCTGTTGTGTTAAAATAAATCGATATTTGTTGTATATATGCACAAAAACGATTGAAAATGAGAAAATATTATTGACACAAATGACGGGAGATGATATCTTAATGATAAAGATGAAACAGCATTTTACATTGAGAAATGCTGCGGATTCAATTTTTTGAGACATAGGAGAACTGATATGAAAAGAAACTTAAGAAAAGCCTTTGCGTTTATCCTTGCTCTAACGATGGTGGTGTCGCTTTTTGCCTGCGGCAAAAAGGATGCTAATCCGGACGGCGGCGATAGTTCATCCGATGATACATTTACAATTGCCTACATCGGCCCGCTGACCGGCGAAGCGTCTGCTTGGGGCACGCCAGAAGCGAATACGCTGAAGTTGCTGGTCGATCAGGTCAACGCAGAGGGCGGCATTGCCGGGAAAAAGGTGATTCTCAATACCTATGATAACCGCGGTGATAATGTTGAGACGACCAACGCAGCAAAGAAGGCCATTGAGGTGGGAGGCGCTGATGTGATTGTGGGATGCAATAGCTCTGGTGCATCGCTTGCACTTGCCAGCGTCTGCGAAGAGTATAAAGTCCCCTCTGTAGCCACTTGCGCAACGAACTCAAAGGTTACCGAAGACGACAATGGCAATGTGCGTGAGTGGACGTTCCGTGTCTGCCTTGCTGATCCTGCCCTGGGTAATGTTATGGCAAAGTATGCCTATGACGAACTGGGACTGAGAAGGATCGGTATTCTCAAGGAGATCAGTTCTGACTACTCTGTGGGTATCAGCGATAATTTCTCGGATACCTTTACTTCACTCGGCGGGGAGATCGTTGGCGTAGAGTCATACACGGCTGGCGATGTTGACTTCCGAGCTCAGATGACGGCGCTGCATCAGAAGACACCGGATGCGCTGTTCCTGCCCATGACGTATAAAGAGCTTGCGCTCGCCACTGTTCAGGCACGCGACCTTGGGATGGACGAGTTGTTCCTTGGGCCGGACTGCTGGATGGCAGAGGATATCTTCGACCTTGCGGGTAGCGCAATTACGGGTTCTTACTTTGTTTGTACCGTTGACGGAAACGATAGCCAGTTGGATAGCTTTAAAGCAATGTATGAAGAAGCATATCATGAGCCTTGTGACGGCGCTGGACAAAACGCCTATTTTGCTTATGATGCATTTGTTGTGATTAAGCAGGCTGTAGAATCTGCCGGCAGCACCGCTCCGAAGGATATTAGAGATGCACTTGAAACCGTTGAAAACGCGCAAGGTTTGACCACCCCCATTACAATCCGCAAGGACCATAAGGTCATCCGCTCTGCCATCATCTTCCGCGTGGATGCTGAGAAGTTCGAGGCGATCGATACCTACATGGTTGATTACGGTGACTGATGTAAACTCTTTAACTGCGACGAAGAGACGCTCCTCGTCGCAGCTAAAGAAACCTGCATTCTTAAACGAGCGAAGGAGATACTCTCATGTTTTTGCAGCAGCTGATCACAGGCCTGTCTGTTGGAAGCATTTATGCGCTAATGGCGGTCGGCTATTCATTGATTTACAGTTTACTTAACTTTACCAACTTTGCTCACGGAGCTTCGGTGTTGATAGGCGCATACGTCGGCTATTTTTATATTAGCAGTGTGGCAGACAATGTCCTTATGGCAGTAGTGTGCTCCACATTTTTCGGCGCTGTGCTGGCGGCCTTGATTGAACGTATCGCATATCAGCCGTTGCTCAACAAGGGTGTGAAGCGCATATATCTGCTGATCGCAGGTCTCGGAATCTCCATTATCGGAGAAAACTTGATAGTCGTCATGATTGATGGAAGATTCCACGCCTACAAAACCTCCTTGTCTGCTATGCCAGTTTCTATTTTGGGCGCAAGTATCGGAGTGGTCGATTTGATAATTCTTGTTGCCAGCGCGATAGCTTTGCTGAGCGTTCAGTTCTTGATTCGCAAGACTCGCGTAGGTCTTGCAATACGCGGCGCGGCATTCGATTTGACAACTGCGTCTATTATGGGAATCAATGTGCGGCAATTGATTTTAATTGTATTTATCATCGCTGGTTCCATGGCCGGCCTTTCCGGTGTATTTCTTGGCATCAAATATACAGCTTATCCTACAATGGGAAACTTGACGAACAAAGCGTTTATTAGCGCTGTGGTCGGCGGCCTCGGCAGTATGCCGGGAGCGGTTGTTGGCGCACTGATCCTCGGAGTGCTGGAGACGATGATCTCTGCTTATGTATCTTCAGCGCTACGCAATCTATTCGCTTATGCGTTGCTCATTGTGATTTTGCTGATTAAGCCGACGGGGTTAATGGGCAAGAGCATGGAAGATAAGGCGTGAAGGAGGAACGATATGCTATCATATTGGAGTGGTGTGGCAACACTGACGGGCATTTATCTGATTGCTACGCTTGGCGTTTCGATTCTTGTCGGTTTCACAGGCCTTTTTTCTTTGGGACACGCAGGATTTATGGCAATCGGAGCATATGGAACGGCTCTTTCCATTAAGCTTCTCCATATGCCGTTTTTTCCCGCCTGCCTGATGGGAATACTGGCAGCTATGCTTGCTGGTGGGCTGATCGGAAGAGCGACACTGAGACTGAAGGGCGACTATTTTGTCATTGCCACGTTGGCAATTGGAGAATGCACCAAATTGCTGATTGAGAACATTCCGAGCATTACAGGCGGATCAAGAGGCTTGACCGATATCCCGAAGAAAACGAGCCTTCTTCTTGTTTGGGTGATCCTGCTTGCAGTTATTGTAATTTTGAGCAATTTCCTGCATTCCAAGCATGGACGCAACTGCATTGCTGTGCGGGAAGAAGAGCTTGCGGCAAAGTCAATCGGTATAGATGTGATTCGGTATAAAATGCTGGCATTCCTAATCAGTTGTGCACTTTGCGGCCTTGCTGGTGGCTTACTTGCTGGATATATGGGATATCTCTATCCCACTATGTTTACGATGGCAAAGTCGAACGAATTGACAATGACGGTTATTTTGGGAGGTACCGGCAGTCTGACCGGTACAATCCTTGCCGGCCTTGTGTTGATTCCTCTGCCGGAATATCTGCGTATCGAGTCTGCTGAGGAGTGGCGCATGGTTCTATACGGCGTGTTGGTCGTTGCAGTCATCGTATTTAAGCCGTCAGGACTGATGGGAAGTAAGGAATTTACAGTTGCTGGGGTTTTGCGGAGATGTAAACAACTTGCTGCGAGAGTCCGCAAGAGAGGTAGCAAAAGGGATAAAGAGGGTGAGGCGAAAAAATGAGAAGAGCTGCATCACTAAAGATAGACCATGTCACTAAACGGTTCGGCGGCGTTATTGCATTGAATGATGTCAGCTTTGATGTGACGCAGGGCGAGATCCATGGTTTGATTGGACCAAACGGAGCGGGAAAGACGACCTTATTCAATCTCATTACCGGTATTTACTCTCCGACGGAAGGGAAGATAGAACTCAACGGGCGGTCTTTAGTGGGGATGAGCCCACATCAAACGGCTAATTTGGGTATTGCGAGAACATTCCAGAATATCCGTCTTTTCGATGAATTAAGCGTTTATCAGAACTTGATCACGGCATGCCAGAAACATTTGTCCTATCATCTAGCCGATGGCCTATTTAAAACGCCAAAGTATAGAAGGGAAGAAAAGGAGATTGCCAAATTGACAGAAACGACCCTGCAACAGATTGGCCTCTGGGAATTGCGGGACCAACTGGCGGGCAATCTGCCATACGGTCAACAGCGAAGACTGGAGATTGCCAGAGCGCTGGTTACAGACCCGCAATTGCTGCTTCTCGATGAGCCGGCTGCCGGAATGAACGAGGATGAATCAATCAAGCTTTCGGATTTCATCCGCTCGATTCAAAATATGTATGATACGACAATTTTGATTATTGATCACCACATGGATGTGATCATGGGAATCTGCGATCATATCACGGTGTTCAATTTTGGCAGTAAGCTTGCAGAGGGGACGCCGGCAGAGATTCAAGGCAATGAAAGAGTGATCGAGGCATATTTGGGGAAGGGGTGAGCCGTATGCTGAAAATACAGAACTTAAGTTACGCATACAAGAAGATACAAGCCCTTAAAGACGTTTCCTTTTCTTTGCAAGATGGTGAGATTATGTCGATCATCGGTGCTAATGGCGCAGGAAAATCAACTCTGATGAAGTGTATTGCCGGCGTTCTGAAAACAGACTCTGGTTCGGTTATTCTTGATGATTTTCCACTTGCACAGAAACCGCACCAAGTGGTTCGCAGTGGTATCGTGCTTGTTCCGGAGGGACGGTGGATATTTCCGGGACTTTCGGTGGAAGAAAATCTGAACATTGGCGCATATGTCCTTGGCGGAAATCCACAGGGAAAAGAAAGAGCGTTTCATATGTTTCCTAAGCTTAAGGAGCGCCGCGATCAACGGGCTGGAACACTCTCCGGCGGTGAGCAGCAGATGCTGGCTATTGCCCGTGGACTGATGTCAAATCCAAAGATTATCATGCTCGATGAGCCGTCTTTGGGACTTGCGCCACTGATTGTCAATGATATTTTTGACATTATACAGGAAATCAACCGTGAGGGCGTTTCAGTTTTGCTGGTTGAACAAAATGCTCGTAAGGCACTTTCGATCGCGGATCATGCCTGCGTGCTTGAACAAGGGCGCATTGTGAAGCAAGGCACTGGAAGTGAAATTGCCGCAGATGAAAGCATTATCAATGCGTATCTCGGCGCAAAAAAATAAAGTTAAGAGGAATTGAACAAATGGAAAAGCTTTTACAAGAAATGATGGCGGCATTGGATGTTGAGAAATCTGCGGACCATGTTAGATGGCTGACTGATCATACCCCCAGCCGAATTTCTGGTATGGGTCAGGATCGTGAAGCTGCGGAATACATTTGTAAGAAGATTGAAGAATATGGACTTGAGTCTAAAATCCTTGAATTTGAAGCATACAACAGCCACCCGGGTACTTCAAAAGTGAAGATTGTTGCGCCGGTTCAGAAGGAGATCAGCAGCATCGCCTGCTGTCACATCGAATCTACGCCGGTTGGCGGAGCGGACTATGAAGTTGTTTACCTTGGATCTGGTGGAGAAGAGGACTATGTCGGGAAAGATGTAGCCGGAAAAGCTGTTCTTGTGGAAGTTTCTTATGCACCGGCTACACCTGAAAAGGCAATGCTTGCTAGCGAGCACCACGCTGCAGCGATGATTTGCATGAACTGGGGCACTGCGGAGCACGAGCTGATTTGCAATCGAGGACTTAAAGCAGTTTGGGGAAATCCGACGCCTGAGAGTTTTGGGAAAATTCCTCAGATTGTTGGCATCAGCATTACACGAAAGGATGGCGAGTACCTCAAGGAGCTCTGCCTCTCTGGGGAAAAGGTAGTGCTGCATATGGATGTGCAGTCGCAGCGCGAGTGGCAAACTCTGCCGCAGCCGATGGGTATTCTGCGCGGAACGGAAGAGCCCGAGAAGTTTCTGCTTGTCAGTGCGCATCTTGATGCATGGTGCCCCGGTGTGACGTGCAATGCGACCGGTGACGGCACGATGCTTGAGATGATGCGCGTTTTCGGCCAGTTCAGGGATAAAATCAAGCGGAGTATTTACTTTATCTACTGGAACGGCCATGAAATCGCAGAGGCTGCTGGTTCTACATGGTTCCAAGACTACTTTTATGAAGACATCCGCAACAACTGTATCGGTTATATCAATATTGACTCCACCGGTATGCGGGGGGCGGAAAAATATGGAACCGATGCATCTCGCGAGCTTTCGGACTATGCGTACGAGATGATCCGAGATGTACTGGATGAGGATGTAGATGTTGCATATCTTGCCAAGACCGGAGACCAGTCCTTCTTCGGCGTGGGCGTGCCGTCTATTGCCGGTCGTATTTCCTACTCTCCAGAAGTCGTTAAGCAGCAGAATGGAGCTACGCTCGGTTATTGGAACCATACTTGCGAGGACTCTATTGATAAAATGGATGTTGACAACTTGGAAAAAGATAACCGCGTGGATCTTGGCGTTATCTACGGGCTTGCCAATGCAACGGTGCTGCCGTACGATTTTAGCAAAACATGCGAGGATATGAAGCAGAAGGTTGAATATCTGCGCAAGGAGAGCGGCAATATTGTTGACATGGAGTGTATCTCTGCTAATATTGATCGCCTTGGAAAGGCCGTTGCGGCACTGAATGAGATGAAGTTGAAGGCCTCGGAGCTGAGCGAAGTTCGAATCCGTGCATTCAATGATACGCTCCTGCGCCTGAGCCGTGCGATCACCAATGCATTTTACACCAATGCTGAGAAGTATGATCAGGACAGCTATGGCAGGACGATCCTGTCTAAGCCGCTTCCGTTACTGTTCCCGACTATTAAACTAAGCAGGCTTGACAAAGACACACTTGAATATCGTCTGCTTTACACACAAATGCTTCGCAACCGCAATCGTGTGGCCGATGCTGTTTTGACAGCCTGTGAGTATGCTGAGCTGTTCTTAGCGCAGAAATAAGGCTATAGGAGCTGCTATGAGATTAAAAGTCATTATTCCAAACAGTGGGATGGATCGGGACACTCTTCTACAACGGGAGAAAATGCTCTCAGCCTTTGCAATGCCGAGTACGGAAATATCGGTTGAATGCATAGCTCATGGACCGGAAAGCATTGAATCTGCTTACGATGAAATACTGGCGGGTCCCTACGTGATTCAACAGGCTGTCGAGGCAGAAAAAGCAGGTTTTGATGCAGTGATCGTCTATTGTGGAAGCGACCCGGCTGTGGCAGCGGCTAGGGAAATATTAAACATTCCGGTAATTGGCCCGGGGAAGGTCTCAAAGTTGGTCGCCATGGACATCAGCTATCGCTACTCTGTGCTGACCGTTTTGGACAACTGCGTTGTTCGAGATACGGAAGCTGTATGGGAGAAGGGGCTGCCAGCGGACAAACTGGCATCTGTGCGTAGCATTGGCATTCCTGTTTCTGCTGTAAGGGACAATATGGAGAAGACATTTGACGCGCTCTGCAATGCGGCGAGAAGGTGTATCGAGGAGGATGGTGCACAATGTATTGTGCTCTCGTGCCTTGGAATGGCCGGCATGGGGGAACGCATGACAAACGAATTGAAGATTCCTGTTATTGATCCAGCTCCGGTTGCGATCAAGTATGCGGAAATGCTAGCCGGACTCGGCATCTGCTACAGCCGCAAAGCATATCCGTCGCCGCCTGATAAAGAGATTATTTGACTAAAATACGGAGTTTACTTCAATGAAAGACACAATCAATATTGGCGATACAAAGGAAATGCTCTGCGAAATGCTTGCTATTCCCTCTGTGAGCGGCGATGAAGGGGCACTGTCAGACTATATTGCCCAGAAACTTCGCGATGCAGGGGCTGAATGCGTTAGGCAGCAGATCGTAGATGGAGACCGACGCAATGTATTCGCAGAAGTAACAGGTTCGCTTCCAGGGAAAACGATACTGCTTACAGGGCACATGGATACCGTGGAAGCCGGAGATGGCTGGACTGTGAATCCCTTTGCCGGTACGGAGCGCGATGGACGGATATATGGTCGCGGCGCAAATGATATGAAGGCCGGAATAGCTATTATTCTACAAACCGTAAGCACCTGTGTGCGCAATCGGGGGCGCTTGAGAGGCAAGATTGTTGTAGCCTTTGTTTGCGACGAAGAGGCGTATTCTGAAGGCGTGCTTTGTGCGATCAAGGAAGGAAATATCCATGCTGACTTTGGTATTGCAGCGGAACCAGAATACCATCATGCTGTTATCGGATCCTGCGGGAAGGTTTTGATACGTGCTGTGGCGCACGGAAAAGCGGCGCATGCTGCAGAAGCGGAAAGCGGTATCAATGCAATCAATGAAATGAGCAAGTTCCTCAGTGTGCTCGAAAGAGTTCCGTTACAGACAAGCGAGGTTATGCCGGCGCAGCCCTATATCACTCTGCGGGTTAGGGGTGGTAGCAATCGCTACAGCATGGTTGTTCCAGATTCCTGTGAAGCGCTTATCAGCAAACATACTGTTCCAGGAGAAACGCCGGAAAAGATCATTGTGGATCTGCAGAGTGCTGTGCAGCGGGAAAAACTGCATGCATCATTCGAATTTGCGGTGGAGAAACCGTTTTACCCATCGTTTTTGCTGAATGATAACCTTGAGGAAATTTGCAGGCTTCGCCATATTTTCGAAGAGGTGACCGGAGAAGAACTAAAGCTTGTTTGTTCGGACGGAGTGAGCGACAACAATCACTGGTCGACCATCGGTGGGATCCCGTCTGTTTGCTTTGGCCCTGGCGGAAAGGGACTGCACCAATCTGATGAATGGGTCAGTACAGAGCAGATGGAAAATGTACTGGAAGTTTATTTGCGGTTTTTCTTAGAGGACGAAGAATGACAGCATTAGAAAGACTCTATAACGCGGCAGTGGTGCCCGTCGTCGTGCTCG
>ERZ840517.3670-NODE-3670-length-11556-cov-7.954091_pt1 | contig 11556 bp, 8 predicted proteins | sample MGYA00519876_ERZ840517 | MGnify/ENA primary metagenome ERZ840517 (study PRJEB31850, sample SAMEA3708882) | human gut metagenome | biome: human gut; feature: human-associated habitat; material: faeces | place: China | collected 2014 ... | reverse complement strand
AATATTGGAGCAGAAAACTTTCAAAGTTTTCCACCCCAACTATTGACTTTCAGCCTTATTTTCTGATTGATTTTTGTATCAATTCTGTTCTATTAGTTCGAACAGAAACGTCATTGGTGGGCAGGGAAGGATTCGAACCTTCGTACTCAAATGAGAACAGATTTCTTACTACTATAGCTTTCACTACCAAATCACTTTGTTTGTAGTCTGGACTTTCTCTTTATCTTATCACTAAGATACCAGGTATAAAGTCTCTACACTCGGAATTACTTCCTAGCTCGGGATTGTCATCAGCCTAACTGTTAAGAGTTCCCCGAATTAGCCTAGTTTTCATCTTATCATCACTGACAAGAGCTGCAATTTAGGTTTTTGTTTAAAACCAAAGACCACAGTCTGCCGCCTTTAGCCACTCGGCCACCTACCCATATTAAATTTTGAAAATGTTGTCGACGTATCGACAAGAGTTATTATAAGCTTTTTATAAATTTTTGTCAATACATTTATAAAAATTTTTTATAAAAATTTTTCAGGATTGAAGAACCATCCTCCAATCCTGAATGTTTCCATATATTTAACATATTTTATTTTTAAATTGCAAATCCCCTAATTTTTCTGTTGTAACATATCCAGGTTCTGCATGAATAACATCCGGAATTCTATTAACAACTGTCGCACAAGTTAATTCGACTGTTGCTGGTTTTTCTACAGTAATAGTTGTAGTAGGTTCACCCTCAACTGTCCAAACATTCTTATCAAATTCGTCTGGTGCATAAACTTTTCCTATACATTCAGATTCAATAGTAATTCCCTCTTTTGTTTTAGTTGTAACAACGGCACTCATTCCTGTTGCATCTCCCGCTTTTATTGTCATATCTAATGTTGATGAATATATATCATCCTTATAAGTCTGAGGTACACATTTTTGTGTTTGACTTATAATTGTTAGTCCTAATTTTGAACATAGCCATCCATTTACATTCCACATATATGATGGTGCATACTCACCTTTGTTTATTATTTTTTGTCTTTCTTCATCTGACATTCTATCAACAGATGCAACTTGTTTATCAAAATCTTCTAAAGTTAATCCAGCTCCATGTGCCTCTGCTAATGCAATTCCATAGTCTTCAACATTATAGCTTGAACTTCCTTTTATTTTTGTGATTTTTTGTGTTGAACCTGCAATTGATGTTATAAGTTGTCCCCAATATATATCTTGATATCCTGTTCCAGTTATTGTACAGTTATTTGCCTTTGCTAATTCATCAATTTTATTTGTTAACGTTGGATTTGAATTTTGTGGATAAAATGCTTCTTCACAAGTTGATATTGCATTTATTCCCAATTTTGCACATAACATGTATGGTTCTTCCAATTCGGCTATTAAACTTCTTGTTGTTATTATACATATATCTGGTTTTGTTGTTTTCATCATTTCTTCAGCATTTTCTGCTGATACCACAACTACTCCTAATTTTTCTCTTTCTAATATTTCTCCTATGTCTTTCCCAATTACCGCTGGATTTACATCCACAGCTCCTACTATTTCAATACCTTTTTCTAGCATGTACCTCATTGTGTACAAACTCATTTTTCCTACACCATATTGTACGGCTTTGATTTTTTGTTCCATATTCTGAAACCTCCTTTGTATTTTATTTTATATAATTTTTGAAATTATATACATTATTTTAGATTTACAAAGTTGTTCTAAATTTCACATTATTATCATATACTTTTTTTCTTTCTTTGTAAATAATATTCAACATAAAAATATTTTTAGATACAAAAAAAACACCGTATTATCTACGATGTTTTAATATGGTGCTCCCTCAAGGATTCGAACCTTGGACCCACCGGTTATGAGCCGGTTGCTCTGACCAACTGAGCTAAGGGAGCATAATTATTAAAGTATTTCTTGCTTAACGCAAGATAAAGTATAACCTATTTTTTTTTCATTGTCAATACTTTTTTAAAAATTTTTTCAGCAATTTTTTTACTAATGGTTACAGTTCAAATTTATGTATAATATAATTTTCTATATAATAAAAAACCAGAATTAAGATTTTGTACGCAGTGCAAACTGCCACAAAATCTAATTTCTGCCATATTTATCTTCTGCAGAAAGTTATCATACTATGACAACTTTTCTAGAATATAGAAAATTTGAAGGAATTAAAGTCAAAAACCTTAATTCCTTTTTATATTAAGAATTCTCTCCTCTTCCTTCAGGAAGTGCCTCTGGATACTGTATAACAATTCTAATTTTAGAAATATATCTAATAGCTCTAACAACTTTACTATTTTTAATTCTTTGCCATAATGAAGGTTTTTTCTCAAAAGTAGTCTCTTGAACATACTGCTCTTGAGCTTGTTGTTCTTCTTTATCATTTTCAACTTTTTTCACTGTTTGAATATTCTTAGCCTTTTGTGTATCAACTTCTTGTTGTTCTTCAACTTGCTCTACTTTTACAGGTTCTTCAACTGGTGTTGGAATAGTCTTTAATGCATCAGCAACTTCAATACCTATATAGCTTAATGCTTTTGATCTATCTTCAATTCTTTCCATATCAATTTCTATATGTAAATTAGACTCTAAGTTATTTACTCTAGCACTCAACAATTTCATTGCATCTACATGATTTTGAGAAGTTTTTGTTTTGCATTTTCCTAATACATTTAAAGTATCTATTATATCTTCAGAAAAATCTTGTTCAGCTTCTTTTATTTTGTCTTTCCAGCCATCCTCTTTATTGTCAACTGTTTCAATTAATTCCTTTAATTGACCAGCCAATGCTATATTTTGTTCTCTTTGTCTAATTAATTCTTCTATTTTTTTAGTATTTTCCTCAAATTGATTTGTGGCAAATTCAACCAATTCATATGCAGCTTTGTATACACTACTAGGGAAATTCTTCTTTTTAGGATATTCAATTAAATATGTTTTTATAGCCTCTATTAAATCCTTAAAGTATGTATCTTCCTCTAATTGTACAATTTGCTTCTTACTGTTAGGATTTATCATTTTTTGAACTTTTTCTATATTTGATAAGATTTTTTCTTCCGTGATTACCATTCTCACGTTTACTATGCCTGATTTTGACATTGTAAACAACCTCCTTTATCTTACGCTTTATTGCTTCTACTGTTTTCTTTATAATTATACAATAATAAACAAAAAACTACAATAGAATTGTAGTTTTTTTAGTTTACATTTTCGTTACAAAAATGTTACATTTTGATTACATTGTCATTTTTTTCATTTTACTATTTTTATTCCACCTTACGCGTAGGTGTTTTCATATTTTTTCTGTACATTTTTTTATCTGCAACATCTATTTTATTTTGTTTTTAATCCCTCAACTAAGGTACTCTCAAATTCTTTATAAGTTTTTATTATATCAATTTCATTTCCATTTTTCATTTTATATACTAATGTTGATGCTATTAACGCGTAAATTTCTGATGCTATTACCTTTGGGTCTCCTTTTTTTATTTCTCCCTTTTCCATTCCCTCTGCTACAATTTTTTCAATTTTTCCTATATATTCAAAAACATGTTGCTGACACATTTTGTTTCTAGCTTCTTTTCCATAAAATTGACTTAATAAAATTGTTATAAAGTCTTCATATTTATTAACTATTTTTATTTCTATTAATACTATTGCTTTTATTTTATCTATATAATTATCTAATTTTTCTGTTTTTATATCAATACTGTTTTGTAATAATTTTATTCCCTCTTCTATTAAAAAATTAAATATTTCTTCTTTGCTTGAAAAATGATAATATAATGTTCCTTTTGCAACTCCTACTGTTGCTGTTATTTCTTCTATGCTTGTTGCATCATATCCTTTTTCTGCAAATAATTTCATTGATGTTTCAAATATTTTTCTTTTTGTTTTATTCATATTTATCACATTCCTTCTTTAAGATATAAACGAAATTAAAAATAAATTTTGTTCTCCCAATCTTTTCGTTCCTTATTATATATTTTATAATAAAATATTGCAATATTTTTGAAAAATTTGAATACTTGGTCATTATTTTTTATATTAAATTTTTGTTACAAATCTTTACAAATTTCAACAACTAATATACAATATCAATAGTAAATAATACTAAAAAAAATGGACACAATAAAAGAAAAAATTTTTTGGAGGAAAACTAATGAAAAATAAAAATGAATTAAATTTTAAAGACCTAAAAATGACATGTGATACCAACATTTTCAAATTTGAAACAACACAAGAACTAGAAGATATCACAACAGGAATCGGTCAAGAACGAGGCATTAAAGCACTTGAGTTCGGTCTACAAGTAGATGTAAAAGGCTATAACCTATATATCGAAGGACCAAGCGGTGTTGGAAAAACAATGTACACAAAAAACTATCTAAATAAAATATCAAATAAACAAAAAACACCTAATGACTGGTGCTACATCTACAATTTTGATAATCCAAATGAACCAATTGCAGTTTCACTTCCTGCAGGACAAGGAAAAGAATTTAAAAATGCAATGGATGGCTTCATTTTAGAAGTAAAAAAAGATATCAAAAAAACATTTAATGCAGACGATTTTGAAAAGGAAAAAGCATTACTTAAACAAGAATTTGAAGAAAAACGTTCTAGCATTTTAGACAAATTAAATGTAGATGCCTCAAAACATAATTTCCAAGTTAAATCTTCTCAAAACGGTATTTATATGATGCCAATTGTAAATGGAAAAGCCATTGACGAAGAAGAATTTGACAAATTAGATGATGAAATAAAACAAGTATATGAAGAAAAATCTTCAATTGTTCAAGCACAAATTATGAACGCAATTGAACAAATTAAAATTATAGAAAGACAATCAGATAAAAAAATATCTGAATGGCAATCAAATATTGCCCTACTTACAATTAATGTTCACATTAATTACTTAAAATCACAATTTAAGAGAAATAAAAAAATAACAAAATTCTTAAATGATGTTAAACAAGATGTTTTAAAAAATGTTTCATATTTTGTTGACGAAGACAAAGAAAAAGAGAAACAACAACAAATGAATCCTGCTCAAAGAAAGCAAGACCCATCTTTAAATTATAGAGTTAACCTATTTGTTGACAACTCTAATATAGAAGGTGCACCTGTTATAATGGATTCAAACTACTCTTATCATAATATTTTTGGTTCACTAGAATACGAAAATTACTATGGTTCATTAAAAACAGACCATACAATGTTAAAACCAGGTCTTTTACAACAAGCAAATGGTGGTTACATCATTTTCCAAGCAAAAGATTTATTACAAAATAATTTCTGCTATGAAGCATTGAAAAAGGCATTAAGAGTTAAAGAAATAAGTATAGAAAATACAACAGACCAACGCGCATCTATGGTAATGGTTTCTTTAAAACCTGAACCTATTCCATTAGATTTAAAAGTTATTTTAATTGGAAACGCTAGCATTTATCAAACACTTTTAGCAATGGACTCAGATTTTAGAAAATTATTTAAAATAAAAGTTGAATTTGAAGATGATGCACCTCTAAATAACGAAAATGCAAATAAATTAGCTCAAATAATTCATGGTTTCTGCGAAGCCGAACAACTTCCACACCTTGATAAAGGTGCTATGGCAAGATTAATTGAATATGCATCAAAACTTGCCGGAAGTCATAAAAAATTATCTACAAGATTTGATGATTTAATAAAAGTTGCCGGTGAGGCTGCAACATGGGCTAAAATGTCAAAGTCAAAAGTTGTAACTGCAGAATTTGTTGATAAGGCTTTAGCAGAAAGAATTGAAAGAGTTAAAAAGTTTGATACAAAATATATGGAAATGATAAAAGACCATTCTTTATTAATTGATACAACTGGTTTTGAGGTTGGAACTATAAATGGTTTAACAATTTTAACAATTGGTGATTACTCATTTGGTAAACCTGCAAAAATAACAGTAAACACATATACTGGTAAAAATGGAATTGTAAATATAGAAAGAGAAGTTGAACTTTCTGGCTCTACTCACTCTAAGGGTGTTCTGATTTTATCTGGATATTTGGGCGAAATGTTTGCACAAGATATTCCTTTGTGCTTAACTGCAAGTATTTGTTTTGAACAATTGTATAATGGTGTTGATGGCGATAGTGCATCAAGTACTGAACTTTATGGTTTGCTTTCTAGCCTTTCTGGAATACCTATAAATCAAGCCATTGCTGTTACTGGTTCAGTTAATCAAAAAGGTCAAATCCAACCTATTGGTGGTGTTAATGAAAAAATTGAGGGTTATTTCCAAATTTGTAAAATGCGTGGTTTGACTGGTGAACATGGTGTTATGATTCCTGTTCAAAATGTTGATAATTTGCAACTTTCTGATGAAATTGTTTCTGCTGTTAAAGATGGTTTATTCCATGTTTATGCAGTTTCTACAATTGAGGAAGGTATTGAGGTTTTGACTGGTGTTCCTGCCGGTAAGAAGGATAAAGATGGTCACTTCCCTGCTGGTACTGTTAATTATCTTGTTTATGAAAAACTTAAAAAGTATGCAAAAATTGATGAGAATAAATAGTATTTAAAAAATTAATAATTTATTTCTTTAGTGACTCATTCAAAAAATTCTAACAAAAGTCTTTAACCTTTGTTAGAATTTTTTATAATACACGAAAATCACTTTGAAATAAATAAATTATTAATTTAAAATATTTTTTAAAGTTACAGTTCACAGCTTTAAAAAATATTTATCAAACTCAATGTTGTCTTATTTTTAATATGCTCCAACACATACACACTAGCCTCAAGTTGAGCCATAGAATCCCCATACTCCTCCATATTCAAATAACCATTAAGACTTGCTAAATTAGTTTCAATTTTTTCTAACTCATCATGTTCAATATAAATAGCAAGTTTTTTATGTCTTTCATTCCAATCATTTCTAATTTCTCTAATTTGTTCTTTCAATTTATCCTTATTTATGTCCTCTTCATTCTCTTTTTCCATTTCTTTTCTAATTTCAGATAAACTCTGTGTAGCTATTTCAATTGATTTATTTGTATATTTTGTAGTAAATATATCTCCAGCAATTATTACTACAATAATAATTACAGAAATAACTAATTCCTTTGTCATTTACTTATCTCCTTTTAATTACATAAAAATCTTATAACATTTGTTTATTATACATTATGCTCTTCGCTCTACGAACTCTTTTTTTCTTTTTTTTGGCAGAAAATTTGTCCTTTACCATCATAAGTAACAACTAATGCTTCTTCTGGCTTCATATCAAATTTTTCAACTTGTTTTTTTAACCAATTATAATTCTTTCCAATTAATTGCAAATTCTGGTTCATAACTTTTCCGTCAACAACCAAATCATATGGAATACCTTCATATTCTGGTGTAATATTGAAGTCCTCTGGAGTAGTTGTTCTCTTTTCAGGCTTTTGAATTACCGTAACTTGCCCACTGGTTTCCAAAATTGCATATTCCACATCACCTAAATTAACAATGTTATTTCCTCTAAGTCGCTCTTCCAATTCATTTACCGTAAATCTTTCTTTTTTCAAAGCTTTTTCATCAATTTTTCCTCTATATATCAAAATTGTTGGCTTTCCACAAATAATCTCCCTTGCTTTTATACTTTTTAAATTTACTAATGAAATTAACAAATGCATAACTAAAAGTCCCAAAATTGGAATTAATCCGTTGAATATCGGAACACCTATATCACTCATAGGAATAGTAGCCAAGTCTGCTATCATTATTGAAATTGCAAGTTCAAATGGTTGCAGTTGCCCTATTTCCCTTTTTCCCATTAACCTCATTACAATTAATACAAATATGTATAATATTATTGCTCTAAAAAAAATAATTAACATTTTTTCACCTCAAACACTATTTACATTAAAAATATAATTTAAAAATATTTGAAATTAATAATTTATTTATTTTTAGTACTTATATTTTTTTCTATAATATTTTTTATTTTATTTTTTACAAAAATTAACTTTTTTATACTTATATTTTTGAATATTATTTAAAAATTCGTGAATAATAAAATTAGAGCCTTGAAATTGCAAATTTAATTTGCATAAGTTTTTAAAAATTTAAGGAGGTTTTCTATATGTCAAATTCACAAACAAGAAGTGAAAATGGTACTTCCACAGTATGGCAAATAGTTGGTAGATTAATTGCTGCTGCTGTTGTTCTAGGTATTACTGCATTTTTTACACCTGGTTTTTCAATTAATAATATTTGGACTTTAATTATAGCCGCTGTTGTTTTAACAGTAATAGATTACTTAGTTACAAAATTTACAGGTTTACATGCAAGCCCATTTGGTAAAGGCTTCGTAGGTTTTGCATTGGCCGCTATTACTTTATATGTTACTCAATTCTTTGTAGCAGGTTACTCTATTTCATGGATTGCTGCTATAATTGGAGCTTTGATTTATGGTGTTATTGATTATTTCTTACCAGGAAATCAAACTATGTAGTTATGTTTTAAAATTAGAGGATTAATTAATAACTTTTTAATTCCAAAACTAAAAAGCGATCAATAAATTTATATTGATCGCTTTTTAATTTTTAAAAGATAGATTTTGAATGGTCCCCCATAATTCCTCTTTTTTTAATTTCTTTCCCAATATTTTTCATATAATTCCTTAGCAGTTTTTGGACTATCAACACCTTCTTTATTTTTAACAGGTGCAAAATCATCTTCTCTTTTTCCTCTAAGAATTGCAATATCATCAAACAATTCAAAACTATCAAAAATAAATGCTTCAAACTTATAAGAATTTGGTTCAGTTGGTATAACCTCTTTACCATTTACATCAATATAAGAATTTTTCTTAAAAGCACTATGATAAATTAATGGTTCTTTACTTATTTTTTCAATAGCATCAATTGTGAATAAATTACACATAATATGAGATTCACCAAATCTTAATTCCCCATTGTTATCAACCTCTTCTGCCATTTTTTCTGGTAATTCAGAGTATTCAATAACCTTTGGATGTTCATTCATCTTGCAAAACACACCAACTCTTTCATGTGGATTTGCTTTGACAACTGATTTTGAAGCAATTTGAACATTTTTATCAATTGCCATTCCAAGTAATGTAACATCAGCCATTTTCAAAAGTGCGTTATCAACACCACCAATAAACACCCATTTAACACCACGTTCTTTCATATCAGAAAGCATACCAGTTTTTCTAAGTGATGCAAAAACTCCACCGTTTCCATCTGAAGCCTCTCTTACTTTCATATTTTTTCCAATAAGCATTTTTCCATTTGTATCAACTAATGGCAATTCACCTTGTTCAAATAACATAACACTTTTTTTGTCATATCCAAAATAATTATTTTTCTCCAAAAATTCTTGTGTTTGATCATTATTTTCTCTGCTTGTCATTATGTACCAAGGAATAATTGTGTTATATTTTTTATTTGCTTCTTTTAAATTTTCTGCTAAAATTTCAAATAAATATTTTCCTTTACCATAAACATCTAATTTAAATGTTCCTTTTGGTCCAGTATGACCAAGTCTTGTTCCTTGTCCTCCAGCCATTGTAACAACTGCATAATGTCCACTAACAATTTCTTTTTCTCCCAAACTGTCAAATGTATCTTTTTCATTTTTTGTTAATTTTTCTTTATCCATGTATTGTATTGACTCAATTTTATTTTCTTTTAGTTCAATTTCTTTTTTTGCGTTTTCATATAATTCTGCAATTTGATGAAAATCTATATTTTTTAATTGCTCAATTAATTCTTCCTTTTGTTCTTCATTTAATTTACTTAATAATTCTATAATATGTTCTTGGTTATATTCTTTTAATAATTTTATTATTTCTTCATTTTTATCCATAGCCTTCTCCTCTTCTTGACCATCTTTAAATAATCAAGTTTTATTTTTAGTATATTTTATTCTATTTCAATTTTTTTGTTCATTTCAATTATTATTGTAATTACTTTTGCCATTTTATCACAATGTTTTGGTTTTTGCAAACATTTTTAAAAAAGTTGTCATTTCTAACTTTAAAACTGTTTATAGTTCACAGTCTATAATAAAATTATTATACACTGTAAAATTTATAATTTCCAAAAATAAAACTTGTAATTCAGCTATGCACCGTATTACAAGTTTTATTAATTTAATTTTATTTTATCCACACAGCCAGTAGACCAAAGGCCTACTAGGCGGATTCTTTCATATTCTAGTCTTTTCCCAATATATATGGATCTGCCTCTGTTCCAGTTCCAGACTTTACGTAGACTCCAGATGCCAGAGAAACTACGGGGCGCACTCCCCAGCAATAGTAGACGTCACCGTTAATGTTGCCGTTACTGTCCACATGCCACACGTAGTCGTAGTTCGGGTAGGCAGACGCAAGCCAATAATATGCTCCTGTATTCCTTATTCCATTAGCTGAATGTCGATCACCAGTTATTGCTAATGCTTCACTATAATCCATTGCATGTATATCTTTTATTGGATTTCCATCCTTATCAGTTGTATTCACTATTAAATCTTTTTGTTTTTGGTCTACATACATTTGCCAATTCCTTGGATTTATCGTCTTTCCTGTCCTCAATGTACTATACTCTTTTTGTCTTTTTCCGCTTGATAATAAATATTCTGCTCTTCTATTATCCCAATTTGCTGTATACTCATATACAAAATTCTCTGGACTTCCTGCATGTGTTATTTTTGTTACATATATTCTATCACTACCATCTGCACTTTTTATTGTATTTCCATTTTCATCTTGTTTTGTTTCTGTTGTTAATAATTGCCATCCTGAATATTTTGGTGTTCCACGTCCACTTTGTGGTGCTACACTTTGATTTCTACTTGTGATTATTTTTCCACTTGCTATATCACTTTCATTTGTTGTATCTCCTTTATACGTAAATCCTCCAAATGTAAAGTTCAATCCACTATTTGAATCATTTAAATTAAATGTACTATTTTTGTTTTTTTCTTTATTTATCATATATAAATTTTGACTTTGTAATTCTTCTATTTCTTCTTTAGTCCAATCCCCTGCATCATATTGTACCACGCCTTGTACTGACATATATTGATTTACTATTACTTCTTTTTCTTCTTCTATTGTCTTTCCATTATATGTTCCTCTTACTATAAATGTATATTTTCCATTTCCTGTTACTGGATATGGAACTCCTTTTGAATTGTCAGTTTTTGAAACTACTGTACAATTATTACCTTCTAATTTTGCTATTATATTTATATACAATGTTGTCCCTTTATTTTGTGTGTTTGCTTCAAGTGAACTTGTATTACTTGCACTATTGCTTGTACTTACTGCTACTGTATATTGTATTTCTAATTTCTTTGTTGTTACCTTTATATTTATATCATCTGTTACTTTTTCTATTTTTATTTTTCCTGTATTTATATCAACTACATCATTTTCTGATGTTGTTATTGTTTTTCCTCCCATTGTTACCACTAAGTTTGTTATTGCATAATTTCCTTCTGTTGATATTGTTGCTTCATATGTTTTGTTATATGCTACTTTTGTTGCATTATTATCTATT
>ERZ840517.3664-NODE-3664-length-11561-cov-15.692682_pt1 | contig 11561 bp, 10 predicted proteins | sample MGYA00519876_ERZ840517 | MGnify/ENA primary metagenome ERZ840517 (study PRJEB31850, sample SAMEA3708882) | human gut metagenome | biome: human gut; feature: human-associated habitat; material: faeces | place: China | collected 2014 ... | reverse complement strand
AATACTCGGCATAACCTTCCAGCACCGATTCCAGAATGATGCCCTCCGGCCCCTCCGAAATGATCTCGGTGGCAGACATAAGCTTGACACCATTCTTTTTCAGCTGGGTCTTGTACCGTGCGCTGTCGTAGCGGTTCCGGGCAAAGCGGTCAAGTTTCCAGACCAGAACGATGTCAAACAGTTTTTTGTCGCTGTCCTTAATCATCTGCTGGAACTGCGGACGGTTATCCGTTTTGGCAGAGATGGCACGATCAATGTAGTGCTTGACGATGGTGATGCCGTTCTTCTCGGCATACGCCGTACATTCCCGAATCTGACCTTCGATGGATTCTTCGCGCTGGTTATCCGATGAATAGCGGGCGTAGATCACGGCGGTCATAGTAAGCACCTCACTTATATATCAATAGACGGTGGAACGTATGTTTGGAAACAATTTCGTGTAATGTATATACCATACTTTGAGGGCGATTTCAAGTTTTTGAAGATTTCTAATCTAATCTTTGGAGGTCAGCCGCAAAATGTCCAAATTTTGCAGGTCGCTTTTGTTGATTGGCACAATAAATTTTCAAAAAATGAAAATCTATCATGCAAAACGGAAGTATCCAAGACTTTTTGCAATCAAAACGACTGCTTTCTATGCTATACTAGACACAATAGAACAGAGGTTGCTGGCCAGCAGATCCCCGTTCGCAGAAAAAACAGGAGGAAATTTTCATGAGCGAAAAACGAAACCCGGTAGGGGCTTTCATCGAAGAAAAGCTCGTACCGCTATCCACCGGATTTGCACAGAATCCGTACATCCGTTGCATCGGCAGCGGTTCCCAGAGCCTGATGGCCATCATCATGCTGGGGGCGATTTTCAATCTGTTCAACAGCATTGCATGGGATCCGTATAAAAATCTGATCACGGCACTTGGCATCAGCGATTTCCTAACCATCGTGTACAATGCTTCTATGAACTTCATGGGTCTGTTCATGGTGTTCTGCATCGCTTATCAGGGTGCCAAGATCTGGGATCACGAAGAACTGTCCTTCAACAATGGTCTGCTGGCACTGATGTGCTACCTGATCCTGATCCCGTACGGCACCAATGAGGCCGGCAGCACCATCATCCTGCTGGACTATCTGGGCAGCCATGGCGTGTTCCTTGCCTTTATCGTGGGTATTCTGGTCACGAAGATCAACATCTTTATTGTTGAGAAGAAAATCACCATCAAGATGCCGGAAGGCGTGCCTGAAAACGTGACCCAGAGCTTTATCGCTCTGATCCCCGGCGCGGTGTCTGCCATCGTCTGCGGCATCATCCGTGGTCTGTTCCTGCTCACGCCGTGGGGCAACATTCTGGATGCGGTTTACGCCATCCTCCAGACTCCGCTGGCCAGCATCACCGGCAGCCTGCCCGGCTTCCTGATCCTGTTGCTGCTTGCTCAGATCCTGTGGTTCTTCGGCGTGCACGGTTCCTATACCGTTCTGGCTATCCTGTACCCCATCTGGTTCACCTACCTGTCCGATAACATGGCTGCTGCCGCTGCCGGTCAGGTCGTGCCGCACATGTGGAACACCAGTATGTATGACTTTGCCTGCAACGGCGGCTGCGGCTGCACGCTGGGTCTGGTCATCGTGATGTTCTTCTTTGCAAAATCCAAGCGTTACAAGACATTCTCCAAGATCGTGCTGCCCTGCGGCATCTTCAACATCAATGAGCCGCTGGTCTATGGCCTGCCGTTGATGATGAACTTCACCTTTGTCATTCCCTTCATTCTGGTTCCCGTTCTCTCGCTGCTGATGGCTTACGGTGCCATTGCACTGGGACTGATGCCCATTCCCACCGGTATCATCGGTATGAACACCATGCCCATCTTCATCTACGGCGTGATCCAGGGTTCCTGGAAGATCGGTGTGTATCAGCTGGTTTCCACTGCCATGAGCTGCGCAATCTGGTATCCGTTCTTCAAGGCTGCTGATGAGCAGGCTCTGGCTGAGGAAAAGGCTGCGGAGCTTGCAGAAAACAAGTGATGCGCAAAATGCAAAAGGGAGATTGAACAATGAAAAAGAAAGTTTGTACGATTCTGGTAGCTTCGATGCTGTTGCTGTCTATGGCAACGGGTTGTAATGGCAAGAGTGCAGGAAACACTACAAGCGGCAATGAAAGCAGCTCGGCGGTTTCTGTGGCATCTGCCGCTGATAGCAGTAATGATGCTTCTGAACTGAAAGTTCTGGATAAATTTGGCGATTTGAGTGCTGAAGATGCTGCGTATGCCCCGAACACAGACTACGACAAATATACGCTGGTCAATTATTATCTGGAAGCCGCTGACACTGACTTGCTGGTTACCTGCTCTGCCAAAGCCGATGAATCTGAATATTGCATGGAATTCAGTTTTTATGGAGACGATCAGATGGTTGTCTGCGACCATGACGGCAATGTTTCTGAGGATAAGACCGGCTTTATGACGAATGATGCTCCCACGATCCTTAAGTATATTCAGGAGAACGCCGTGTGGTCTGCCATTCCTCGTTAAATGTCGTTTTAGAAAGGGAGAGTTTTCCATATGAAGAAACAAAAAGTATTCGCTCAGCTGTTGGCTGTTGGAATGCTGCTTGGCTCATTGGCAGGCTGCGGAGCATCGTCAACGCCATCTTCCGAAAAAGTGGCTTCTGATTCAGCTGTTGAATCATCTACGATTTCTGCTGATGCATCGGCTGCTTCTGCGGATGAAACTGGGGAAAAGTTGTTGTCAGATTACCAATATTATAATAAAGATTATAATAATGGATTTGTCTACAATACTTCAGATATCGTAGATTATAAGAAAGAGGCCGCTACTCAGCAGGGTACAGTTGAGACGCTGGAGTACGAAACTCCGGCGTATGCAGTGAATGCAGTGCTGGGGACCGACTACACCATCACGAAGAAACTGAATGTCTATCTGCCAGCCAACTACGATTCCTCGAAAGAGTATAATATTCTGTATCTGATGCATGGCGGCGGCGATGATCAGGATTTCTGGCTGATGAGCCTGAACGATCGTACGCATGGCAAGACTACCCGCAATGTCGTGGATCATATGATCGAGGAAAATCTGTGTGATCCGCTCATCATTGTAACGCCTACATTTTACAGTGCAGTTGACGGCGTTGAGGTGACAAACGAGCAGTGCGCTGCCACCATCGAAGAACTCGGTGAGGATAACTATACCAGCATCAATGATCTGTATACCTGGTACTTCCAGTACGAGCTGCGTGATCAGATTATTCCCTTGGTGGAGAGCCAATATGCTACCTATGCCAAAGGAGATACTTCGGCTGAAAATCTGATTGCAACGCGGGATCATAGAGCATATGCTGGTCTGTCCATGGGCTCTATAACCAGCATGCACTCGATCCTGATGGGAAATCTTGATTACATTTCTTACATTGGGTCCTTCTCCGGAGCAAAGACAAATCTGGATCTGTTTAAAACAGCAATCGAGGAAAAGTTTGCCGAGTATCCTGTGAACTACTGGTTCAACGGTGAAGGAACGGATGACATTGCATTTGAAGAACACTATAAATTCTATTTTGATGCAATGGATCAAATGCCCGATAAGTTTACGGATGTAGAGAATGCATCGATGGTCGTATTGGATGGCGGTGCTCACAATTACGCTGCATGGATTGCGGATTTGTATAATGCACTACTGGTATTCTTCCATTGACTTTTTCTTCTCTGGACGGTCCGGTTCTTTCATGCCACCGAAGAAATCTCGCAATAACGCATAACACAAAAAGGACGTGCTTTTATGAAGAAAATGATTACCCGTCGCAGCTTTTTGCAAACGCTTTGCGGTACAGCTGCTGTGGGCGCGATGTCTGTTTATGCTTCGCCTGCGGCATCTGCTGCATTCGGTGAAACTGCTGTTGCTGGTCGACAGATCGCATATCTTGAGCCGTTTGATTGGGGTCCCGGTGTGACCCGCACGATTCTTGCTCTTGATAAGTATGTATGGCCGCAGTCCGTTAACGCGGCAAGCTTTTCTGTTAAGGAAACGAAGCCGAGCTTCGATTTTATGACTGGACAGGTCTCAACCTTGACTTGCAATCGCCCGGTTGTTGCTGCTTATTGCTGCGATCAAAATGGTGATCGTACACAGCTTCCGTCTAACTGCATTGCGCTGGAAATGGAGTGCACACCGCAGCAGGGCTATCCGATCTATGCAGATAGCTGGCAGGGACGTTTCGGTGAAGATTATCAGCTGAAGGTCACCCTAACGGATGCTTCGACCCTGAGAACGGTTTTGGGACTGCCGATCACTGCGTTGGATGTTGATACAACATTCGATTGGGATGAAGCAATCATTCCGGTGCTGAAAAAGGCAAATCCGAACGGACACTTCACAGCATTGGATGGTCGTACTTATCGCTACGCCAGCTTTGAACCGGCTGAAAATGGAGAAAAGCATCCGCTTGTTGTCTGGCTGCATGGTGCTGGCGAAGGCGGCACAGATGTGCGTCTGCCGTTGCTGGGCAACAAGGCTACGGCCCTGTACAGTGACAAATTCCAGAACCTGATGGGTGGTGCGTATGTTTTAGCACCGCAGTGCCCGGATTTCTGGTTGACCTACAATGAAAATGGCGATTGGCAGGGCAATCCCGGTAAAGATTCCGTTCATCTCAAAGCGATTGAGGAACTGATTCGTACCTACGCACAGGAGCATTCTGGCGTAGATATGGACCGCATTTATCTGACGGGCTGTTCCAATGGCGGCTTTATGACGATGGATCTGATCCTGAACTATCCCGACCAGTATGCTGCCGCTGTTCCGTGCTGTGAGGCTTTCCTTGACGAAGCAATCACCGACGAACAGATTAATGCAATCAAGAACCTGCCGATCTGGTTTGTTTTCGCATCGAGCGATCCTCTCGTTGTGCCGGAACTGTACGAGCTGCCTACGATGGAAAGACTGCACGCTGCACAGGCCACCAATGTTCATGCGTCTGTATTTGATAAAATCGTTGATCGTTCCGGCAAGTATGTGAATGCGGATGGTTCTCCGTATGATTACGGCGGACATTCCTGCTGGGTCCATTTCTTCAATGATGATTGCGTGGATGAAGCCGGACTGAACTGCTGGGAGTGGCTGGCACAGCAGTCCCGTTAAGTATCTCACGAAACAATAGATTCAATAAAGGAGCGTTTTTATTATGCGTAAGATCATTCTTCTGTGTGCTGCCGGTATGTCTACCAGTGCTCTGGTCCGTAAGATGCAGGACGCTGCAAAGGCAGAAAACTATGAGTGCGAGATCTCCGCGCACTCTGTTTCTGAAGCAAAGAACTATGGTTCTGCCGACATCATCCTACTGGGACCTCAGGTGCGCTACCGTCTGGCCGAAGTGCAGAAGTTGCTGCCCGACAACAAGGTCGAAGTCATTGACATGAAGGACTACGGCATGATGAACGGCAAGAACGTTCTGGCCCATGTCCGCAGCGTTCTGGGGGATTGAGCTATGGCGATTTCTGTGGAAGAAGCCCGTGCCATGACCGAAGAGCAGCTTCAGGAAACCATCACTGAAATTGCATTTGAGATCATTGCCAATGTTGGCACAGCGCGCGGAATGTATATCGAATCCATCCAGCTTGCCAAGAAGGGCGAGTATGAGCAGGCGCATGCAATGATGGCAGAAGGCAAGGAAACGTTTGTGCAGGGGCATCACGGCCATGCGGATCTGCTGGAATGGCAGGGACAGGGCCTGACCTGGAAAACGAACATCTACCTGATGCACGCCGAAGATCAGCTGATGGCAGCAGACAGCTTTGAAACCATCGCTTCGGAGATGATCGAACAGTACGAGCAGATCAATGCTCTGAAAGCGGCACTGGCTGATCTTACGAATAAAGGGTGAGCACTATGAATACAAACCAATTCCCGGAAGGGTTCCTCTGGGGAGCATCGACCAGCGCCTTCCAGGTGGAAGGCGGCTGGAATGAGGGCGGCAAGGGTCTTGCCACCACCGATGTCCATGTGCCGCAGGAGGGGATCGCAGACAATAAGATCGCAGCCGACCATTATCATCACTGGAAAGAGGACGTAGACCTGATGGCCGAACTGGGCCTGAAGGTTTACCGGATGGGCTTTGCGTGGACGCGCATCATGCCAGATACCTCCGGTGAGCCCAACCCGGAGGGGCTGGCGTTCTACGACCAGTTGATCGATTACCTGCTGAAAAAAGGCATTGAGCCGTTTGTGACCCTGTATCACTTCGAGTGTCCGCAGGCCCTAGTGGAGGCTTTTGGCGGCTGGCGCAGCCGGAAGATGATCGACCACTATCTGCGCTATGCACAGGTGTGCTTTGAGCACTTCAAGGGCCGTGTGAAGCGCTGGGCGACCGTCAACGAGCAGCTGATCGCGACCGCAGCCGGGATTATGAGCGGCAACCATGAAAAAGACCCGCATCAGAACCTGAAAAATATCTACCAGATGAGCTATAACATCTCTCTGGCAGAGCACAAAGCCATCTCTCTGCTGCGCAAGATCGACCCGGAAGCCAAAGTCGGCCCGGTGTGCGCCATTCAGGTGGTATACCCGCAGACCAGCAAGAGCGAGGATATCCTCGCCGCCTACAATGCGGAAGAGCTGATGGAGTTCTACATGCTGGACATGAGCGTGCGCGGGGAGTACCCGCCGTTCACAACGGCGTACCTGAAAGCACATGACCTGTATCCGCAGACGGAGCCGGAAGATGCCGCAGCCCTGCACGCATCCACCCCGGACTTTATCGGTGTCAACTACTATTTCAGTGTCTGTGCAAAAGAGAAGGTCGGCCCGGTCAACTACAATCAGCCGCCGTTCTGGGTCTCGGACGTGTACGATATCTGTGACAATCCCTATCTGCACAAGACCGAGTGGATGGACAAGGGCGTGGACCCCATCGGTCTGCACGTCGGAATGCGGAAAATTTATGACCGCTACCGCCTGCCGATGATCGTGACCGAAAACGGCATGGCATACAGCGAGACGCTGGGCGAGGACGGAAAAATCCACGACCCGTACCGCATCCAGTATCTGTGCGACCATATCAAGCAGCTGAAAATGATGCTGGATGAGGGTCTGCCGGTTCTGGGTTACTGCCCGTGGAGCTTTGTGGATGTGGTATCCAGTCATCAGGGGTTTGCAAAGCGGTATGGTCTGGTATTCGTTGACCGCACGGATACCGACCCGAAGCAGTGCCGCCGCGTGAAAAAGGACAGCTTTTACTGGTATCAGGGTGTGATCGCCCGCAACGGTCTGAGCGATGCCGACATGGCAGAGGAATGAGGTTGATTTTCTCCCGGATTTTTTGTAAGATTAGGGTAAATCTACCGTAGTCGTTTTTCGGGAAAAAGGAGAAATCGAATCATGCCGAACGCAAAAGCAATGGGTTCTTTGTCCAACAAGCTGCTCAGCTATATCAGCACGACGCTGGTTCATGACTCGAACTATGATATCGCGCTGATCCTGCTCAAAAACTACAGCCGGCTGAAGAACCTGTCCATCGGGGAGGTTGCAGAGCTGTGCTATGTGTCACCTGCGGCGATCTCACGGTTCTGCCGTTTCATCGGCTTTGACAACTTCAAGGAGTTCAAACAGTCGCTGGAACAGGACTTCTCCATGGCAAACGACTATTCCCGCCAGTTCTATGCCATGCTGTGCAGTGATGAAAAAATGGCGATCTCAACCTATCGGGATGAACTGATTGCAAACATCTACTCCACGATCAGCCCGGAGAACATGGAAGTTGTGCCGGACATCATCCGGGATATCCACGACAGCGACCATGTGGCATATTTTGCCCATCACTTTCTGTGGGACATCGGACGGTTCTTCCAAAGCAAGATGATGGTCATGGGAAAGTATGTGGAGCAGTTCATGGCCTATGATGCGCAGCTGGAATGCGCGCAGCATCTTGGCCCGAACAGCCTTGCCATCATCTGCACGGTGGGCGGCACTTATATGAGCCGCTACGCGAAAATCTGGACCACGATCCAGAACAGCGGGTGCAGAATCCTGGTCATCACGCAGAATCTGAGCAATGCGGAGCTGAACAGCGCACGGTATGTTCTGCGCTGCGGAACATCCAACCGAGATGATGTGGGCAAATATTCCGCAATGATGACAGTGGATTATCTGGTGATGTCTTACCTGCGCAAATACGGCAAATTCTGACTTGCCGGGGCAGGACCCCTCCATCTTACTGACGCAGGCTCCTCCTGCGGCTTGAAGTCTCCATCGGAGATTTCCTTGCTTCACAAACGCAGATTTTCTCTTCCTCCATTCGCAAGCGGTCATATAGAGATATCTGGAGAACCGGATGTTTTTGTATGACCGTTATTTTTTTGCACCTTATTTTTGAAATTTTAACTTTTAATAAAACAGAAAAGGAGTTTTTATGCATATTGCAGTTGTTTCTCTTGGAGCATTCGGTCACATCAATCCGACACTTTCTGTTGTGACGGAACTGGTTCGTCGCGGCGTGCGTGTGACGTACTTTACAACGGAGAATTTCAGAAGTATTGTGGAACCGACCGGTGCAGATTTTGTTCCGGTAAAGTCCTGGATGGAAGGAAACGATAAGCACAACGAAGATAAAAAAGATGATCAGACTGAAGAAAATGTTGCCGCTGTTGTGCCGTTCCTGTTCCTGAACGAAGCCGGATCCTATATTGATGATATTCTGGCTTCTCTGGAAAAAGACAAGCCGGATGCCATTATGCACGATTTTGCAGGCATTGCTGGTACGATGGCTGCAGATGTCCTCAAGGTCCCCAACATCATGATTTATACAAGCTACCCTTCCAACGAGAGTTATTCGGTTGCGGAATCTTTTGAGAGCACTCCCGCAGACCATCCTCTGCGGATCGCAGCGGCACAAATCGCACAGAGCTACGCAGAGAAGTATGGTTGCCGTAATATGACGGTCAAAGAGATTTTTGATGGACAGGGTGATTTGAATCTGGTGATGATGCAGAAGCGTCTGGTACCGAATAACGAATCCTTTGGGGATGACTTCGTATTTACGGGTGTTCAGATCGGTAAGCGTACTGCTTTCGGAAGCTGGAAAGCCCCGAATAACGGTAAGCCGCTGCTGTATTCCTCTCTGGGCACAGCATTTAATAACTGGCCTGAATATTATCCCATTCTGTTTGATGCGGTACGAGACTTGGATATCAACGTCTTTGCGGCCCTGGGCTCCATCGACCCGGCCAGCCTGAAAGACATCCCCGCCAACGTGGAGGTGGGCCAGATGGTACCCCAGCTGGACATCCTGTCCCAGGCATCGGTGTTCATCACCCACGCCGGCATGGGCGGCACCGGCGAGGCTATCTACTACGGTGTCCCCATGATCGCCATCCCCCAGATGGAGGAACAGGCCATCACTGCCCGGCAGATTGAGAAGCTGGGGCTGGGCTGCGCCTTCCTGGACAAGAACGCCATCACCAGCGAAAGCCTGAAGGCTGCCATCGTCAAGCTGCTGACCCAGCCTTCCTACAAGGCCACTGCTGCGGAGTTCAGTGCAGATATGAAGAGCCTGGGCGGCGCCAAGGCTTCCGCCGAGGCCCTGCTGCACTTCCTAAAACATTAACAAGCTATCTTCCCTCTGTCCCAGTTTGCCGGGGCAGGTACTTCTTTTTCGCAATCCTCCGCCTGACCCCAGGCGGGGGATTCTTGAAATACAAGGAGGACAGATTATGACCACCTTCCCCAAAGATTTCCTGTGGAGCGCATCCACAGCGGCCACCCAGATCGAGGGCGGCTGGAACGCCGACGGCAAAGGGGAGTCCATCTGGGACACCCTGGTCCATGACGGCACCGGCAAGATCGCCCACGGCGAGAACGCCGACATCTCCATTGATTTTTACCACCGCTGGCGAGAGGATGTGGCCCTGATGAAGCAAATGGGCCTGAAGGCCTACCGGTTTTCCATCAGCTGGGCCCGGGTGCTGCCCGAGGGTATTGGCAAGGTCAACGAGGCGGGCATCCGATTTTACCAGGATTTCTGCGACGAGCTGCTGAAAAACGGCATCCAGCCACTGGTGACCCTCTACCACTGGGACCTGCCCACCGCCCTTTACCGGCAGGGGGGCTGGAAGAACCCTGCCAGCCCCGACTGGTTTGCCGAGTATGCGGAGGTCGTATCCAAAGCCCTGGCGGGCCGGGTGGGGTACTGGCTCACCTTCAACGAGCCCCAGATGTTCTGTGGCCTGGGGCTGGTGGCAGGAGTTCACGCACCTTTTGAGCACAACGACGACCAAACCATGATGGGCATCACAAAACACATCCTGCTGGCCCACGGCCGGGCGGTGCAGGTGCTGCGGCGCAACTGCCCCGGCACCAGGGTGGGCATGGCCCCCACCGGGGACTGCTGCCTGCCCAAGGACGACTCCCCGGAGGAAGTGGAGAAGGCCCGGCAGAAGTCTCTGAGCGACTACCCCGGCTACATCATGTCCAATACCTGGTGGGCCGACCCGGTATTCCTGGGGCAGTACCCCGCCTGGGCCAAGGAGAAGTTCGGGGAGCAGCTGTACACCATGACCCCAGAGGAGTGGGCCCTGGTGTCCCAACCCCTGGACTTTTATGCTTACAACTGCTACCAGGGCACGGTGGACATCGTCCCCGACCCCTCCAAATACGATGCCTACGCCTACCAGGGCAGCCCCCAGACGGCGGCGGCCTGGAACATCACCCCCAAGGTGCTGTATCACGCCAGCAAGTTCTGGTTCGAGCGGTACCACCTGCCCATCCTCATCACCGAAAACGGCTATTCGGGCCTGGACTGCGTCATGCTGGACGGCGAGGTTCATGACCCCCAGCGGATTGACTTTCTCCACCGGTATCTGCTGGAGGTGGCCCGCGCCATGGCCGACGGCATCCCGGTGATCGGCTATTCGGTGTGGAGCTTGTTCGACAACTTCGAGTGGGCGGCGGGCTACAGTTGCCGCTACGGCCTGATTTATGTGGATTACCCCACCTTGAAGCGCACCGTCAAGGATTCCGGCTGGTGGTACCGGGACGTCATCGCGTCCAATGGGGAAAATTTATGAAGCATATGCCCGTTAAAACACATCATATTTTTGTGCTCTGTTTATAAAACCGCCATTGACTTTTTGATGCTTCATCTAATTTCTTCCGCTTTTACTTGACAGCATCCTACTCTTATGCTACCATTTATTACAAGTCAAACCACTTTATCGAAATAAAGCGTCATAGCTTTCTCTGCCGCTCCGCAACCACACCGAACCATTTTGCCGCCGCTTATCCCCGACAAAATCCTTTGGTCCCTTGCGGGGCGGTTTTCTTTATATTCCGAGAGAATTTGCAGCCGGACCACCGGCCTGCAATTCTTCATACCCGCACTTTGAAAACTGCACAAGCCGTCTGAACGTGATACCGTGCCATGACCTCACACTTTCCGTGAGCGAGCCGGACAACGCCGCTGCACAAACAGGGGCAGGAACTTCGTTCGGAGCAAACGGTGACCCCATTACATAAGCAGCGGAACTCTCTACTTATTTTTGCGTCTTAACAATTCGGAAACATTTGTTG
>ERZ840517.3662-NODE-3662-length-11565-cov-3.612511_pt1 | contig 11565 bp, 10 predicted proteins | sample MGYA00519876_ERZ840517 | MGnify/ENA primary metagenome ERZ840517 (study PRJEB31850, sample SAMEA3708882) | human gut metagenome | biome: human gut; feature: human-associated habitat; material: faeces | place: China | collected 2014 ... | reverse complement strand
TATTTCAGGATCGTTTCGTCATCCACTTCACTCAGTACGACCGGATACAGTTCGTTTGTCTCCATAAATTCGTCGAAGATGTCTGTACAGATCACGACCGTCTTCGGAATGGTCACAGCAAAGTGATCGTGTTCCAACTTGGGATAACGCTTTACCATCGCCCCAATAAACGCCAGGCCCCTGCCCTTTCCTCCCAGCGAACCGTCGCCTATACGGGCAAAGTTACTATATTCGTCGAAGCGCTCCTTCTGATAGACTGCAACAACACCGGAATTCTTCATCCGACGGTACTGCACGATCAAGTCGAAAATCAACTTGCGCGCCTCATCCATATCCTTGTAGTCGCTCACATCCACACGCTTCAACACCTCTGCCGGCGGAAACATGGCACGGGAATAGAAGAAGCGGGAAAAATGGTTACGACTCAGATGATAAACCAGCGAATCGTCCGGTATCTGAAAGACCTTCTTTTGCAAATCCTTCAAGTCCTTGATGCGCATGATCTCCTCCTTCGTCTGTGGATTCAGGATGACGAAATCGCCGAAACCAAAACGCTGCATGATCTTCTTCCTCAGATCCTGCGGATAACTCTTGGAATTTTTGTCGATAAAGGAAGCTCCCAGTTCTTTCGCATACACTTTGTTGCTTGCCTCCGACGATTCCAAGACAAAAGGGATGATCAGGCCGGTCTTCCGCACATACTGCCCGAACTTGTATCCGGCGTAAGGATCTTTCACTCCGTCGTGCATGAAGCTCATGTCCGAGATGATCCCCAGCATATTATCGCGGTACTGGTTGAAGATGCGGACAGCCTCCTCATAGGTACGCGCCAACTTGATCTTGGAACGCCCACGCATACGAAGTGTACGCTGATGGTCGTTCAACGCCTCTTTAGCAAACATCTGGCTCTGTTCCAATACAAATTTATACAGATGCGGCAAAGCCGAAGAATAGAAACGGACGGAATCTTCCACCAACAAGATAATCTGCACACCGACACTGGCCGTATCGTCCGGCGCATTCATCTTGTCCTCGATCAGCTTGATTATGGCGAGCAACAGCTCCGCATTTCCCAACCAGCTGAACACATAGTCGATCGCACTCAAATCTTCATTGGCAATCCGCTTGGATACCTCTTTCGAGAATGGGGTGAGGACTACGATCGGTATATTGGGGTAATGAATCTTGATCTCCGTCGCCGCCGCAAAGATATCGCGGTTATCCATATTCGGCATGCAGATGATCAGTTCGAAGTTACGGTCTTTCAACTCAGCCAGTGCCTCCTCCTCTGTCGTCACCTGTGTGAAACGAGGCGGGTAACGAAGGCTTAGTGACGTATATTCGTTGAATATCTGCTCGTCCACCCGCCCATCGTCCTCCAGCATGAAGGCATCGTATTTAGTAGCGATAAGCAATACATTATATATACGCTTATTCATTAGATTGGCGAATGATGTGTCTTTAAACACAAGGTTCTTAAAGTCCGGTATTCCGCTCATAATGATTCGATAGAATTAACGGCCTCAAATGTAAGGAAAAAAACAATCAACCGAAAGCATGTGACAAGATTTGAGCAAGTGGCACATCCGTTCCCTCAGCATGGCACAAGCATTTCACCTATATGGCACAAACGTTTCACAGCAAGGAAACGGCTGTGCCAACAGCACCACACATTTCCTGGCACAAAGTGAAACCGGAATCCCATCCGTAGGAATCCGGATTTTCACTTAAAGAACATTGTTCAAAAACATAAAAAGAACTATCAAAAAGTAAGCAAAACATTTTGTCAACCCAGGCTATTCCCTATATTTGCAAACAGAATGTTATCTTAAAAAGAAATTATATACTATGAAGACAGAAGTAATCTTATCAGCACTGGAAGCAAAACATCCGGGCGAAAAGGAGTATTTGCAAGCAGTAAAAGAAGTTCTTCTTTCAATTGAAGAAGTGTACAACCAGCATCCCGAATTCGAGAAAGCTAAAATCATCGAACGATTGGTTGAACCGGAACGTATTTTCACCTTCCGTGTGCCCTGGGTAGACGACAAAGGGGAAATACAAGTCAACTTGGGATATCGTGTGCAATTCAACAACGCGATCGGCCCGTACAAGGGCGGCATCCGCTTCCATCCTTCTGTCAACCTGTCCATCCTGAAGTTCTTAGGATTCGAACAGACTTTCAAAAACGCTTTGACAACATTGCCGATGGGCGGTGGTAAAGGAGGATCCGACTTTGCTCCTCGCGGAAAAAGTGATGCGGAGATCATGCGTTTCTGCCAGGCATTCATCCTCGAATTATGGCGTAACCTCGGACCGGACCGCGATGTTCCGGCGGGTGACATCGGCGTAGGAGGACGTGAAGTCGGTTATATGTATGGTATGTATAAGAAACTGGCTCGCGAAAACACCGGTACGTTCACTGGTAAAGGTATGGAATTCGGCGGCTCTATCCTCCGTCCCGAAGCAACCGGTTTCGGTGCCCTCTACTTCGTTCACCAAATGTTGGAAACTCATGGTATAGATATTAAAGGTAAGACTGTTGCTATCTCCGGTTTCGGAAACGTCGCTTGGGGAGCTGCCACAAAGGCTACCGAACTGGGTGCAAAAGTCGTCACGATCTCCGGCCCGGACGGCTATATCTATGATCCGGACGGCATTTCCGGAAAAAAGATCGATTATATGCTGGAACTGCGTAACTCAGGTAATGATATTGTAGCTCCTTACGCCGAAGAATTCCCCGGTTCGACCTTCTATCCCGGCAAGAAACCCTGGGAACAGAAAGTGGATATCGCACTGCCTTGTGCCACCCAGAACGAGCTGGACGCAGACGATGCACGCAAGCTGATCGAGAACAAGACATCATGCGTAGCCGAAGTATCCAACATGGGATGTACAGCTGAAGCTGTCGACCTGTTCATCGAGCATAAACAACTTTTTGCACCGGGCAAGGCTGTCAACGCCGGCGGTGTCGCCACTTCCGGCCTGGAAATGACTCAGAACGCCATGCATATTTCGTGGACAGCTGCCGAAGTCGATGACAAATTGCATCAGATCATGAGCGCTATCCACCAACAATGTGTCGAACATGGAACAGAGGATCAATATATCAACTATGTGAAAGGTGCGAACATTGCAGGCTTCATGAAAGTGGCCAAAGCAATGATGGCGCAAGGTATCGTATAGATCGATGTGTATTCAATATACATAGAGAAGTGTGTCTATGAGAAGGGGGATGCCTGTAATTGCAGGCATCCTTTTTTGTATCAATGAACTTTACCCGGATTCTTCGCGATAAAGTCCTTCCATCCGGTATATTTCTTTTCCTGTATCGGATTATTCGTCTGGAAATAATGGCAAACGGCAGCTGCCAATCCATCTGTCGCATCCAATTGCGGCAACATGGATGCTTCCGGAATATGCAGGTAGCGCTGTAACATCCCGGCCACTTGTTCTTTTGCAGCATTCCCATTTCCGGTAATGGACATCTTGATCTTTAGCGGGGCATATTCAAATATCGGGATATCCCGTTCGAGTGCGGCAGCCATAGCGACTCCCTGTGCACGCCCCAATTTCAACATACTCTGTACGTTCTTCCCGAAAAACGGAGCTTCAATGGCCAGTTCGTCCGGATGATACTGATCGATAAGTCCCAAGACCCGCTCAAAAATCTTACGGAGCCGCAAATAATGATCCTCGTATTTATTCAATTGGAGTATCCCCATAGCTTCCAGTTTGGGTTTGTTTCCTTCAATCGTCAGCACTCCGTAACCCATCACAATCGTCCCAGGATCAATGCCCAATATGACACGGTCTTTCGTCATTTCTCCCAATCTATCTCTTCCAGTAAAGTACTAAAGCCGGCAATTTTATGACCGAAACGAGCAACCAATGCGCGGTGAAGGTTATTTCCTTCATTCTGCAACCAGAAATTCAACGTATCGACATTCTTAACATGAAACTGGACGGAGAAACTGATGCCTTCTCCTTCTTCAGCCTGCATCACACGTCGCAGGCATGGCCGCTGTAGGAAACCGCTCTCCACGGCTTTCGGGATATACTGTTTTTTCAGATAATCCAAACTTTCATCCAGAATATCTTTTTCTATATGGAACGTTGTATTATAAACAATCATCTTATTTTTTATAAAAATCTATGGCAAAGATAGTGGTTATATCAGGAAAAGCCCTATATTTGCGCTTGAAAATAAGTCATACGGGGCATTAGCTCATCTGGCTAGAGCGTCAGACTGGCAGTCTGAAGGTGATCGGTTCGAGTCCGATATGCTCCACAACCTTATGGTAAATAACAAAAAAGGCATTCATTTCTGAATGCCTTTTTTGTTATTTCTATCTTATTTCTTCGCAGTTGCCAACTCCGTTTCAATCGGATCGTCGTACTGTTCCTGCAATTTATTCAGTTCGGTTTTCAGACTGTCGATCAAGGCTTCATTGCCCGGTTCATTATAGATATTATGCATTTCCATCGGATCGTTTTGCAGATCATAAAGTTCCCACACATCGATATCATTATAGAAATGGATTAATTTATAGCGGTCGGTACGAACACCATAATGACGTTTTACTGCGTGTTCCGCCGGATACTCGTAAAAATGATAATATAAAGAAGTACGCCAATCTTTCGGCTTTTCACCTTTCAACAAAGGCAAATAAGAATCACCCTGGATATCTTCGGGAACAGGGACGCCCGCCACTTGAAGGAAAGTCGCTGCATGGTCGATATTCTGGACCATTTCGGGGATGTCGCCTTTAACACCGCCGGGAAAACGAACCAACATCGGTGTACGGAAAGATTCTTCATACATGAAACGTTTGTCGAACCAGCCATGTTCACCCATATAGAATCCCTGGTCGGAAGTATAAACGATAATAGTATTTTCCAATAAACCGCTTTTCTCCATATAATCCAACACACGCCCTACATTACGGTCTACGGAATGGATCACACGCATATAATCGTGCATGTACTGTTGGTATTTCCATTCAGCCAACGCCTTCCCCGTCAACTTCTGTTCCTTGAATTTCTTAATAATAGGATCATAATGTTTGTCCCAAGCTGCCTTTTGAGCCGGAGTCATCCGGTTATATAAATTACGGCCATTTTCTTCAAGGCCGGTAGTCGTATGAATCTCATTTTCCTTATCTGCCATCTTCAAGTCATAGACGAGATCCATATCCTTGATAATATTCATTTCCTGTTCGGATGCGGCAATACGCCCTTCATATTTGTCATAAAATGTTTCGGGAACCGGGTAAACGACATCTTCATACAAATCCAAATCACAAGTATCCGGCATCCAGGTACGATGGGGCGCTTTGTGGTGGAGCAAGAGACAGAAAGGTTTATTCTTATCACGTTTGTTATCCAGCCAGTCCAAAGCTAAATCCGTCGTGATGTTCGTAGCATAGCCTTCGATCTGCTTTTTCTCTCCGTTATCGATAAAGTACGGATTATAATAATCCCCCTGTCCGATCAAGATATTCCAGTAATCGAAACCGGTAGGATCGGAAGTCAAATGCCACTTCCCTACAACTGCAGTCTGATAGCCGGCTTGTTGCAACAACTTCGGGAATGTCTGCTGGCTGCCGTCAAAACGTTTCGTATTGTCGGTAAAGCCATTCTTATGGCTATGCTTGCCCGTCAGCAAACAGGCACGACTGGGACCACTTAAAGAGTTGGCGACGAAACTGTTCGTAAACCGTACGCCTTCATTAGCAATCCGGTCGATATTCGGAGTTTCGATAAAACGATGATCGTAAGCACTAATTGTCTGATAAGAATGATCATCGCACATGATATAGAGAATATTCATAGGCTTCTCCGACACCCCTTTTTTGTCCTTTTGGACACAGGCAGGAAGAGTTACGGCTACCAAACCTGTCAAAAGAAATAGTTGATTAGTTTTCATGATACATTATGTTTTTTGTCTGGATTTGGCAAAATTAAACAGAGCGAACGGAATAATCACTATCCGGACTAAAAAATATATAAAAAAGTCCCGAAACTTTATTCCGGGACTTTCCTTTACCTCTTACCTTTCTTATTTGTCATAATACGGCAATTTGTACGGATTTCTGTATTCGTACCAGTACAAACGATGTGATTCGGCTTCCCTATCGCCATTAAAGCTCAACGTTGCCGGATCCCAATGAACAGGACGTCCCAGTTCACGGGCAATGTTTTGCAAGCAGCAAAGCGTATTCGTACTACAACCGACTTCAACCGGAGCAATCGGATTCCGGCGTGAACGAACGCAATCGATAAAGTTCTGCATATGCGGAGAGCTTACTTCATATTCTCCCTTCCCGACTTTCTTTTCCTCTTTCGGCAACAAGGAAGGATCGGAACATTCGATATAACCGCGAGCGACTTTCAACCACCCCTTATCGCCGATAAACTTGATACCTTGCGCGTTGGCATTATCTTCACGATAAGGTTGTTCGGTCATCACGATACCATTAGCATATTTCATCGTCGCATATTCTGTGCCTTCATATCCTTTCGGGATAAACTCTACTGGACCGGAGCCGTCCATACCGATGGCCGCCTGTGCAATATCGAACATATGAGCCCCCCAATCGGCTGTATATCCGTTTCCGGTTTCCTGATACCAGCGCCATGCCCCCCACAACTTCTCGTTCTGTTCGGGTTCAAGAGAGATAGGAGGACAAAGATCAGGATGATAATGAATCTTCGGATCGTTCAACGGTCCCATCCACTGATTGAAATTCAGATTACCGGGGACATCCATTTCCGGCAAGTCCAATGGCTTGGGGGGTTCGCCGACACGGGCGTATATCTTTTCGATATGACCGATCTTACCGGCACGAACCAACGCAATCGCATCCTGAAACTCCTTACTCGAACGCTGCTGGCTACCGATCTGGAAAACCCGATTATTATCGCGTACGGCACGAGCAACAGCCAGACCTTCCGTAATCGTATAAGCCAACGGCTTCTGACAATAAACATCCTTACCGCTCTGACAAGCATGGATAGCAACCAATGCATGCCAGTGGTCAGGTGTTGCCACTTCAATCACGTCGATATCCTTACGGTCCAGCACATCTTCATAAAATTCATACATATCGCAACGGGGAGCTACATTCAGAGACTTCTGCCAAGCCTCGACACGACGTTTGAAACGTTCACGTTTCAAGGAATCCACGTCACAACAGGCAGCGACCTGCACCCCAGGACAAGTAGAGAAACTCTTAAAATCGGATAAACCTTGTTGCCCTAATCCGACAAACCCTAAAACGACACGATCACTCGGTGCGATACGCACCCCATTTACAGCCCAGCTGGGCAGGATAGTCAAACTTGCCAATCCAAGAGCGGAAAGGCCGAGAAACTCTCGACGGGTTACACCCTTCTTAGTGTTTTCTTTCATGGTAATTCAAAATATATTGGACTAAAAAATTATTCGGACAAATATAGGTATTAAATATCAAAACAACACATCTATCCCATCGAATTTGAATGAATAGGGCCTCTTTTGGAAATCATTCTTGCGGGTAATATTTTTTAACATTCTATTTAATAGCAAATTTCCTGATTAAGGTATCAAAATGACAATAGAGGAAAGAAGGTAGAAAAAAGGGTTCTTTTGGTGTGATTGCCCTATAGAAAAGATGTCGTTTATTAAAAAAATTATGGCTTTCCATTTCATAATTATGAATCAGGAAAGCCATAACGATATATCAAAATACGTTTGTATCAGAAAGCGTAGCCGAAACCGACGTTCAGGTAAATCGGATACATGGCGAAAGTAATTGTATCGAAATCTTTCTGAAAGATATCATTCAATCCCCAAGTCAGGTCTGCATAGACATTCAAATGCTTAAAAGCACGCCATTCGGCACCTAACTGCGCACCCCATTGGAAGCGGCGAAGGTTTTTCGAGAAGTCATAAGGGGCATTTTTTCCATCGGCAAAAACGACCTTATTACCGGTAGGATCACCTTCGCGCAAATAACCATCATACACGTTTCCGGAAAAATCACCCTCCAACATATAGGCAAAATACGGTCCCAGATTCATACTGAAGCGACGATTAAACTGATGAGTAGCCAAAACCGGAAAAGACAGATATGTATTCTTTACATTAGTCTTCACATATCCAGTCCAATTTCCTTTTATGCGTTCACCCCCTTCACCGATGATTTCCATTCCATAATTTTTCACATTGGCATTCGTTTTCATCCCTTTACTATCCAAACGAATACCGATTCTCATTCCCCATTTTTTTTCTTGATCGAACCACTTTGTCACATTCCCCTCTATCGCAACAGCCATAGTAGGATTATACCCCGTTATATCACGAATCTCAACGGGCAATGGTATCGGAGCCGTTCCCCCTATGTTAAAGCCGGCTTTTACCTCATACTCCAAACCGATCAATGCAGAATTGATAATTCCCTTATTCCGGTCTTCTTGTCCAAAAACCGAAAACGTTACCAGCAACAAGGCCAGTACACAAATTGATACAATATTCTTTCTCATCACAATAATCTTTTTTAATCTGCTGCATGAATCAGTTCCACTTCATCGATATGCAATGTACTGCCGACAGCACCTCTGAAATAATCCCCTTCAATACTGGAAGAAAAGACAATAGCCACATTATATTTACCAGCTTTCAGTTTATCTTTATCTACAGTTTTTCCAGTCTTTGTCACAAATGGCAAATAAAACTCCGTCCACTCATCCGTTTCCTTCCGGTCTTTCTCATCAATGCGAGCTATGGATATCAAATTAGGATGATCAAAACGGTTCGTTGCATCCAATGTTTTTGTCTTTTCATCTGTCTCGTAAAAGATTGCATAAATATCCCACGTATCCTTTTTATCTTTTACAATATTTCCATTCTCATCTTTATAAACTTCACCTGCCTTATACTTATAATACCCCTTCAAGTAGGTCGGTATATGCTCGAACGGAACTCCGAACATTGTTGCTTTCAATGGGTCGGTCAATGCGTTCCCTACACTAAACGTACCCATAAAAAGATTACCGGCAGCAATAGGCATACCCAACTTCGAACCGAAATCCCCTGTCGACTTTGTTTCCAACTTTACGCATTTGCCCATTTTTCCTTCCGCATAAGAAGAAGTCGGAAATGATGCCGGATCTTCCGTACCTGCACCAGTCAAAGCAAAACCGGTATTTCCACTGGCCCAATCCATTACCCATTTTCCCTCAGAATCATTCTCATAGAAAATATTATAAACATATTTCAAAAGCGAACTCTTGTAATCCTTTACATTCTCAAAATGATATTCCGAGCTAATTCCGGCAATAATATAAGTAACTTGATATTCTTTCTTCCAATTTCCATCTTCAGAAGTTACCGTATAAAATTGCGGAGTCGTAAAGTCACGTTCGGTCCCGCTGGCCGGAGAAATGGTTGCACCGGGAGTCAATGTAAATTCAGGTGCCTGATGTGTCAAATCGGCATCGGCCGTTACCATCAATACTACCTTATTATTTTCTATAATTGGATCACGTTTCAAGATATCTCCCGGCACTGTACAAGTCAATATATCCGCTTCTGCATTCAACGCTTCGTCACGAATACACGAAACCAGCGTAATTCCCAGCAAAAGGCATACAATAAAATAAGTTACTCTAATCATCTTATGTCTGTTTTACAAATAATAGGTTTTCCTTAAAAAGCAAACCGGATACAAAAATACGCTCCTTTTCCCAAAAAGCCACCGTATTTATATTTTTATCACAGTTTTTATTGTATCGCTCACCTATTATTTATACATTTGGCTCAACAACTTATAATATCTAATTCATAAGACCATGACAACACGCAGAGATTTTATCCGGCAAGCGACCTTATTAGGAGCCGGACTTTCCATGAGTCCATTCTTTATCAACGCGACTCCTGGAAGTGTAGGAGCGAACGACAAAATACGCGTCGGACTAATTGGCTGTAAAGGAATGGGATTTTCAGACCTACAAGCCTTCCTCCGGAATCCGGAAGTCGAGTGTATCGCATTATGCGACATCGACGACGAAGTTCTCAACAGTCGCGCGGCTGAAACTCAAAAAATCACAGGCAAGAAAGTTAAAAACCTATATAAAGACTGGCGGAAACTGATCGATAACAAAGATATCGACGTTGTCATTGTCGGTACACCCGACCATTGGCACTGCCTGCAGATGGTAGCCGCCTGTGAAGCCGGTAAGGATGTTTATTGCGAAAAGCCGTTAGGCAACAGCATTGAAGAATGTAACATTATGGTTCGCGCCGCCGAGAAATACAACCGGGTTGTACAGGTAGGACAATGGCAACGCAGTGATCCGCACTGGCAGGATGCCATGGCATTCGTACACAGCGGGCAATTAGGCAAGATACGTACCGTCCGCGTGTTCTCGTATCAAGGTTGGTGTCCTTCCAACCCGTTCCCGCAGGAATCGACTATGACATGTGGCTGGGTCCGGCTCCCAAACGTCCGTTCAACCGTAACCGTTTCCATTTCACCTTCCGCTGGTTTTGGGATTATGCCGGCGGACTGATGACTGATTGGGGTGTGCATCTACTCGACTATGCACTATATGGAATGAACGTTACAGCCCCCAACTCTATCATGGCTTCGGGAGGCAAATTCGGATATCCGGATGACGCCTGCGAAACACCGGACTTGCTTCAAACAATTTATACATTCGATGACTTCACCGTCATGTGGGATCATGCAATCGGTATCGACGACGGAGCTTACGGGCGCAATCACGGCCTGGGATTTGTCGGAGAAAACGGAACACTGGTTGTCGATCGCAGTGGCTGGGAAGTAATCCCCGAAAAGGTAAGCGGCAAAGCCCGCATGGAAGCGGTTCCATTGAAGAAAGCATATGGTGAAGGCGGTTTGAACCTGCATGTCAAGAACCATCTGGAATGTATCAAATCGCGCAACCGCAACTGTAATGCCAGTATCGAAATCGGCGCCCATATCGCCAAGTTCTCCCAATTAGGCAACATCGCCTACCGTACCGGCAAGAAACTGACTTGGGACGGAAAGAGTTTCCATGACGCAGAAGCAGACAAATATTTATGCAAGGAATACAGGACACCTTGGGAGTTACCGAAGATTTAAACCAAAAGGGGTTGTGTCAAATACAGGCACAACCTTTTTTATACAATAACTTGCTCACGTAATGGATTATCTATACTTTTGCTTGAACGAAAAATCAGAATAGGAACAGATTATGAAGATAACAATAGAAAACGGGAAAGAAACAGTCATCAATCTTTCCGGACAATTGGATACGTTAACCTCCGTCGATCTTGAAAAAGAGATCGCTCCCATCCTGCAGGGGGAAGCGCAAACGGTAGTGCTCGACGGTGCGGAACTGACCTACATCAGCAGTGCCGGACTCCGCCTGCTCCTTACACTGCAAAAAGGGATGAAGAACAAAGGAGGCTCTTTCCGGCTGAAGAATATTCAGAATGAGATTATGGAAATCCTGAATATCACCGGATTCTCTCACATCCTCACGATCGAATAACAAGTATCTTTATTCCGGCAGATGACA
>ERZ840517.3656-NODE-3656-length-11586-cov-7.318619_pt1 | contig 11586 bp, 9 predicted proteins | sample MGYA00519876_ERZ840517 | MGnify/ENA primary metagenome ERZ840517 (study PRJEB31850, sample SAMEA3708882) | human gut metagenome | biome: human gut; feature: human-associated habitat; material: faeces | place: China | collected 2014 ... | reverse complement strand
GAATTTGTAGCACTATTCTGGTCACATTCGAAATATATTCAAAATATCATTTATAAGTATTTTAATCAGTATCATTACTGAAATGTAATCATTTTTATTATATGAATTTATTGTATAATTAATATACATATGTTAAAATAAATTATGAAAATAGATAATACTTTTTATTGTATTAGAATATGAGGGAAAAAGTGAAAAAAATAATAATTGTAATAAATATAGTAATTTTAATATTAGTATGTATAAATATAAACAAAGCAGAAGCAGCGGATATCAAACTAGATTATACAGAAACACTGGAAACATTTAATAATCCAGAAAGAGGATTTTACACACCAGTATATATAAAATATAATGAAACAAATAACAAAATAATTAGTGAAAATGATGCTAAGAAAAATTTGATACATTTAAGATTAGATATAGGTTCATTTTCAAAAGCTGTAAATGGAAAGGCAGATATAGAACTAACACAGAATATGTTAGATTCATTTGAACAAACACTAAAACGCATAAAATCAAATGGTGGAACAGCAATAGTAAGATTTGCATATACATTTGAAGGGGAAAAGAACAAAGAACCATCTATGAATATGATATTAACACATATTAGTCAATTGTGTCCAATTATTACAAGAAATCAAGAGGTGATTGCATATGTTGAATTAGGATTTTTTGGACCTTGGGGAGAAATGCATTCTAGTGATATATGCACACAAGAAAATGTAAGTAAAGCATTAGATATGATGATTGAAAACACATCTCAAAATATAAAAATTGGAGTAAGACAGCCACAGTATTATGCAAATTGGGCTGGAATTGATAGGGATAAAATAAATGAAAATATAACAACTTCTGATATGAAGTCATATAGAGTTGGCTTATATAATGATGGATATTTAGGTTCAGAAAGTGATTTAGGAACTTTTAAGAATAGAGAAGTAGAGATTAAATGGCTAGAAAAACAAGCTATGCATACACTTTATGGAGGAGAAGTTGTGGCAAATTATGCTCATGGAATGCCATTAAATACTGTAAAATATATGTCAGAAGAGGCTTTTAGAACACATACATCATATTTAAATGGTATATATAATGACAAAGTTATTGCATCATGGAGAAGCGAAATCTATAATGGAACAGATGAGTTATATAAAGGAAAAACTGGATATACATATATTGCTAATCACTTAGGATATAGATTTGTGCTTAGAAAAGCAAACATTTTAGAAAAAATTAAACAAGACCAAAAACTTAATATAGAATTAAGTGTTGAAAATGTGGGATTTGGAAATTTGGTTAATAGTAAGATTGTAACAATTGTATTAGTAAAAGATAATAAAATGTATGAGATAAAAACAGATTTAGATGCTACAAAGTGGAATTCAAAAGATGTTGCTAAACTTGTGGTTAATGCAGAATTGCCAGATGGAATAGAAATAGGAGATTGGGAAGTTTATTTAAGAATTTCTCAATATGGAGATGTTGAAAAGGATAATAATTATTTATGTATTCGATTTGCTAATAATGGAGATATGTGGAATCAGTCAATTGGTGCAAATTACATAGGAAAGGTTAGGGTTCAAAAAAAGGAAAACATCATTGATAACAAAGTAAATAAGATGGATGATACTGTAAAAAATGAAAAGGATGATTCAATTAGTAAAAGGGGTTATCCTAAAACAGGAAAAGGTTCATTAAAAATTTTGGTGATTGGATCATTAGTATTAGTTGTTTTATGTTTGTTTTTATATAAAAAGAAATAAATAGTTACGATAAAACATTTTATAGTAACAATAAATAAAAAATAAAAATTTCAAACTATTGACAATATACCCCATAATAATGTATAATGAGTAACGTATATAGGATAAGAAAAAAATCCCAAATACATTCTCGTATGACCGGAAGGAGGGGAATATAAATGTCAGAAATCAAAGTTAATAATGGAAATATAGAAGATGCCTTAAAAAGGTTTAAAAGACAATGTGCTCGTAACGGAGTTTTACAAGAAGTTCGTAAAAGAGAACACTATGAAAAACCTAGTGTAAAAAGAAAGAAAAAATCAGAGGCAGCAAGAAAAAGAAAATTTTAATTACATAGTGAAAGGTGGAAGTTTACATGGGAGTAGTATATCCAGAACTTCTGCCTTTTTTGTATTAAAAAAACTTTTTTGGGATAAAATAGAAAAGACAATAAAAAAGGATTTTGTGTGATGAATCATAAAACCCAAAAATATTGATAGAAATAAGCAAAAGAAGGGAATGATAATTAGTGGAATATAAACAAATAGAGATAAAAAAAGGAATCAAACTTCATACAATTAAAACTGAAAAATTCAAAACAAATTTGATAGCAATAATGCTAACTACAAAATTAAACAGAGAAAATGTTACTAAAAATGCGCTAATACCAGCCGTTTTAAGAAGAGGAACAAAAAACTTAACAACACAAGAAGAAATCAACAAAAAGTTAGAAGAAATGTATGGAGCAAGTTTGGACTGTGGACTTGATAAAACAGGAGATAATCAAGTTTTAAAATTTTATATAGAAACAGTAAATGATGAATTTTTACCACAAGAAGCGGAAAATATGTTGAAAATATCTTTAGAAAAGATATTTGAATTTGTATTTAATCCATACCTAGAAAATGGATGCTTTAAAAAAGAATATGTGGAACAAGAAAAAGAAAATATAAAACAAATTATAGATGGAAAGATAGATAATAAAGCAAGATATTCACTAGATAGATGTATAGAAAAAATGTACAAAGAACAGCCATATGGCCTCTATAAATATGGATATGTAGAAGATATGAGAGACATCAATGAAAAAAATCTATATGAATATTATCAAGAATTAATAAATGAATGTAAAATTGATATTTTTGTATCTGGAATAATAGACGAGGAAACTGGAAATATAATAAAAAATAATGAAAACATTATTAAATTAAAAGATAGAGTACCACAATATAATGAACCAGAAATTATAGCAAAAAGAACAGAGAAAGAGAATGATGTTCAAGAATCAATGGATGTAACACAAGGAAAGCTTATTATAGGAATGGATTTAGACATTGATGATGACAATTTAAGATTTGACGTAATGATTTATAATAGTATTTTTGGTGGAAGTGCAAATTCAAAATTATTCCAAAATGTGCGTGAAAAAGCAAGCCTTGCATACACAGCAAGTTCAAGTTATTATAGATTTAAAAATAACATTTTTATTAATTGCGGAATTGAAATTAAAAACTATGATAAGGCATTGGAAATAATTAAACAACAAATTGAAGATATGAAAAAAGGTGACTTCACAGATGAAGAAGTGGAAAATGCAAAAAAAGGAATAATTGCATCAATTAAAACTATTGATGATGAGCAGGATACTGAGATAACATATTTCTTTAGCCAAGAGTTATCAAAGAGCAAGTGCAATATTGAACAATATATGCAGAGAATATCTGAGGTTACTAAAGATAAGGTTGTTGATGTTGCTAATAAGGTAAGTATTAATACTGTATATTTCTTGAAGGATTAATGTCCATTTGGGGACGGTTCTTTTTAGGACATTTTGGTAAAAAATGGTATTGATGGTAAACGTTGGTACTAAAGAAACACAGAGGATGTCTTATTATGAACAAATGTCCCAAAAAGAACCGTCCCCAAATGGACACAAATGGACAAAATGGAAAAATAGAAGAGGAGTGAGAAAATGCAAATAATTGAGAATTCAAAAGTTAAAGAGAAATTATATATAGAGAAATTAGAAAATGGCTTAACAGTAATGATAATTCCTAAAAAAGGAATTCAGAAAAAATATATTATATGGGGAACAAACTATGGTTCAAATGATAATAAATTTATAGTGCCAGGAGAAACAGAAGTTACAGAGGTACCAAAAGGTGTAGCACATTTTCTAGAACACAAAATGTTTGAACAAGAAAATGGTAAAAATAGTTTGGATGTGCTTACTGCGTTAGGTGTTAATGCAAATGCATATACAACAAATAATCATACAGCATATTTATATGAGTGTACAGACAATTTTTATGAGGCATTGGATGAATTTATGGACTATGTTCAACATCCATATTTTACAGATGAAAATGTTGAAAAAGAAAAAGGCATAATTGGTCAAGAAATTATGATGTATGATGATTATCCAGATTGGAAAGTTTATTTAAATGCATTAGAGTGTATGTATCAAAAACATCCTGTAAAACTTGATATTACTGGAACTGTTGAAACAATAAGTCATATTGATAAAGATATTTTATACAAATGTTATAATACATTTTATAACCCATCAAATATGGCAATGGTTGTATCTGGGGATTTTGAACCAGAAAAATTATTAGAAGAAATAAAGAAAAGATTAATTGACAAAAAGGCAAATGGTGAAATAAAGAGAATTTTTGAAGAAGAACCAAAAGAAATTGTAAAAGAAAAAGCAGTTCAAAATATGGAAGTAAGCAAACCACTTTATGCAATTGGAATAAAAGATGTACCTGCTGAGCAAAAAGAAAAAGTAAAAAAACATATATCAATAGAAATATTGTTAAATCTTTTAATTGGAGCAAGTTCAGAATTATATAAAAAATTGTATGATATGGGAAATTGCTATTCAGTACCAAGCATTGAATACGAGTTTGACAAAAATTATGCACATATTTTGATTATAGGCCAGTCAAATGAACCAGAAAAATTGTATGAAATGTTCAAGGAAGAAGTTAAAAAGTTTATACAAAAGGGTGTAAATGAAGAGGATTTTGAAAGAACTAAAAAAATGATTTATGGTGAATATGTAAAAGAATATGACGATGTTGTCAATATTTCTAGAATGTTTTTGTCAGATTATTTTAAAGGTATAAATAGTTTTGACTATTTAGAAGAAATAAACACTATAAATGTAGAATATTTAAATCAAGTGTTAAAAGATGTGTTTAATGAAAAAAATATGATATTATCTGTTGTAAAAAATTAGATAAAAATTTTGTTGAATGAACAGCATAAAAATTGAAAAAGATTTTATGCTGTTTTCTTTTGATTTTCTGTGTCGAATAATGTTGAAAATACTTGTACGAAAGTTGCTAAAAACCGTTGAAAATACTTGACTTGAAGATTTTTATATGTTATTTTATTAATATACGAATGAGAAAAATTAAAAAAGGAGAGATTAGTATGTTAAATGAAGAAATTTGTAAATTAAGAGATAAATTGAATAAGAGTATCGAGAATGGTGATGATTATTCTATTACATATAAATTAAGTATTGAGTTAGATGAGCTTATTGCAAAATTTTATAGAGATAGTAAAAAGACTTGTGATAAAGCAGAAATTTAATGAGATAAGAAGTTTTGACATAAAAATTGTTGAAACTTTTTTCTTTTTCTTCCCCTTGCTAAAACTACAAAAATATTATATAATAATATATCAAGAAAAAGAGTTACTAAAAAATAATTACAATTTTTTTTAAGTATTTTTTTACAATGAGAAGGGAATGAAATTTTAAATGCTAGTAAACGAAAATGTAATAGAACAATTATGTATGGATGCGGGACATGCAAGAACACAAAAAGCAAGAAAATACCAAATGTTAGGAAATGTATCAATAACAAAAGTAGAATACGAAAATGAAAACAATTTTGAAATACATGCTAAAGTATTTGGAACAGAACAATATGACACATATGTAGAAGTAAAAAATGGAGAAGTAGAAGAAATAAGTTGTGACTGTCCAGATTATTACAATACATATGGAGTCTGCAAGCATAGTTTAGCATCAGTTTTTGAATTTGATAGAAATGGATTTCAAGACATAAAAAAGTCAGATATAATTAAAAATCAAGATAGTATCACAAGACAAAACAATAAAAACGCAAACAAATACAACGGTTTCCATCAAATTGTAAAAACACTATATAACGAAGAATTAGATGAAATAGATTCAGACATAGATGTTGAATTAAAAAATAAAGGAACTATAAAAATAGAACCTCAAATAATATATGACAAGTTTACTAGAGAAATGAAAATTGAATTTAAAATCGGAAATAAAAGAATGTACAAACTTAAAAATTTAGCAGAATTTTATGTAAGAATGATGAACAAAGAATTCTATAAATATGGTGATAAATTAGAATTTGTACATACACAAGAAGTGTTTGAAGAAAATAGCCAGAAAATGTTGGATTTTATAATGAAATATGCAGAAGTAATTGCATACACAAATTCTTCAGCAAATTCAAATTATAGATATTACGGAAAAGCTTTAAATGAAAGTTCAATAATAATTGGGAATACAGCGATTGACGAATTATTTGATACATTAGAAAATAAAACAGTTTTAATTACAAGAGAATATGAAAAACAAAATATAAAATTTATAGACCAAAATCCAGATTTAACATTTAGACTAGAAAAGATAGACAATGACGAATATAGAATTATAGCAGATTTTGATGTTTTCAAAATTGTAATTTTAAATGGAAAAAAATATAAATATGTTTTAACAGACGAAAATCTATATAGATGTAACAAGGAATTTGAAAAAACAACTTTAAGATTATTAAAAATATTTAGAGAAAATTTTTTAACACAAATATCACTTGGAAAAGATGAGTTGGGAGAACTATTTTCTGTAGTACTTTCAAAGGTAAAAAATGCTATAAAAATAGAACCTGGATTATTAGAAGAAATAAAAGAATATGAACCTGAGAAATTAGGAGTAAAAATATTTTTAGACTATGACAAAAATAATTATCTTGTTGCAGATGTAAGACTATGCTATGGAGAGAATGAATTTAATCCATTGAATTCACAAGAGGAAAAAGAATTTAAATACTCAAGAAATCTTATTGAAGAAACTAAAGCAATGAATATTTTTAGAAAAACAGGTTTTATGTTTGATGTTCAAAATCTTAAATTTATATTACCAGATGAGGATAAAATTTATGAATTTTTAACAAATGACATCAATTATTATATGAAAAAATTCGAAGTATTAGCAACAGAAAATTTCAAATCAAAAGAGGTTACAAAGCCTAAAATAGGAACAGTTGGTGTAAGAGTTGAAAATAATCTTCTGGAAATTGATATGGACAAATTAAATATAGATTTGAACCAATTAGAAGATATATTGCAAAAATATAAATTAAAGAAAAAGTATTATAGATTAAAAGATGGAAGTTTTCTTGATTTGCAAGAAAGTAATGAAATTGATTTTATTGACAAATTGGTTTCAGGAACAGATGTTGATTATAAAGAATTAGAGAGTGGAACAATTAGACTTCCAGTAAATAGAACATTGTATTTAAATCAACTTTTAAAAGAAATAAAAGGAACGGAAATAGTAAAAAATAAAGAATATAAGAATATCATAAATGGGTTAGATAAAAACTTATTGGATGAAGACGAAGAAATACCAGAAGAAGTTGAACCAATATTAAGACCATATCAAAAAACAGGTTTTAAATGGTTAAAGACACTTGATAGATATAAATTTGGAGGCATACTTGCAGATGATATGGGACTTGGAAAAACAATTCAAATTATATCAATTTTGCTAGATTATAAGCAAAATACAGAAGATGCAAAAACAAGTATAGTAGTATCTCCAAGTTCATTATCATTAAACTGGAAAAATGAAATAGAAAAATTTGCACCAGATTTAAAAATAAAAGTAATTAGGGGAACTGCATCGGAGAGAAAAACGGAAATTAACCAATTGGAAAAATATGATGTAATCATAACATCATATGATTTGTTAAAAAGAGATATTGATGTGTATAAAGATAAAAAATATTGCTTTAAATACATAATTGCAGATGAAGCACAATATTTGAAAAATAGTACAACAAAAAATGCAAAGGCAATAAAAATGTTAAATGCAGAAACAAGATTTGCATTAACAGGAACACCAATTGAAAATTCATTAGCAGAATTGTGGTCAATATTTGATTTGATAATGCCTGGATATTTATTTAGTTATAAGGAATTTAAATCAACATATGAAATGCCAATTGTAAGAGATGAAGACCATGATGCAATGAATAAATTAAAAATGTTGATAGAACCATTTGTATTAAGAAGAACTAAAAAAGAAGTTTTAACAGAATTGCCAGAAAAAACAATAACAGTTTTAAACAATGAAATGGAAGAAGAACAAAGAAATATTTATTTATCATATTTGGTTCGAGCAAAACAGGAATTACAAGATGAAATTAGTGCAAATGGATATGAAAGAAGTCAAATAAAAATACTTGCTGCACTTACAAGATTAAGACAAATATGTTGCCATCCGGGTCTATTTATAGAAGACTATAAAGGTGGAAGTAGTAAATTGGATCAATGTATGGAAATTGTCGAGGACGGTATAACTGCAGGACACAAAATTTTACTATTTTCAACATATACATCAATGTTTGAAATATTAGAAAAAGAACTTAATAAAAGAAGCATCAAATATTTTAAATTAACAGGAAGTACAAAAGTTGACGAAAGAATAGAATTGGTTGACGAGTTTAATCAAAATAAAGACATAAGTGTATTTTTAATATCACTAAAAGCAGGTGGAACAGGGCTTAACTTAATTGGTGCAGATATGGTTATACATTATGACCCATGGTGGAATTTATCTGCAGAAAATCAAGCCACGGATAGGGCATATAGAATTGGTCAGAAAAATAATGTTCAAGTGTACAAGTTGATAACAAAAGATTCAATTGAAGAGAAAATTTATGAGCTTCAACAGCGTAAGGCTGAACTTACTGATAATATGCTTAATACGCAGACTACATTTATTAATAAATTATCAAAAGATGATATTATGAATTTGTTTAGTTAAATGGAGGACGTATATGGAAAATTGGATGAAAAAATATGAAGATGATAAAGAAAAGACATATGAAGATATACTAAATGATAAACTAAATAGATTATTAGATTTGGTTGATAATTCTGTACAATATAAAATAGAAGATATGAAACAAGCTTTGACACACATTGTTAAATTATATGAAAAACTAAAAAAATGTGGATATGATTTTGACGAAAAAGATATGATTTTTAGAAAAAAACAATTGGTGGAGTTAAGGTTTAGAATGCAAAAAAGAGAATATATGAAAACAGAAGAGGCTGATTCTTGGAATGAATTTAAAGAAGAAGAGCAAGAATTAGAAGATGAAGAAAGATAATGTTTGATATACATGTTAGTTGTTTAATATTTATATTATGGAACTTATTTGTAAATCGTGAGAGGAAAATATTAATATGAAAGATTATATTACAATTATAGGTGGAGGCCTTGCAGGGTGTGAGGCTGCATATCAAATTGCAAAAGCAGGAATAAAAGTAAAATTATATGAAATGAAGCCAATAAAATATTCTGAAGCACATTCAAATCAAAATTTGGCAGAGATAGTATGTAGTAATTCATTTAAATCAAACTTGCTAACAAATGCATGCGGCTTATTAAAAGAAGAATTGAGAAGATTAGATTCTTTATTAATTAGAATTGCTGACGAAACTCAAGTTCCAGCAGGTCAAGCTTTGGCTGTTGATAGAGAATTGTTTGCAAAAAGGGTAACAGAGGAAATCGAAGCAAATCCATTAATAGAAATTATCCACAAAGAGGTAGAAAGTGTAGATTCAGATAGTAAAATAAATGCAGAGGATGGAATTGTTATAATTGCCACAGGCCCATTGACTTCAGAAAAAATGGCAAAACAGATTTCTAAATTGACAGGTGAGGATAAATTGTATTTTTATGATGCAGCTGCACCTATTATATCAAAAGATAGTATCAATTTTGATATTGCTTTTTATGGAAATAGATATGAACAAGAAAAGAAAAAAGATGAAACTATAGAAAAATGGCAAGAAAAACAAAAAAATCAAGAGAAAAGCTATATAAATTTGCCTATGAATAAAGAAGAATATGAAACTTTTTGGAAAGCATTAACAGAAGCGGAGGTTGTTACTCTACATGATTTTGAAAAAAGAGAGATTTTTGAAGGATGTATGCCAATAGAAATTATGGCAAAAAGAGGAATAGATACATTGCGTTTTGGACCTTTAAAACCAGTTGGATTTGATGACCCAAGATATGTCAAAAGACCTTATGCTGTAGTGCAATTGCGTCAAGATAATTCTGAGGGAAACATCTATAATATGGTTGGTTTCCAAACAAATTTGAAATTTGGAGAGCAAAAAAGAGTATTTAGTATGATTCCAGGGCTTGAAAATGCTGAATTTGTTAAATATGGTGTAATGCATAGAAATACATATATAAATTCAACCAAATTATTGGATGAAACATATAATTTGAAATCAAATCATAATATTTTCTTTGCAGGGCAGATAACAGGTGTGGAAGGATATGTAGAATCTATTTCTTCTGGAATGGTTGTGGCTTTAAATGCAATCAGATTATTTAAAAAGAATACTGACAGTAATATAAATAATAAGATAAAAGTGCAAAATAATATTGAGACTGGTTTAAATAATGATAATAGTTTTGAAGATAAGGTTGTATTTTCTGAATATACTGTAATTGGAGCATTGGCAAAATATATTTCTACTGAAAATGATAAGTTTCAGCCAATGAATGCAAATTTTGGAATTTTACCTGATTTAGATGGAAAAAAGATTAGGGATAAGAGGGAAAGATATACAAAATTGGCAGAAAGAAGTTTGAGGTTTTTTGATGAATAATATTACGGAAATGTTACAAATATGTCAAATTTTAGTTAATTTACATAAAACTATTGCGAAAACTGTAAAATTTTGTTATAATTATATGTAGTGTTAATATTTGAAAAAAAGAAGGAGATATTATGGATAGAATTTTAGAAGAATTAAAAAAGATGGAAAGTTTATCATCAACTTATTCTACATTAAAAGAAAATATAGTAGAATTAATGGACAATAAGAAAAAAACTTTGAAATTAAAAGAAAATGTTAAGAATATGAAAATACTTTCAAATGATAGAAGGATTAAGAAAAATTTATATCTAAAAAGAGAATCACTTGAGAGTGAATTGGGACATTCATTGATGCATTATTGTACTGAGCTTAGCAAAAATTTTAAACAACAGAAACAAAAAGTTGAAAATGAAATAGATAAAGAATGTGAAAAAATAAAAGGTCAATACATAAAAGATATGAAAACAAAAAATGCTAAAGAAATTGAAGCTTTAAATAAGGAAAATGCTGCGTATAAAAAAATTCTTGATAACTTAAAAAAAGATATTGATAATATATTAAATGAAATTAATAGTGGAAATGTTGCAAATGCAGGAAAATTAAAAGATAAACAAAGTGAATATAATGCTAACAAAACAAAAATTAATGATATTGATAAAAAAATTAAAGTTATGAAAAATGTTACTATTGATGAAAAATCTATTGATGGTTATACTAGATTGTTAAAATTAAAGGATAAAGTATCTAAAATGAAAGTATCTGATTTAGAAAAATTTAATGCAAAAAATTTCTTAAATGAAGATGATAAAGATAATAAAAAAGATGAAGAACCAAGAACTATGGCTGATTTGTATGATGAAAATGGAAATTATATAGG
>ERZ840517.3649-NODE-3649-length-11605-cov-2.987879_pt1 | contig 11605 bp, 8 predicted proteins | sample MGYA00519876_ERZ840517 | MGnify/ENA primary metagenome ERZ840517 (study PRJEB31850, sample SAMEA3708882) | human gut metagenome | biome: human gut; feature: human-associated habitat; material: faeces | place: China | collected 2014 ... | reverse complement strand
GGACATATTCCGGCGCACGGACAATTTTACTGTAGATAAATCCTGCCAGGATTTTATCGCTGATCTTCAGAAGGGGGAGATACTTCCTGCTGTCATCTTCTCTAGCAATTTCCGTAATATATTCAGACTGCTTTGCTACCAGTTCTTCATAATTGTCGATGGTCAGATGCATATTCAGGATTGCATTCAGATGATTGTCAAATTCATGCTGTTTGGCACGGATTTCTTTGACCAGTTCTTCCAGCGGAATCAGATAGTTCTGATAAAGCCGCAGTTCATTTTCCTTCTGGCGTATCAGTACATAATTACTTCGCCAGTCCACAATTCCCCAGATCACAACGATCACCATCAGAACAAACATGATAAACACCCGGTAATCGAAGGTACCGCTGATCAGAAAATCCACGATCAGATAGACTGATACCATAAGTGCCATTACGCAGAAAATACGATATAAAAATTTGCGTACCCAATCAGCCATTTAACAGTCCTCCGATCACCGATTTGTAAGTCACACCGATTTCTACCGTATCCGGACAATTTTTGATCCGGATGATCCGGTTGACGGTATCGTAATATTCAACTTCATTTTTATTGACCGCATACATCCGATGGCACTGCGCAAACATCCCTTTTGGCATCTTAAGCATCATCTGTCTGAGAGTCACATAAGGGACATCCCAGTTTTCCGTCACAAGATGCAGTCTTGTTCCTCTCGGTATCGCTTCCAGATAACGGATATCCTCGCATTTCAGCTGATAATTGATCCCGTCTTTTTTCACAACGATCACCGGTGTTTTCTCCCTGCTCTCTTTTTCCAGCACCTTCTGAACAACCTCTTCCACCTGCTCCCTGCGAAATGGCTTCATAATGTACTGGTAACAGTGCAGCTCCCGGTAAGCCTGCATTTCCATATTGCCAATGGCAGTCACCATCACGATTGGGGTAAAGGTATATTCAAACCTCTCCCGTATCTCTCTTGCAAACAAAATCCCACCGATATCCTCCCGGTCTTCACCGCTTAGATTTACATCCAAAAGGAAAAGACCATACCGGATTTCCTGATCCAGCAGGTCTTTTGCTTCTTTCAGGGAAGATGCCTTGTGGACACGGATATCATCTGAATATGTGGTAAGAATCTCTGACAATGCCTGCAGCGAAGTCAGTTCATCTTCCAGGATCAATACATCCGTCATCTATTTGTCACCTTTCCTCTCTCTTTTTTTAATCTAATCTTCCTTGATCACTTCTTTAGCGCTCTTTACAAGCCCCGCAAGTGACTGCAGTTCTGACGGAATGATGATTTTCGTTGCCTTGCCATCTGCAGCCTTTTCAAATGCCTCCAGACTCTTGATCGTAAGCACTGCCTGGTCTGCACCCGCTTCACGGATGAAACGGATACCGTCTGCATTTGCCTGCTGTACTTTAAGAATGGCTTCCGCTTCACCTTCAGCCTCTTTGATCCTCTTTTCTTTTTCTGCTTCTGCCTGGAGGATCGCTGCCTGTTTTTCAGCTTCCGCTTTCAGGATCACAGATTCTTTTTCACCTTCTGCAACAAGGACAGTAGATTTCTTTTCACCTTCTGCACGGAGAATAGCTTCACGTCTTTCACGTTCTGCTTTCATCTGTTTCTCCATTGCATCCTGGATAGCTGCCGGAGGAATAATGTTCTTCAGTTCCACACGATTGACCTTGATTCCCCATGGATCAGTAGCTTCATCAAGAGAAGCTCTCATCTTGGTATTGATCGTCTCACGTGATGTAAGTGTCTCATCCAGTTCCATGTCACCGATAATATTTCTTAAGGTTGTTGCGGACAGATTCTCGATTGCCATGATCGGATTCTCCACACCGTAAGTATAAAGCTTCGGATCTGTGATCTGAAAGAATACGACAGTATCGATCTGCATGGTTACGTTATCCTTTGTGATAACCGGCTGCGGTGGAAAATCCACTACCTGTTCCTTCAGATTTACCTTTCTGGCTACTCGTTCAATAAACGGAACCTTGAAGTGAATTCCTGTACTCCAGGTCGCCTGATAAGCTCCCAGACGTTCCAGGATTACTGCATATGCCTGTGGTACAATGCGGACGCAGGATGCAAGGACCCATACCGCAATAACGATAATAACTATCAGAAAAACCACGCCCATAACTAATCCTCCTTATTCTGTTTTACGATAAGTTTCACACCTCGGATCTCTTCGATCGTTACAACGGTGCCTTCGCCGATTTTTTCGTCATCAGCAGAACGTGCAGTCCATTCAATGTCATTGATACGAACCTGGCCTGTCTGCGCCAGATTGTCAATCTCCTGAATCACAACTGCTTTCTTTCCAATCAGACTGTTTGCATTGGTCTGTATGGTTTCTTTGTTGAAGTACTTCATTGCCAGTGGTCTGGTAAAGATGAGAAGTACCAATGAAACACACAGAAACAGCAATATCTGTACAGTGAGGTTCGCTCCTGCATAACATGCAATAGCAGCGACCAGTGCGCCGCCGGCAAACCAGATGGTGGTCAGTCCTGCCGTAATTGCCTCTACAACCAGCAATAACGCAAGAATCCCAAGCCAGATCAAAGGCTGCATGAAACTCCTCCTTTCGTCTGCTATCGTCTCTGACGAGCAGCTTCATACATGAGAATTCCGGATGCCATGGCAGCATTCAGAGATTCTACTTTTCCACACATAGGAATCCGTATCAGACAATCAGCACTGTCTGCCGCTTCATCTGTCAGTCCTTTTCCCTCATTGCCGATCAGGAAAGCAGTTCCTCCTGTGTAGGATTCCTGATCATAAGAGTTCTTACCATGCAGATGCGCCGCAAATGTGCGGATATTTCTGTCTTTCAGTTCCTGTGCTAATGATACCACACTTTCCACATATAGGAAAGGCATTCTGTAGACAGAACCCATGGTTGATCGTATAACCTTCGGGTTTGTGATATCCACGCAGGTCTTTGTCAGAAGAACTCCGCTTACTCCGGCGCCTTCTCCTGTACGGAGAATAGTTCCCGCATTTCCCGGATCCTGCAGGTCTTCCAGGATCATAACCAGCGGATTTTTCCCGCCGAGAATATCTTCCATTATATAGGAAGGTTTCTTAAGCACTGTCATAATTCCCTGCGGCGTCTGCGTATCGCTCATCTGTCGAAAAACAGAATCTGTTACTATTTCATATGGAAGTTTCTCCACCTGAGCCATCAGTTCTGCATCACCGCTGAGAGCTTCTGATACATACACCTTCGAGATCCAATCCCTCGGTGCTTCGCCGAACATTTTTCTTCCTTCTGCAACAAAAAGCCCTTGTTCTCTGCGGGCTTTTGTTTTCTGGTTCAGCTGTATGATATTTTTTACCTGTCCGTTATTTACACTGGTGATCATATCTTATCCTCAATTTTCCGAAACCTTATTCAGGTCACTGTTTGCTCCTGCTGCAACAACTGTGCAGTCTGCCGGAAACACTTCATCCGGCGCCACATTCATATTCATCTTATCGCCATGCTTCAGACCGATCAGATTGATGTTATACTTTTCCCTGACCTTCAGCTCCCGAAGTGTTTTTCCTATCCATTCCCGCGGGATCTTAAATTCTGCCATACTGAAATCAGAAGAAAGCTCAAACATATCGACAAATCCACTGGAGAGAAGATTTCTTGCAACTCTGATACCCATGGAATGTTCAGGATAAATCACCTTATCTGCCCCTATTTTCTCCAGTATCCTGCCATGAAGAGGATTCATTGCCTTCGCCATGACAAAAGGAACTCCAAGTTCTTTCACCTGCATCGTTGCTGTAATACTGGCCTCCATATTCTCGGCTACTGCGATGACCGCAACATCTACGTTCTGAACTCCAAGCGATTCCAGAATTCCCGGATCACGCACATCTGCCTTGACAGCATAGGAAACTTTCTCTGCGATATCCTGCACATTATCATCTTTATCGTCAATGGCAAGTACATCGCAGTTCGCCTCTGCCAGAGTAAGGGCTACCGTCATCCCGAACTGCCCAAGACCGATCACTGCATAAGATTTGTTCTTCATTTTCTTCCTCATTTCTCTTTCTGAACATGTATTCGTTATCCTCTGCGAATATCCGCCTGACTGCCGAACCGTTACTATCCAATCATAATATCTTCTTCTGCCAGATGTGAATCTGCCGGCATTTTCTGTACACGTACAGTCACTGCAGTTCCCAGAGTCAGCGGACCGATTCTTCCCAGATACATAGTCAGGATCACGATCCATTTGCCTGCTGTATTCAGGCAGGGTGTCAGCCCTCTGCTAAGTCCTACCGTTGCAACCGCAGATGTAATTTCATAAACAACATCTTCTACAGGTGCTTCCGGCATGGCTGCACACAACAGCATACTCATGAGAATAAGTACTGTAAGTACCATACCTGTCACTACGATGGCAGAACGGATATAGCTGTCTCTGATTCTCCTGTGGTGTACTTCCACATCCCGTTTTCCCTGAAGATTGGATTTCAGACTCAGCAGAAGGACCGCAACTGTTGTTGTCTTAATTCCACCTGCTGTTCCCATAGGGGAACCGCCGATCAACATCAATATCAGGCACAGCATATAAGTTGCATTGGAAAATCTCTCCTGGCTTACAGTGAAAAATCCGGCTGTTCTTGTGGTAACTGACTGGAACAAAGATGCCATCCACTTCGTTCCCGGCGAATATGTCCCGATACTTTCAGGATTTCCATGATCAAACAGAAAGATCAGTACTGTACCGCCCACAACAAGTATCAGCGTCATCATCAACACGATCTTACTGTGAAGACGGAGATTTTTAAACACACGTCCCACAGGAAGTTTCCCTCTGATGACTCGTTTGATCTTATCCCAGATATCCCACCAGACCACAAACCCAAGACCTGACATAATGATCAATCCTACACTTGTAAAGTTTACGATCGGATCAGCAACATACTGAGCCAGGCTGTCCTCTCCCAGCAGATCAATACCAGCATTACAGAATGCAGATACTGCCGTAAAAACAGAGTATCCCAGACCTTTTGCCAGACCGAACTGTGGAATAAATCGAACTGCATAACACACTGCACCGATTCCTTCTGCTCCAAACACACAGATCAGAACTTTCTTCACCAGCCTGACCATTCCACCCATTCTGTCCATATTATAGGACTCCTGGATAACACGCCGGTTCCTCAGCGATATTTTCTTTCTCAGACTTATAAAAATAATACTGCCCAGGGAAATCAGTCCCACACCTCCGATCTGGATCAGGACAAGAATAATAATCTTGCCTGCCAGAGTCCAGTGAGTTGCCGTAACAACTGTCACAAGCCCTGTTACACATATACTTGTGGTTGCGGTAAACATGGCATCTGTAAAAGATGTGTGGTATCCGGGTGCCGTACAAAACGGCAGCCACAGAAGTAATCCCCCTAAGATAATCACTCCCGCAAAACCGAGGGTAATTATCTGAGCAGTATTTAATTTATGCAGTCTGTTATATAACTGCATCTTTTTATTCATTTGTTATTTGTTGTTTTTATCATAGTTATGAGAAAGTGACTGGCATACTTCCCACTGATAGTCAGAGATACCCTTCTGCATAGCAAGTGCTTCATTGATATCGAAGTCTACGAATTCACCGTGACGATATCCGACAACGCGGCATGTCTTGCCTGCAATAAGAAGGTCTACAGCCAGAGCACCCATCATAGATGCATATACACGGTCTTTACATGTCGGGCTTCCACCACGCTGCATGTGTCCAAGGATTGTAGCACGTGTTTCGATACCTGTGGCAGCTTCGATACGTTTTGCCATTGCTTCAGAATGACCGATACCTTCTGCATTGATGATGATGTGATGCTTTTTGCCTTTCTTACGACTCTCGATAATGTTATTGATCAGCTTCTGCTCATCATAGTCATATTTCTCAGGAACCAGAACGTCCTCAGCACCGTTGGCAATACCGCACCACAGAGCAATATATCCTGCACCACGTCCCATAACCTCGATGATACTGCATCTCTCATGAGAAGTGGAAGTATCACGTACTTTATCAATTGCTTCCATTGCTGTGTTTACAGCTGTATCAAATCCGATGGTATATTCTGTACATGCAATGTCAAGGTCGATTGTTCCGGGAAGACCGATTGTATTGATTCCGAGATTCGCAAGCTTCTGAGCACCTGCGAAGGATCCGTCACCACCGATGACAACAAGTCCGTCAATTCCATGTTTTCTGCAGATCTCTGCTCCACGTTTCTGGCCTTCTTCTGTACGGAATTCTGCACAACGTGCTGTATAAAGGATTGTACCTCCACGCTCGATTGTATCAGATACATCTTTTGCGCTCATGTCAATAATCTCTTCGTTTAACAGACCATTGTATCCTTTCAGAATACCTTTTACATTTAATCCATTGCTTAAACCTCTTCTGACAACTGCACGAATTGCAGCATTCATTCCAGGTGCGTCACCACCGCTGGTAAGGACACCAATGGTTTTTATCTTGTTTTCTGCCATCTTTTCTTCCTCCATCTTCTGAATCTATCTCATTTTTACTATACACATATTCGGGTATAGTTTAGCGCATTTCTATAAGTTTTTCAATCCTCTTTCTACAACTTTAACATTGGTTTTACCATATTTTTCGTACATATAGTTCAGCCATGAGTCCTGAATTTGTGCATGATATCCAACCGGAAGCTTCTTTATGGCCTTTACGTCTTTCAGGTAGATCACAACAGCACTGTCACCCGGTGAACGTCTGAGGTCTGCAAGCAATTCCTGAGATTGCTGTGTGTAGCTTTCTTTATTGTCAAACTGTATCCAGATTTCCCTTGGCATATTGTCAAAGGGACGGATTTTTTCAAGGATCAGTTTACTGGCGCGATCGTCCTCTGCAGATACTCTGCCCTGAATAAATACTCTGCCTTCTTCATTCAGGAACTGCTGACTTTTCTCATAATCTCTGGGAAACACAACTACCTCCACTGTTCCTACCAGATCCTCCACTGTGAGGAATGCCATAACCTTATTATTCTTTGTATATTTGATGGTTTTATCCGTAATCATTCCACCGATAATTACTTTCTGACCATCCATGACTTTCGGAAGATTTGTTTCTTCATCCTGCTGAAAATCCGAGGTTTTCGCAGAAATGGTTTTCTCCATCATTCCCCGGTAATTTTCCAGAGGATGACCACTGAGGTAGATTCCCAGAACTTCCTTCTCATATCCCAGAAGTTCCTCTTTTCCGAATTCCTCCACATCGGGCATACGGATTTCAAATTCTTTCTTGTCCTCCTCGCTTACCAGATCAAAAAGGCTCATCTGGCCTGCCAGTGAATTCTTCTTATCCTGACTGATACTGTCTGAAATCTTCTGATAAACCAGCATTTTCTGGCGGCGGTTACCATCCAGGCAATCCAGCGCACCTGCTTTGATAAAGTTTTCTACTGCTCGCTTATTCATCTGCGGAGAGTTTCGTTCCATAAAATCCTTCAGGGAACGATATTGTCCGTTCTCTTCCCTCTCTCTTACCAAGCTTTCAATAACCGGACGTCCCACACTCTTTATAGCGGACAGACCATATCGGATCGCACCATTATCTACAGAGAATCCGTACATTCCACAGTTCACATCCGGCGGCAGAATCTTAATCCCCATCTGTCTGCAGACCAGAATATATTCTGCAACCTTATTGGGAAAATCAATAACCGATGTCATAAGTGCAGCCATAAATTCTACAGGATAATAGTACTTCAGATAGGCTGTCTGGTAGGAAACAACTGCATAGGCTGCTGCATGGGACTTATTAAAGGCATATTTGGCAAAATCAATCATTTCATCATAGATTTTATTTGCCGTTGCCTCATCAATTCCATTTGCAATACAGCCTGGAACTCCCTCTGCTTCATTTCCGTAAACAAAGTTCTGGCGCTCCTTTTCCATGACAGAGGCCTTCTTTTTGGACATTGCACGGCGCACCAGGTCGCTTCGGCCCAGAGTATAACCTGCCAGATTACGGACGATCTGCATAACCTGTTCCTGATAGACAATACACCCATAAGTAGGCTTCAGGATTGGCTCCAGCTGAGGGCAGTCGTAACGGATGGTATCCGGACGGTTTTTGCCCCGGATATACTGAGGGATAAAATCCATGGGACCCGGACGGTAAAGAGAAATTCCTGCGATCACATCTTCCAGACTCTGAGGCTTCAGTTCCTTCATGAAATTTTTCATTCCCGCACTTTCAAGCTGAAATACACCATCAGAACGACCGGTGCCAAGGGAATCCAAAACCTTTTTATCATCATAATTGATTTTCTGCATGTCCAGAGTCACTCCTGCATCCTTCTGGATCAGCTTTACTGCATTCTGGATCACAGTCAGGGTACGAAGTCCCAGGAAGTCCATTTTCAAAAGTCCCAATTCTTCCAGTGTTGTCATGGTAAACTGAGTGACAATAGACCCGTCTGATGCTCTGGAAAGCGGTACATATTCTGATACGTCCTTCTGGCTGATAACAACACCTGCCGCATGCATGGAGGTATGTCTGGGAAGTCCCTCCAGACGTCTTGCCATATCAATCAGATAATGAATTTCATCCTGTTCTTCATATGCTTTTTTCAGCTCAGGGTTCATAGTAAGGGCTTTATCTATAGTAATATTTAATTCCTGCGGGATCATTTTCGCAATGGAATCCACCTGTGCATAAGGCATATCCAGTACACGGCCCACATCCCGGATCACACCACGGGCTGCCAGCGTACCAAAAGTAACGATCTGAACCACACAATCATCCCCATATTTACGGCGGACATATTCAATAACCTCCTGCCTTCTTTCGAAGCAGAAGTCAACGTCAATATCAGGCATAGATACTCGTTCCGGATTCAGAAATCGCTCAAAGAGCAGATCATAGCGAATAGGATCAAGCTGTGTGATGCCCAAGGTATAAGCAACCAGACTTCCCGCTGCAGAGCCACGTCCCGGTCCTACCATAATGTCATGATCGCGGGCATATTTAATAAAATCCCATACTATAAGGAAGTAATCCACGTAGCCCATATTTTTTATAGTAGATAATTCGTAATTCAGACGAGCTTTTAATTCCTCTGTAACCGGCTGATAACGTTCCTCCAGTCCCTCGAAGCATAGCTTGTTCAGATATTCCCAGGATGTAAGACCATCCGGCACATCGAATCTTGGAAGCTTAGTCACGCCAAATTCAATCTCAACATGACATCTCTGTGCAATCTTATGAGTATTCTCCAGGGCCTCCAAAGCATATGGGAAAAGTTCTGCCATTTCTTCCGGGGATTTCACATAATACTGGCCGCCCTCATAACGCATTCTGTCCTCGTCTGCCAGTTTCTTGTTTGTCTGCAGACAGAGAAGAATATCATGAGGATCAGCATCCTCCGCCCTTGTATAATGCACATCATTGGTTGCCACAAGGTCAATCCCTGTTTCTTCGTGCATACGGAGAAGTTCCTGATTTACCAGTCTCTGCGCAGGAATTCCATGATCCTGTAATTCCAGGAAGAAATTGCCTTTTCCAAAAATATCCTGATAACGAAGAGCTGCTGCCTTTGCATCCTCATACATGCCTCTCTGAAGATATCTGGCAACCTCACCTGCAAGGCAGGCACTTAAGGCAATAATCCCTTCATGGTACTCTTTTAATACCGCAAGATCTACTCGCGGTTTATAATAGAATCCTTCTGTAAAACCCTTGGACACAATTTTCATCAGATTTGCATAACCCTGATTATTCTCTGCCAGAAGAACCAGGTGGTAATATCTGTCTTCGCCGCTTCCTGCTTCACGGTCAAATCGGGAGCCGGGGGCTACATAAACCTCACATCCCAGAATCGGATTGATTCCCTCGGCTCTTGCTGCACGATAAAAATCAATCACACCATACATAACTCCATGATCTGTGATCGCCGCACTGTCCATGCCAAGTTCTTTGACACGGGCTACATATTCTTTTATCTTATTGGAACCATCCAGCAGACTGTATTCTGTATGGACGTGAAGATGTGTAAACTCCAACTCTATTTCTCTCCTGTTCTAATATCTGCAATTTTATCGCAGCATATTTTTATAAATTTAACTGAATCAGGTAAGTCCCATGCTTCAATTGCGAAAAGCAATAATCATTGGGTGGGGACTTGCTTGTCTGTTACTATTTCGCGTAGATTCTCTTGTCCTTAATCTCTACTTTGCCTTCCTTCATCAGATGGCCAATGGCACGTTTAAATGCTCCCTTACTCAGACCAAATTCTCGCTGGATCACTTCCGGTGATGCCTTGTCATCAAATGGAAGAACACCTGCAAATTCATTGATTACTTCAAGGACATTCTCCGCATCCTCATTGATCTGAAGATATGCTTTCTGACGATCTGTGACGTTCATTTTTCCGTCTTCTTTTACTTCGCTGACACGCAGCTCAAGGATCTTGCCCGGGCGGTATTTTCCCTTGGCTTCTCTTGCAGGGATCAGTGCGGAATATTTATCATCAACTGCCACAAATACACCGAATCTGTCGCTGATCTCATAAACACGGCCCTTCACCATATCTCCCACTACATAAGGAGTTCTGGTGGAAAGATAATGATAAACCTTCATAGTTGCGCAGAGACGACTGCTCTTGTCAATATAGAGTGCTACCAGCACATCTTCTCCCTCTCTTACTTTCAGAGTCTGTTCATGATATGGAAGCAGAAGGTCTTTCTCCAGTCCCCAGTCAAGGAATGCACCAATCCTTGTTACCTGAGAGACTTTCAGAACTGCTGTCTGACCTACCTGAAGCTTCGGTTCTTTTGTTGTTGCAATAAGACGATCCTGAGAATCCTTGTAGATAAATGCTTCAATGCTGTCGCCTTCTTTTGTTCCTTCCGGAACCTGTCTGGACGGAAGAAGAACACGGTTCTTTGCATCTGCCTGCATATCCTCACCCAGATATACACCAAAATCTACGGACTTTACTACTGTTAATTTCTGTTTTTTTCCTAACTCTATCATATAATCTCCATTTCTGTTGTGATAGTATCTTTTTAAAGAAAATTAAAAATATACTATACTGTCATCATCCTCTGACATTAGCTTTATATTTCAGTATAACATAAATAATAAAGGCGGCACAATGCCGCCTTATTATTTTTTATTATCTTATTTTACGTTACTGTTCACTATAGATCAGGATGTATTTTATTCCAATTCAATTTCACATACACTCAGACAGATTCTTTATCGTGTATTATATATTCTGCATCCACTTGCACGCCAGTTCTATCCAGGACTGGCATTCTTTCTGTACACAGCCGCCGTCTTCGTGGCTTGTCTCTTCGTTTGCAAGACTTAAACCATGTCCGCCAACCGGATAAAGATGCATTTCTACCGGAATTTCAAATTTGCGCAACGCATTGAAGAACAACAGAGAATTCTCTACAGGAACACAATCATCTGTCACTGTATGCCACAGGAATGTGGTTGGTGTATCTTTAGATACCTGGAATTCCAGAGACTGTTCTTTTCTCTTATCAAGATCATTATAATCCTCTCCAAGCAAGCATTCAAAGGAACCTGTATGTGCAAA
>ERZ840517.3639-NODE-3639-length-11640-cov-8.740872_pt1 | contig 11640 bp, 12 predicted proteins | sample MGYA00519876_ERZ840517 | MGnify/ENA primary metagenome ERZ840517 (study PRJEB31850, sample SAMEA3708882) | human gut metagenome | biome: human gut; feature: human-associated habitat; material: faeces | place: China | collected 2014 ... | reverse complement strand
GCGGTCCAGTGCAGATAGATCTGCGAGATGCGGTTGTGCCCCAGGGCGACAAGTTCGGCGAGCTTGGCTGCTGTCAGCAACGGTGCTGATGATATTTGCATGGTGATGCTCCTTTCCTGTGAGTTTGGAGAGCAGGCCATTATTTTAACGTACTCCGTTCAGCATTTTGATGTGCTGTGGCACCCTCTCACTCTTATATGGCTTTTTAGGCCCTGTTTTTTAACCTGCCGGCAAGAAAAATTTAAAAAGTGTAAAATTTGCTCTTCCAAGCAGCGGATAAAAATTATTTATGTAAAGGGGGTTAAAAATGACCTTGTAAAAAGCCATATAAGAGTAGGGGATATTATTACTGACGCAGTAAGCATACCGAATCTTTAAAATCTTAAAGACCTTTAGCATCTCTTAAAGCTTTTAAATCATTAAAATCTGTAAATCCTTCGTACATACTTATGATTTTGACTTGGAAGTTTTAAGTGTTAATAATGGTTTTGTATTACTGATCTGCGTTAGTATTGATACTTACACCCTAAATTCAGCGAAAGCAGGTAAAAAACATGAATGATTCTTTAGCTTCACAACAAAAATCTAAAAAGACGGGCGGCGATGTGCTGAGTGCCCGTCTTTTGTATTTGGCGCTGAAATGCCCCTTACTGCAGGGAAAACACTGCCAGACAGAGACTGTACGGCCAGTTGAGCCGCAGTCTGCCAGAACGGTGAAACCGCCGAGAAAGGACGATGCTTTAGTAGAGCTGCGTATCGTTTTGCCTTATGGTCTGCGCAAGCAGGCACAGGACGAGCATATCAACTGCAGCGCTTTGTTCCGCAGGGCGCTTAAGCGCAGTTTAACGTCACGCCGCAGTTCAGGCGCAAGGTGTGACTAGTGGATCATTTTACAGCGATCGAAAATGCGTGGCTGGAACCTCCGCAGAGTCTGGCGGAAGCCGTGTACAGCTGTGAATTGTGTAATGAGGCTGTTTGTGCCGGTGATTTTTATATCGAGCTGGATGGGCTCATTATTTGTATAGATTGTCTGGACAGCCTGACGGCGCGGGAGCTGGCAGTAGAGGTGTTGAATAATAAGATCACCGCAGCAGGGTGGGATAAGGGGATGTATTGATGACAGTTACTTGCACAGAAACAGCGGAGTGTGATAAATGGGCCGAAATAGTGGCTTTAGCGCAGCAGGGCAATAAAAAAATGCTGGGGGTGATTTTGCAGGCTTTTGATATCAAACTGCGTAAAATAGCACATACCAGCGCTTATAAAGGTTTTGCCGAGGATGGCGAACAGATCGAAAGGATAGCCGTAGTAAAGGCGCTGGAAAAATGGGGACAGCGGCAGGATTTCGAGAAGCTGCCGGCTTTTATCGTCAGTAAGTCGTATACGGCGATCAGCAGTGAATGGAAACGCCGGCATAAGGATGAAGAAATGACCTGCCCTTATGAAATAGAAAGCGGCTGTGAATTTGCAGAGGAAGTGCTGACGGCAGATGCGGCGCAGACGACGCGTACTTATTTTGAACAGCAGCAACTGCAGCAGGATTTTGCGGAAGTGCAGGAACTGCTGGTACAGCTTTCACCCAAACAGGAAGAATTGATCGAACTGCATTTTTTAGAAGGCTGGAGCAACGGCGAACTGGCACAGAGGTTTGGCGTCAGTCCTGCGGCGATCAGCAAAACGATCAAAAAAGGACTTACTAAGCTGCGGCAGCTGCTGCTTGCAGCGCATCAGGCCGAAAAACAGCGGGAAGCGGAAGAACTGCTGATGTAGATAAGCTGGAATATGGATCATCAGGCGCAGGCCGGCGGGCTGTTATGGTACTGCCGGACAGGGTGATCTGACTGGGAAATGCGTTTGCGCCGCCTGGACAGAGAAACCCGTAAGTGCGCCTGACCATATAAGCCAATCAAAGGCTGAAAATATTGCGAAGGATGTGCTGAAAAATGGAGAGACCTTATGAACAGATACGGCGGATGGTAAAACTGTTTGAATATAACAGACTGAAGCTGCGGTTTAGAAACGAAGATGAACGGGCCAGGTTTATTGATGGCTGGGCAGAACACTTCTGTGAAACGGACGATGCCGAATGGAATATTGCCGTGACTATTATGACTGCCCGCCGCCGCGAACCGAACTTCTATAATATGGAAAAAGCCCTGCGCGAAGCGCAGGGCATAAGATGGGAGAGAATATTAGAAAAAAAGCGGAGAGAAAAAGAAAATAATAATCAAGCCAATACTACTGACCAACAAAAAAGAGCCTTGCAAAAGCAAGGCTCATCTAATTTACAGTCAATCCCAAAAACTTCCTACGAAATAGCGCAGGAAGCACTGTTGAAGTATGAAAGGAGGGGAAAGAAAAATTGAAAAAATAATATATTTACCATCATAGTATATATGATGAAATGATTTTTTATCATATTAGGTCATATCTAGTGTTACATAGTAGTAAATCACTAGATATAATATCAGCTTGCGTGGAGAATATTAAAGCTTGAAGCAGATGTTACTTGTTTAAAAATATTGACTGTTGAAAGGTTATGGTTCCAACAAGATGCTTGTTACCGGTAACAGTAAGAATTTTAAATTGTTGAAGAACTAAAAATCAGATACCCAATAAAAACAATATATAGGATCATGAAAGTTTTCATATAATCAGGTTTAGGAGTAAGGTCTAAAGCTAAAAACTATAAGCACAGGAAAGGCGGTAAAGAAATTATAGTATATTACAATATTATTAATGGAAACTAGACGGCTTAAAAAACATTATAGATCATTGTTTCAGATATGACTTACATTAAGAACAACAGAAAATTTTATGAGAATGGATGATACCTTGCAGATTCTTTCAACAATGAAGTCATTGTAAGTGTTTTGTTGGACATGTGTAGATAGTTGTATGGAAAAGTATGTCAGGTTATATATTAGGGAGCAGGCCATATAGAAATATTTACACACAAATAAGAGATCGGTTTATTCTTCAAAACTTTTGCACAGGCCCATAAAGATTGTATTTTTACCTTACATATTATGATTTTATATTCTATTTGAAAAATTTCCATAATCATGACTTTTAGGATTTAAAATTTATAAACTTTGAATATTGTGATAAAATAGCAATTAAATAATAAGATTTAAATAAAATAGTTTAAGCATACTTAAGTATATAAAGAGGTGAAATCAATTGAATGTTGAAGTGACTGAAGATGCAATAAAGGCAGAAATAAGTAAATGCAGGATGTTTATAGATTTCATGTTAAAGCAACAACAGTGGTCTGGAATAAATAGAGAAGATATAGATAGATGGATCAGTAACTTTGCAGGAATTTCAGAAAGTGAAAAATTATTGGCATATAAACTCCTATCGAATCTAATATACTATTCTGAAAAAGATGTTATAGAGGCATTAAAAGAAGGAATATATAACTGTTTACTTAAAAAGACGATTTTAGAAAAACAGATATTATCAGATTTTACATTAAGTTCTCAAGCACTCTTACAAATTGAAAAAGATGAATTGAAAAAAACATGTTTTATTCCATTACTTGATAGTAATGCACCACATGAAAGTGGTAATTATGTATCGCGATTATTGGTGCAGCAAGGAATGATCAATAGTGATCATTCCATATTCTTAAATAATATAGAGGAAACTTTTAATACTATAGGGTTTTCAAGGTTAGTCATTATTGACGATTGTGTAGGAAGTGGTGACCAATTACGGGATTTTTGGAATATAAATGCAGAGGTAAAATTTAATGGCAAGAATACACTGTTAAAAAATTATTGTAGGGCAAAAAAAATTGATGTTAATTATTTGACTCTTTTTGGATACGAACCAAGTATTGAAAGGTTAAAAAGTGAATTGGCAGAATTAAATATATGCTGTGTCCGAGGCCTAAATGATCTGCAAAGAGTTTTTGTAGAAGGATCCTATGTTTGGGAAAATGAAGTAGAACGAAAGATTGCTATAAAATTTTTTGAAAGATTAACGCGAGATGTGATGATACCTTTTTATGGTTATAAGGGATTAGATTTTGCTTTTATAATGCATAGGACAATTCCTGATTGGTCTTTACCAATATTTTGGAAAGAGAAAGATGATTGGCAATTACTTTTGAGGAGGAAAAATTCAAATGCGTAATCCTTATAATCCATTTAAAGAAAATCGCGCTGAGCAAATGAGTGATCTTTGGAAATATTATGTTCCTATACCTGGTATGGATGGAACAGGAAAACCAATTGTTGTAGAAGGTGGCCGTGGTAGCGGAAAAACGATGTTTTTTCAATGTAATTCTTGGCGTCAGTTATTGTCAAAAATTAAGAAAAATGGGCAACCTTCAAATAAGTTGTTTGAAGAGAGAGATTTTGTTGGTATTTATTACCGAGTGGATACAACATTTGTATCTTCTATGGAATCTAGAGAAATAAAAAACTGGGGTTCGATATTTGAAACTTATTTTAGCATTTGTATCTTAAAAGAAGTAATAGATATGTTGGAAAAATTAAAAGAAGATATGTTAATTTCAGAGATTAAGCTACATGATTTTATTAGAAAATTTTCTAAAAGATTTAACAATAATAGTAATGTCTATAAACTAACTGATTTTAGAGATGAAATTGATAAATATTTGGATTCAATAGAAGATATAATAAATGACAGTAGAGAAGCTGGTAGAGAACTGAGATTTGTTACAGCACACCGTATGATTTCAGATATTTGTGAGTCGTGCTGCGATTTATTAGGGCGTAAAATAGTATTTAAAATATTTATAGATGAATATGAAACTTTACAAGAGTATCAGCAAAAAATTATAAATACTTTAATAAAGCATAGTTCTCAATTAGTTGTTTTTAATATTGGATTGAGACCAGATGGGATGAAGACCAGAGAAACAATTTCTAAAACAGAAACTATTGAGGCCCCGCATGATTATGAGCAACTAACTTTAAATATAGATGATAAAACATATTTAGCAGTTTTGAAAGAAATTTGTAAAAAGAGAATTATTGCGGGAAAAGAACAAGGATTTATTCCTGAAACGGCTTCAGAAGATATAGAATTTTATTTAGGAAATTATAGTATAGATTATGAAATAGAACGATTTGAATCTTCTAAAATAACTCCAACATATAAAAGTAACCTTAGAAAAAAAATAAAAGAATTAGCCATTAAAGAAAAGATTGACGATGCTAGTATAAAAGAATATATTAAAGTATTATGCGATGAGGCTCCTATAATAAATTCGCGTTTACATTACGCATTATTATGTCATAAAACAGCTCATACTCCATCAATTGAGGCGCTTTACAGTGAGTATATTGAACAAAGTAAACGATATAAAGATTGGATGCACAATAGAAAAGTAGGATTAGTATTCCTTTTATGTAAAGATTTTAAAAAACAAAAATTGTATTATGGGTTTGATGTATTTGCAATATTATCTTCGAATATAGTGAGATATTTTTTGGAACTATGTGAGCAAATATTTCAGATAGAATTTTTAGATGATTATAAATGGGATCGTCCTATTTCACCAGACAAACAAACAGAAACTGCAAAATATGTAAGTGAGTATAAAGTCACTGATATTGCTGGATATGAGCCTTATGGGAAAGAATTGAGAATATTTATCCAATATCTTGGTCAAATATTTTATAAATTGCATACTGACGATTTAAATACTTTAGGAGAACCAGAGCCGAACCATTTTAGTACTAAGGATTTATCATTGTCAGTAAATATAAGGCAATTAATTTCATCTGCTATTATGTGGAATGTTTTGCAGAAAGGTGAAGCAACGAAAAAGAAAGAATCTAAGCTTTCTCCAGAAACAGTAGATTATTATATCAATAGGATTTATGTCCCCTATTTTGGAATATCCTATAGGAAACAGCGTAAAATTCATTTAAATAAAGAAATTCTAGATAAATTATTCAGTGGGGACGATGTTATTGCTAGAAGTGGGTTTAATCAATATTTTCAAAAAACTAACATAAAAGTAGTGGATAAAGAAGCCGCTAAAAAGAACGGTTATATTCAGCAAACATCACTCTTTTAAAACTCATAAAGGAGAATTTTATGATACGTGAAGAATACGAGTTTAATGATCTAAGAGAGTATCTTTATGAACATAATGATATTCTTATAACTGGAAATTCAGGAGAGGAAGAGAGAAGTGTATTTTTTTACAATTTGTGGATAAGTAAGCATAAGAATGTTGTAAAATTAATTAGAGTTAATGATAAAGTTGCTGTAGAAAGTATAATTGAAGGAACTTATAAAAGAATAGAAGACCTTGATTTGTTTATTGGGTTGCGAGAGATATTGAGAATATTAAATATAGAGGGAAGAAATGTACTAATAGATATATCGAGCTTAGATCATGTTTTGATTATGATTATTACGAAAATACTTCTTAATGACGTTGTTCCTAAAAATTTATTTGCGGCGTATATCAGACCAAAAAGATATAGTAATCAGTCTGGTAATGTTGGGTTTTCTTTATGTGAAAAAATCTTGGGAGTTAAGGCTGTACCAGGATTTGCAAGAAGAGAGTGGGAAAAACCTGTATTATGTTCTTTTATGGGATTTGAAGGTATTAGGTTAAAGGGAATTATAGAATCAATATCTAATTTTGATAAGATTATTCCGATTTTAGCATTTCCTGTTGGTGCATCTCAGTGGTATAATGTAACCATGAGAAATAGCATGAATGTTTTGCATGGAGAGTTTTCAGATGCAACAATTTATAAATGTTGTTCTGAAAGTATTTTTAATGCAGTAGATCTTCTTAAAGAAATTCTTGGTAGAGAAGAGAAAATGATAATTGCACCATTAGGTACAAGAGCGCATTCTATGGCTAGCGCTATCTTTGCTTCGCATCATTCAAATTCTAAGATTATATATGATTATGTTGTAGAAAACAAACATAGAGCAGAAGGTATTGCTCATGTGACAGTTTATCATCTTACTTCTTTTATAAAAACTTAATGTAGAAGGAACGGAGTTTTAATTTGGACTATACTAAATTCTACACACCGCCAGAAATTGCAAATGTATTAATAAGACAATTAAATATATCTAAACCTATATCTGCAATTGATATTTGTTGTGGGAGTTTTAACCTTTTACATGCTGCAAAAAAAAGATGGAAAGATGTTAATTTAATTGGTGTCGATATTGTCGAACATTTTGCAGAAGATGTCAAATGTACAAAAAAAGATGGAAGAGAATATGCTATTAAAAACAAAGGGAAATACCCTTTAGTATTAGCTAATCCTCCATTTGTTTTTTTGAAAAATAAGAAAGAGTTTCCGCAATTATATAGTGAAATACCATTTAAATATGAAACTTCAAGATTAGAAATAGAAATGTTATTTGCAAATTTAATGTTATTAGAAAATAATGGAACTTTGGTTATAATATTACCTAGTACAATTATCAATTCAAAGGGAAACAAGAAAATTCGTGAGTATTTGGCTAATAAATACCATGTGCAACAAATAATAAAACTTCCAGAAGATACTTTTGGTACATCTCGTATTAGTGCATATGTGATATACATAAAAAAAGAATGCCCATATAAGAAAAAAACTATATTTTCTAAATTGCATTTTAATGGGAAAAATTATGAATTTTTAGAACGTGTATTTATAAGTTCAAGTGCGGTAAAAGATGGGATTTGGGATTTAAGTTTTCCTTGTAATAATTCTGTACGAGAGTTCGATTTTAAAAGAGGTACTATTTCTAGTAATTTATTTATAGATTCTGGCATTCCAGTTTTGCATACAAATAGATGCTTTGAAAATTGGAGACCATCATTGCGTTATATTGAAAATATAAAAGGAGCTCCTATATATGCAGATAATGGCGATATCATTGTTAGTAGAGTTGGGAAGTCAGCTGGTAAATGGTGTGTTCATATGGGGGAAAGAGTATTAATTTCAGATTGTTTATATAGAATTAAAGATCCAGAGAAAGAAATATTAAATAAGATAAATGGAAATGAATATAATATGCCATTACGTGGTGTTGCAGCTCGGTATATAACTATGCAAGATGTGTATGCATGGTATGAATCTTTAGATAAAGCTGAAAATAAAAATAAATAGCAGGTAAATAAACCTGCTATTTATTTTTCAACATTTGGTGGAGACGAAGAGGATCGAACTCTCGACCTTACGGATGCGAACCGTACGCTCTCCCAGCTGAGCTACGTCCCCACTACATAAAATATCTTACTCCTGCCGGCGCAAAATTACAAGTATATTTTTAGCTTTGGGGCTTGCCGCTATGTATACACGCGCGCTTATTGACAACTTTTGCTGCTGGTGCTACACTTTAAAGTAATTTCATAAGTATTTGATCGATGATGAGGATTAGTAGCTTTGCCAAGTGGACCTCAGCGAGCCGGTGACAGTGCAAGTCCGGCGTTTGGCGGCAGGGTGAATGGACCTTTAAGATACGGCTTGAGCCCGCAAGGGGGTAGACGCCGTCGGGATGCTTCGCCCGTTACCAGGGAAGGGGATATCGGCTGTGGCCCGTATCTTAGCGAGCGGACCTTAATCGGTCAAGCAGGGTGGTACCGCGAAAGTTGTGTCTTTCGTCCCTACATGGGGATGAAGGGCTTTTTTTATTTGCCCGGGCTGAAGGAGGCTTATATTATGGAAAAAGAAAAAAATACCAGGCTGCCGCTGGTGGACCTGATCGAAGTTAAACCAATGCAGGACGGTTACCGCTGGGTAGCGATCACGGCGATGCTGTTCGCTATCGGCATCATCCTGCATACGGTCAGCCCCAATGTGGGCGGCGTGACGCCGAACTGGACGATCGCCATGTATTCTATCGTTATCAATCTGACGAATCCGACGCTGTCGCAGGCTGTGGGCATCGGTTTTATTGCGGGCATCACGCTGGTGCCGTCGTCGAAGTCGGCTTTTCCGCTGGGCAATATCGCCAGCGAGCTTTCGGGGGCGATCACCTGCTGCATCCTGGTCAAGGCGATGCTGCGCTGCGGTTTGGGCAAGTGGAAGCTGCGCCCCCTGGTGACGGGATTTTTGGCAACTATGGCCAGCGGCGGTGTGTTTACTTTCATTTTAAAGATCGTTCTGGGCTTGCCGCTGCATGTCTGGCTGTATGCCATGCTGCCGGTGGTGGCGATCGTGGGCGCGCTGAACGGCATGATCACCTTTTTGCTGTTCGGGCCGGTGCGGAAGCTGTTTTTTGTGCAGGAGGACGATGAATGATGGAGAGCGTTATCAGGCTGGAAAATTTTTATTTTGCTTATAATAAATCGGAACTGGTGCTGCAGGATATCGACCTGGAAATCAAAAAGGGTTCGTTCACTGTGGTGGCCGGTCCCAGCGGCGCGGGCAAAACTACTTTGTGCAAGGCGATGACGGGCATCGTGCCTTTTTATATGGGCGGGCGTTACAGCGGCGATGTGCAGGTGCTGGGCGAATCTACTAAAGGCCGCCGGGTGTCGGATATCGCGATGCGCGTGGGGCTGATGCTGGAGGATTACGAAAGCCAGCTGGTTTCGCTGACCGCGGGCGAGGAAGTGGCTTTCAGTTTGCTGAATCACGGTTTTGCGCCGGAGGAGGTGGAGGAGCGTACCCGTAAGGCTTTGGAGGACGTGGGTCTGCCGGGGCGCGAAAGCTATCAGCTGGACGAGCTGTCGGGCGGGCAGCGCCAGCGTTTGCTGCTGGCGGCTACTTTGGCGGTGCATCCCGAGATCATTGTGCTGGATGAGCCGGTATCGGCGATGGACCCGGACGGGGCCCATTCGCTGTATGAGCTGTTATATGCGATCCATCAGCGTTACGGCACGACGATCATCGTAGTTGAGCACCGGGTGGACTATCTGCTGCCTTATGTGACGGACATGGTAGTGCTGAAGGAGGGGCAGCTGGTAACGGCTGATACCTTTGCTGCTGCAGCGCGGACGATGTATGAGGACGAGGAGCTGCGTCCGCTGGTACCTGCGTTATGGCAGGTGAAGCTGGGCGTCGAGCGCCGTTTCGGTATTACTTTGGGCGAGTGGCGGACTGAGGCAGAGGCGGCTGCGGAGTTACAGATGCTTGGTTTTGAAGGGGGGAACGCCTGATGCTGGAGGCTAAAGAGGTCAATTTTGCTTACCGCAGGGGTCTGCCGGTACTGAACGATATCGCCTGCACGATCGGTGACGGCGAGTTTGTGGCGCTTTTGGGCCATAACGGCAGCGGCAAGACGACGCTGAGCCGTTTGTTCATGGCGCTTCTGCATCCCCGCAGCGGGCAGGTGCTGGTAGACGGCGAGGATATCGTCAATTATGAGCCGGCCGACCTGGCTGACAAGATCGGTTATGTATTCCAGAACCCGGATCTGCAGATTTTGGAAGATACGGTTTTTGATGAGGTGGCGTATGGGCCGAGGGCTAAAAAGCTGACGGCAGAAACGATCAAAAAGCAGGTGGAGGCAGCTTTGGCGGCTACAGGGCTGGCCGAGCTGGCGGGCGCGTATCCGCGTCTGCTGTCCTTTGGGCAGAAGCGGCGGCTGGGTGTGGCGTCGGCGTTGGCGCTCAATCCGCGTACTTTGATCTTAGACGAGATCACCAACGGTCAGGATGCGATCGAGAAAGAGCGGATGATGCAGTATTTGCAGACGCTGAACGAAGAAAAGGGGATCACGATCGTGTTGATCTCGCATGATATGGACGTGGTGCGCCGTTATGCGAAGCGGGCCATTGTCCTGAAGGACGGCGACCTGGTGTATGACGGTACGCCGACGGAGCTGTTCGGCGGTGCGTATGCTGTGGAAGAATGGGGCCTGCGCCGGCCGACGGCGGCTGCTTTGGCGGGCAGTCTGGGTTTTACGGCGGCGACACCCGAGGAGTTCTGCCGCCTGTTGGTGCGGAAAGGAGCTGAGGACTGATGCGGATCAGTGCGTTTACTCAAATCATTGTCACTGTTGCTGTGACGGCGTGGGTCTTTATCCTGCCAGTCAAGGCGGTGGCGACGATCCTGGTTTTTGAGCTGGCTTTACTGCTGTCGATCAAGCGCGACCGCATGACGATGGCGGCGATCGGCGGTTTGGCGGTGTTCACCGGGCTGATGATCCTGTTCCAGCTGCTGTTCGGTTCGCCGCTGGAGGTGGCGCTGACGGGCGGCCTGCGGATGCTGGTCATGACGATGGCGTTTTTGTGTATGCTGGCGGCGACGCGTATCCAGGATATTGCCCAGACGCTGGTGGACCGTTTCCACCTGCCCTGTGAATATGCTTTTATGCTGACGACGGCGCTGCGTTTCGTGCCTAATTTCCTGGCTGACAGCGAGATCACGCTGGATGCTCAGTCCTGCCGCGGTTATTCCAACCGGGGCAACTGCGTGAAACGCCTGCTTTCGTATGTCGTGGTCATCAGACCGCTGGTCATGCGGGCGGTGGCCAAGTCCGAAACGCTGGCGCTGAGTATGGAGCTGAAGGGTTTCGGCAGCAATACTTATAAAAATATGCCGCGCGAGCCGCTGGGAGCCGCCGATTTTATCGTGCTGGGGCTGGTCGTGGTCCTGAGCACCTATCCGTTCTGGAAATGATGCCCGGCTGAAAATTTAAAATCATCCTGCAAGCAGCTGCTGCCTTAGAAAGGGAGCGGCTGCTTTT
>ERZ840517.3617-NODE-3617-length-11685-cov-2.965692_pt1 | contig 11685 bp, 8 predicted proteins | sample MGYA00519876_ERZ840517 | MGnify/ENA primary metagenome ERZ840517 (study PRJEB31850, sample SAMEA3708882) | human gut metagenome | biome: human gut; feature: human-associated habitat; material: faeces | place: China | collected 2014 ... | reverse complement strand
ATTATAATAGAACGCTGCCAGCTTTTTCAAGTAAGGATGAAACGCCTCGTGCTGAATCCACCAGTCGAAATACAAAAGCTTCGGTCGATACTTCACAATCAGCTCCACCGTGCGCGCCAGCCAGTCATCCAGAAATTCCTCACTCGGGAAGGGTTTGCTGAAAAGATCCTGCTGGTCCGGTTCCGGCATTGCCGGCCAGTAAAAATCCCCTTTTTTCATCGGCTCCCTCACATCGCTGTCAAATTCCCTTCCATGTCCCATGAAAAACCAGTGTTCCGCCCTGTGGCTTGAAGTGCAGAACTGCAGCCCGCAAGACTCTGCTGCCGACTTTAATTCCCCGAGAAGATCTCTCTTTGGTCCCATCTCCTTCGCGTTCCAATGCGAAAGTTCGCTCTCATACATCTGGAACCCGTCATGGTGCTCCGCCACCGGGAACACATAGCCGGCACCCGCCTCCTTAAAAAGCTGCATCCATGACGCAGGATCAAATCTTTCCGCGCAAAACAGCGGGATAAAGTCTTTATAACCAAACTCCCGCTGTTCTCCATACGTTTTCCTGTGATGTTCATACGCCGGCATTCCTTTGATGTACATATTTCTGGAATACCATTCATTGGTGCAGGCGGGCACACTGTAAAGTCCCCAGTGTAAAAAGATTCCAAGCTTTTCCCGCAAAAACCAGTCCGGCACAGGCGCCCCCGCAAGCGACGCCCAGTCCGGTCGATAACTCCCCTCTGCAATCTGCTGCTCCAACAAGTTTAAATACTTCTGTTCTGCTTCTGCCTCCATAACTCTCCCGTATCTGTCTACAGTCTCCAAAAACCGCTCCATCATCCGCCTAAAACTTTTCCATTCCATGATCCGCCAACGGATGCTTCGCCATCTGCACCATCAGAAAAACTCTTTCACAGCCGGATACAGCTTCCGGAATTCCTGATAGCGCGCCTCATACTTCTCCACCAGCACCGGATCCGGCTCAACGGTGTCAACAACATGCACCAGCTTCTCACATGCCGCCTGCACACTCTCATATTCCCCGCAGCCCACTGCCGCAAGGATCGCTCCGCCATATCCCGGTCCCTCCTCGCTCTCTATGAGATCAAGCTTAAGGTTTAAAACAGCCGCAAGAATCTTCTTCCACAGCGGGCTTTTTGCACCGCCGCCACAGATCTTGGAGCGTTCGATCCGGATGCCCAGACTGCGCGCCACCTCGAGGGAATCCCTGAGACCGAACGCTACGCCTTCTAACACCGCCTGCGTCATATCTTCCCGTGTGGTGTCCATCGACATTCCAAGGAACATGGCTCTCGCATCCGGGTCGTTGTGCGGAGAGCGCTCCCCCATCAGATAAGGCAGGAAAAATACCCGGTTTTCTCCCAGATTTTTAATCTTTTCCTGCTCCCGCGCATACTCCGTCGTCTTTAAAATCTCATCCATCCACCACTTGTTGCAGGATGCCGCCGAGAGCATACACCCCATCAGATGATAACCGCCATCCGCGTGATCAAAGGAATGCAGGGCATTGTGTGCGTCCACACCAAACTTCTCACTGGAGATAAAGAGCGTGCCGCTCGTTCCAAGCGACAGGTTGCATCTCCCCTCACCGACCGTCCCGGTGCCGACGGCTGCCGCCGCATTATCGCCCGCTCCCGCAATGATCTTTACTTCAGGAGAAAGTCCCAGTTCTTCCGCGATCTCTGGCTTTAAGGTTCCCACCACCTCATAGCTCTCATAAAGCTTCGGAAGCTGCTCTCTTTCCACATGGCAGATCTCAAGCATCTGCTCCGACCATGCCCGGTGTTCCACATCAAGGAGCAGCATACCGGAGGCGTCCGAATAATCGGTGCAGAACGTTCCGGACAGGCGGTATGCGAGATAATCTTTCGGCAGCATGATCTTTTTCACCCGTTTCCACAGATCTGGCTCATGCTTTTGCATCCAGAGAATCTTTGGCGCCGTAAATCCGGCGAAGGCAATATTCGCGGTATATCCCGACAGTGTTTCCTTTCCGATCACCTGATTTAAGTAATCGGTCTCTTCTGCCGTGCGCCCGTCGTTCCAGAGGATCGCCGGACGAATCACTTCATCCCGCTCATCCAATGCCACCAGACCATGCATCTGCCCCCCGAAGCTGATCCCCGCCACCCGGCTTTTATCACATTCCGCCAGAAGTTCTTTTAAGCCGTCGATCGACTGTTCATACCAGTCTGCCGGATTCTGTTCCGACCAGCCCGGATGTGGAAATGAAAGATCGTAGGTGCGCGATGCAATTTTTTTTATTTTACCATCGGCATCCATCAGCAGCAATTTTACTGCTGATGTGCCAAGATCAATTCCTATATATAACATACTCTCCCCTTTTCTTATCATTGCAAGACTTCGCTATGCACTGCAAGACTTCGCTATGCACTGCAAGACTTCGCTATGCATTGCAAGACTTTTCTATGCAAACGGATTCTCCGTCGGATAGCGCACGCCTGCCGGCTGGTTATAACCGATCTCCTCCACCGGCACACCGATATACTTAAATACTTCGTACAGCGCCTTGCCGTAATGTCCGAATGCCACCGCGCCGTGGTGCGGGAAATTCTTCTCAATCAGCACATGGCGGTAAAATCTTCCCATCTCAGGGATGGCGAAAACACCGATCGATCCAAAAGATCTTGTCGCCACCGGAAGCACCTCCCCATGTGCGATATAAGCGCGGAGCTCGCAGTCTGCGGTGCTCTGCAGACGGAAAAACGTAATGTCCCCCGGCATGATGTCCCCCTCAAGGGTTCCGTTTGTCACCTCGACCGGAAGGCTTCTCGCCATGATCTTCTGATTGCGCATCTCACAGAACGCAAGCTTTCCGGAAGTGGTATTTCCACAGTGGAATCCCATAAAGGTGTCCTTTAACGTATATGGATATTTTCCCTCGATCTCTTCCTCATACATATCTGCCGGCACCGAGTTATTGATGTCAAGCAGTGTCACGGCATCTTCGCTCACCACGGTGCCGATGAACTCGCTTAAACAGCCGTAAATATCCACCTCGCAGGACACCGGAATTCCCTGTCCGGTCAGACGGCTGTTGACGTAACACGGGACAAAACCGAACTGTGTCTGGAATGCCGGCCAGCACTTGCCCGCAATCGCCACATACTTGCGGTAGCCCTTGTGATCGCGCACCCAGTCTTTTAAGGTCAGTTCATACTGCGCCAGCTTTGCAAGCACTTCCGGCTTTTTATTCCCGGCTCCAAGCTCCGCCTCCATCTCTGCCACAACCGCCGGGATTCTCTCATCCCCGTCATGTTTATGGAACGCCTCGAATAAATCAAGCTCTGAATTTTCCTCAATCTCCACACCCAGATTGTAAAGCTGCTTTATCGGTGCGTTGCAGGCAAGGAAATTTAACGGTCTTGGTCCGAAGCTTATGATCTTTAAATTGGAAAGCGCAACTACCGCGCGGGCGATCGGCTCAAATTCATGAATCATGTCCGCACATTCCTCTGCCGTTCCAACCGGATACTCCGGAATGTATGCCCTGATATTGCGAAGCTTTAAGTTATAGCTGGCATTTAACATTCCACAGTAAGCATCCCCTCTGCCATCCAGCAGACTGTCCCCGGATTCTTCCGCCGCAGCAATAAACATTTTCGGTCCGTCAAAATGCTTTGCCAGCAGTGTCTCGGCGATCTCCGGTCCAAAATTGCCGAGGTATACGACCAGTGCATCACACCCGGCCGCCTTCACATCCTCCAGTGCCTGCACCATATGTATTTCGCTCTCCACGATGCAGATCGGACATTCATAGATGTGATCCTTTCCGTACTTTTTCGTGTAAGCGTCCATTAACGCCTTTCTCCGGTTCACCGACAGGCTCTCCGGGAAGCAGTCTCTGCTGACTGCCACAACTCCGATCTTAATCTCCGGCATATTTTCTTTGTTCATAAAAATCTCCTTTCCGTTTCAAAAATAGAAACCTTCCTGTTCCGTTTTTCCTGTATCTTTCTTACACCTCAATATTGACCCCCAAAAGTCCGTTAAAAACACCACGGATTCCTGCTTCCTCATGTGCGATCAGCCACTTGTTCTTCGCAGTCATAAGCGCATCCTCTCCGCTTTTGGGCAAGGCAAAATCAATCTCTGTATTCGTTCCTTTCGGAAGAATCACAATACATTTAAATCCTTCCTCCCCGTCATTGCACGGCGCATAGTGAAGTGTCGTTCCATACATCTCAACAACCGTTCCCGCCGGGACAAAAAATGCTTCCACCCTGGATGTGTCATAAGTAAACGCATCGGTCACATCCGGCAGCCATCCTAACAGCAGCACCATATTGGTCACCGCAATATTGATCTCCGAATTGCGGTGATACTCCAACGCATTTAATCTGTGATTGCTGCCGTTACAATAACCGATCTGAATCGGAAGTCCGCCGTAGACCCGTCTGGCAAACTCTCCCGCCTCCGGCAGCACCTCCAGTTCCTCCATGGATGGCACATAAATGACATCCTCCGGCAGCGGCGTGTGTTCCATCTCGCGGATCAGTCTCGTGCAGTCAAAGCCGCTCCAGACTTTCCCATACCTGCGGAACTTTTCGTCTTTAATTGAATAAATCTCCATGATTCCCCCCTGTTTGTGCTCCTTTCCATAAGTGTACCTTATGAGCAGAGTATAACAGGAGACAGTCATGGAGACTACCTGTTTCTTGTCTTTCCAATGTCACTTTTTTGTCTTTTTATCTAATTTATTTATCAGTGAAATAATTCTTCCCGCACAGAGACGGATTTCCTTTTCCGACAGCCTTCCGTCTGCATACGCCTGCCGGATATCCGCATCATCTTTCTCACTTCCCGGCATAATCAGATCATTTCCGGCTTCGATACACTTCCATGGAATACTGCCGTCTTCCGGCGCTGTTGTACTCCAGTCCGACATGAGTACACCGTCAAATCCCCACTCTTCTCTGGCAATTACAGTGCATAGCGCTCTGCTGTTTGCCGCGTGAACTCCATTGACCCGGTTGTAGGATGTCATGATTGCAACCGGTGCGCTTTCTTTGACTGCAATCTCAAATCCCCTAAGATAGATCTCCCTTAGGGCTCTCTCTGAAATATGCACATCGACCCCCATACGGTTGTCTTCCTGATTGTTGCATGCAAAATGCTTGATCACAGCTCCACAGGTTCCCTCCTCCTGTACACCTCGGACAACCGCAGCAGCCATCTTGCCTGAGAGAAATGGATCTTCCGAATAGTATTCAAAATTCCGCCCGCACAGCGGATTTCTCTGGATATTCATTCCCGGTGCCAGCCACAGATCAATATGGAATTCTTTCATTTCATGTGATACCGCTCTTCCGAAAGACTGCAGCAGTTCCTCATTCCAGGTCTGCGCCATTGCCGTTCCGACCGGAAACGCCGTACAGAACTGATAGTAGGTCTTGGCATTCTCATGCTTTTGCATCGGCTCCAGATAGCCATTTTCCAGTGCTCCCAGTACACTTTTTCCATAGACTTTCCCCGAATCTGCGTCTACCTCATACGACTGATGCAGCCGGATTCCTGCCGGTCCGTCCGCCATGATTAACGCCCTTATTCCATAGGGCTGTTCCAGCGCATGTGTTGTCTCTCCCGCCGATCCCGGGACACGGATTCCCGCCGCGCCGAGTGTACTGCTGTTTTGTTCCACATGGCCATATAAGAGCGGAATCAGTTCCTCTGCCGGTATTTTTCCGGTCAGATGCACTTTTTGCTCTTCAGCGGCAGAAAGCTTTCCTGCATCACTCTCTGCTGCCTCCAGCCGGCATGTGTGCTCTGTGATCGTCCGTTCGTACACATCAAATTCCCATGCCTGTTCTAACTTTTGTGAATCGGCACCGATCCATATGCCATACGTTCCGGCTTCCAGATACCAGGCACTCTGTTCTTCCGAAAAACTTGCAAGCATGTTTTTTGGTATTTTAATCTCCAGCTGCTGTATTTCCCCCGGCAGCAGACATTTTGTTTTGGCGAATCCCACCAGCCGCTTTTTTTCTTTTTCCATTCCGGTCTGCGGGAATGTCGCATAGACCTGCACTGTCTCCTTCCCGGCATAGGTTCCACCCGTATTCTGCACAGACACTGCAAGTTCCAGGGAATTCGTTTCCTCGCGTACAGACCGCTGGCGGATTAGGAATGATGTGTAGGAAAGTCCGTACCCGAACGGAAATAATACCGGCAGATTTTCCCGGTCAAAATGACGGTATCCAACGAAAATTTCCTCCCGGTATTCTTCCTTTTCCAGATCTCCGTTCCTGTATCCATAAGTATCCGCTGACGGATAATCCCCGTAATGTCTCGCCCATGTTGCCGTAAGTTTTCCGCTTGGAACCGCCTTTCCAAACAGGATGTCCGCCACCGCATAACCACCTGCCTGTCCCGGCTGGGAAATATTTAACACAGCCCGTATATTTTTTGCCTGCTCTAAAATATCTGTCAGTTCTACCGGACCACCGGTATTCAGCAGGAGCACTACCGGAATCTTTTTCTCATTCAAAAATAACAGGTCTTCCTGTTCCCTGCGGCTTAATTCATAGTCGCCGCGCTCTTTTCTGCGGTCACTTCCCTCACCTGAAATGCGGCTCAGCACATAAACTGCCACCCCTGCCCCGGCAATGTCCTGTTCTGTAACCGCTCTTCCCTCCGGGAAACAGAACGGATGATTGGAATATGCGTCAAACGGATTCTCAACCCGTTTTGTTTCTTCGAGAACCAGTTTTTTCCATTCCTCTCTCGCCTGCTCATACCGCTTTTCATAGTCACACAGCCACGCTTCACTTGTGATCATTGCGCCCGCTTCCAGCAGTCCCTGATAGACAGAAATTGTCTTCCGGTTGTTGACATCCCCGGAGCCGATTCCACCTTTTACCGTCTTTTTTGCCCCGCTTCCAAACAGCGCCATAGGAACATCCAAAGGCAGCGGCAGAAGCGATTCATTTTTTAATAAAACCATTGCCTCTTCTGCCACTTTTCTTGCCAGAACATCATGCACCTGCTCCCGGATGGACGTTCTTTCCTCTATGGTTCCACTATATCTCCATTCTCTTTTTTCCATATTCTCTGCTTTTCCCTTCAAAATGACAGAAAGAACCATACAGAATTTTCTTCCATATGATTCTCTGTCCAGATCGTGTTTACTCTTTCACTCCACCAAGTGTCACACCGGCGATAATATATTTTGATAATAAAAGATATACCACAATGATCGGCACAATCGCCACCGTAATCATCATGTAAACTTTTCCCATGTCAAAGTTCATATAGTCTGCTCCACGCAATGTCGCAATTAAGATCGGCACTGTCATTTTGCTCTTGGTCTGAAGAATCAGTGCCGGAACAAAGTAGTTATTCCAGGAACCGACAAAAGTGAAAATCGCCTGTACCGCGAGCGCCGGCTTCATAATCGGCAGCACAATACAGTTAAACGTCCTGAATTCGCCTGAGCCGTCGATTCTTGCCGCCTCCACTAAGGACAGGGGCAGTGATGACTGCAGGTAGCTGTACATAAAATAGAATACCGCAGGCGACGCGATGCTTGGAATAATGAGCGGATACCAGGTATCATACAACCCCATTTTCGTGATCAGCCGCAAAAATCCCATTGCCGTTACCTGAGTCGGCATGACCAAAATTGCCATGATAAAGGTAAATGCTATCTTTCTGGTCTTAAATTCATAAGCATACAGACCATATGCCGTCAACGCGGAAAAGTAAGTACACAAACCCGCACAGGCAGTCGAGATACAGATACTGTTTATAATTCCGCGAAACATCGGGAAGCTTCCGTCATTTGCCACATTCTTTAAATTTTCCAGCAGATGGGTGCCCGGCAATGCCGAAAACCCCTTTTGCAGCTCCGCATGAGAACGGGTTGCATTGATAATCAGAATATAGAAGAAGAACAGACACATAAATGACAGTACAATCAACACAATATGCGCCAGAACACTCCGCAAACTGTTTCCTGATTTTGATTTCATGTTTTATCTCCTCCTTCTTCTTTCTTCTCTGGCAGCTTTTTTCGCCGCTGCCTTCGATCCGTCCGGATCATTATCATTTGTCATCTTATACACGATAAAACATAAGATCGCACTGATGATGAACAGATAAACAGATAACGCTCCTGCCATACCATAGTTCTTGCTCTTTAAATGATTATTTAAGAACATGATCAGTGTCATGGATGTCCGGTCCGGATTTCCCTGACCGTTCGTTAAGATCTGTGGCACATCAAACATCTGCAATCCGCCGATAATCGAGGTAATCAGTGTATATGCAAGAATCGGCCGGATCATCGGAAGCGTAATATAGAAAAATCTCTGCAGACTGTTGCACCCATCGATCTCGCAGGCCTCAAATACCTCCACACTGATTCCCATGATTGCTGCCATCAGCATAATCGTCGTATTGCCAAACCACATCAGGAAATTCATAAGTCCAATCAGGGAACGCGTGCCAAAAACAGATCCCATAAAATCAATCGGGCTATTGATCCATCCCAGAGACATCAGAATGGAATTGACCGGTCCACTCGTGGAAAACAGTGTAAAAAATAAAAGTGCAAATGCAGATGCCATGATCAGATTGGGCAGATAAATGACAACCTTAAAAAATTGTTTGTGATGTATCTTTAATCTGGCATCCGTAAACCAGCTCGCAAGAACAAGTGCGATCACAATCTGCGGGATAAAACCGATCAGCCACAGAATCAGCGTGTTTTTTCCATATGCCAGCATATCGGATTTCAACAGACTGATATAATTTGCCATTCCAACGAAATTAGGTCCGACCTCCTTAATTCCGGAACGGTAATATTCATAAAAACTGTATCTGACGGTATCTGCCAACGGAATCAGCGAAAAAATAAAATAGATAATAAAAAACGGAAGAATAAATATCTGTCCCCATTTTCCATAGCTGATACTTTTTTTCTTTTTTTTCATTCCTTTGCCCTCTCTGCCATAATAGTTCTGCGGAGCAAAATTGCTCCGCAGTCATGGTCTTATTCCGGCCACTGAACTTCTGTGATATCCGGATAACGCTCTTTGATTGCTGTCTCAAAGTTTGCCTTTGCCTTATCAAAATCTACATTTCCCTGCAGATAATCGCTGAACGAATTCTGAATCAGTTCCACGCATCCCTGATCGTATGCAGATAACGGAGCAATCTTGATATTCTCAGCTACCGGTGCAAAGTAGACAAACGGATTCTGTCCGCCAAGGAATTCTGACGAGAAGTCTGCATCATCCTTTGCTGCCTCTGCCATTCCGGACTTCGTATTCGTGAAATCAGAGTAATCCTGTGAAATCTTTAACAGGTTGTCCTGATTGCTTGTCATTGCAAGAATAATATCCTTCGCATATTTTACATTATCTGTTCCTGTTGCCGCATGGATGTAGGAACCACCCCAGTTATATTCCTGTGGCGGGTTCGTAACTGCCCAGTTGCCGGACTCTCCATCCCAGTTCGGATTCAGCACAAAGTCAATGCCCCATGCCGGAAGCAGGAATGCAAAAACCTTGGACTGGGAGCCCATGGACTTATTCCAGTCATCATTCCACTGACCCTTGATGTTGCTGTCCAGATAACCGGCATCCAGCCATTCCTTAGAATCACTCACCCAGTTAATGATTTTCTGATCTACTTTGACGGTGGTATCTCCCGGCTGAACCCAGGATTCATCAATACTGTTGCCGTACAGACGGAACGTATCCGCATAGGATGCAAAGGTATAATATCCTTTTGCCTTTAACTCTGCCGCGGTGTCCTTGATGGTTGCCCAGTCCTTCACCTTCTCGCCGACTGCCTCAGGATCATCTGTTCCGAATACATCCTTTGCAATATCGCGGCGGTATACTAAAAGTCCCGGACAGCACTGCCAGGTAGATCCTCTCTGCACACCGTCAGAATCAGAAGCCGTAGTTCTCGTAAAATCATACTGATCCGCCAGATCCGTCTCAGGATCAATTCCAAGATCTGTCAGAGGCATGGCAACATCCGCATCCTTATCGGTATATTTAAATACATAATCCGTCTCGGACAGGAAGATATCTACCTTGTCATCTGCCGCAGCATCTGCCTGATTCATAAGCGCTTCATCCAGCTTCTGCTGATAAACACCATCCTGATTCGGATTGATCACCCAGTGAATCTCTGTTCCATCCTTCAGCGTTGTTACCGTTCCGTCTGAGGAAGTAGATTCCACCTCCGGATATACTGCCTCAAGACGTGTACGGAACTCATCGTTCCAGGAATAGATGTTAATTACCTTTCCCTCACCACTGAAATCTTTCTCGTCCGACTCTGTGCCTGCAGCCGCTGCACTCTCCTTGCCGCTGTCTGCTCCGGCATTGGCACTGTCTGTGGCACTGCTTCCACATCCTGCAAGTAAAGTAGCCCCCATAGCCACTGTCAGCATTAAGCTGATAACCCGCTGTTTCATACTTCAATTCCTCCCTGTATTTTAGTTTTTCAACGTCAGACCCTTTCCCTATAATGTCTGCCGTCTTCTTGATTACAGATAGAATTGTACTGAATTTTATGACTGGAATATACTAAATCAATTGTAAAAATATCAGATTCATGTCATAATAACCATATTCTTATTTTACGGAGGAAACAGCCAATGGCCTTTTCAGAAGAATGGTACGAGACCGAATTAAAAAGCAGTGAACTTGAGACCCTTCACCGGCCGCCAACCGTGGAATATTCCTTTTATACGGCAGTCAAAACAGGGGATATGGAAACTGTTGTCGCCAACTGCAAAGAGGATGCATTTATCCATCTGGAGGGAACCGGTGTGCTCTCGCGCAATACACTTACCAACATAAAATATCATTTTGTAGTCACTGCCGCCATGCTTACACGCTACTGCATTGACGGCGGTTTGGAGCCGGAACAGGCCTATCGTCTGAGTGACTTTTACATTCTGAAAATGGACACCTGCACAACCGTCCGGCAGATTGCGGATCTTCACCATGAAATGGCTAAAGACTTTACCGGCAAGATGGTTCTTCAGAAAAAAAGTTCCATCTTATCCAAGCCGGTCGTACAGTGTGTGGATTATATTTACAGTCATATCAAAGAACGCATTACCGTCGCCGTGCTGGCAGAATATACCGGATTATCCGAGAGCTATCTCTCCCGGATATTCAAGCAGAACCTCGGCATTTCCATCAGTGACTATATCCGCGAAAAAAAAATAGAAAAGGCAACGCATCTCCTGCGCTACTCTGACAAGTCCATCATAGACATTGCCAATTACCTTTCCTTTTCTTCGCAGAGCCACTTTATCCAGACGTTCGAGAACTTTACCGGTATGACTCCAAAAAAATACCGCAATAAATATTACAAATCCATGTGGTAACTCCCCGCGAAGAAGCCGCCGGAGGAGACAGGCGCGGTTCCCCTTTGGCGGTAAGCAATATTGCAGAGAGTATATGTCCTGCGATTCCCGGAGAAAGACAGCTGGAGCATTCGGTACAAAAAATACGGTATTTCTAACCAGCCGTGATTTGCAGCTGCGATGATCCGTGTCTTTCCAAGTTTGGAGCACTCCGGCGGGGCATGTCCGCACTCCGCGAGACAATTTGTAGGACTTTTGTGCAGCACTTACCTGTGCTCCCGAAAAAAACATAACCGCGCGAAGCCGATGTCTGA